>Ga0272442_10006046_pt1 | contig 16050 bp, 15 predicted proteins | sample SSMForm2O_FD_200262 | JGI IMG/M metagenome (GOLD analysis project Ga0272442, IMG submission 200262) | Marine sediment archaeal communities from Little Sippewissett salt marsh, Falmouth, MA, United States - SSM-Form-2O | ecosystem: Environmental > Aquatic > Marine > Wetlands > Sediment ...
GTGGAGATAGTACCTGGTATACTTCGTCCTGGCCAAAGGCCACTCGTTTTCATATCTCCACTTGTTATCGCCTATGGTAAATATCTCCACCCTGGGCGTCTTGCCAAGACCATTATCTATGCCCTTCAACCAGTAATCGAAGAACCGCTTTATCCTGTCATATGACCAGGCTTCAGCTCCTATGTCAATCTTACCGATTCTGTGGGTGGTTATAGGAGTTATTTCATGGTCCACAGGTGCAATCACCAGCCATTGATTTCTTCTAGCTTCAAGGCTATCGCTCTTCTCTTTGATTCCCATCCAGCCCCTTATGGCTCCAGGCAGAAAAACATCATACCATCCGCTCCAGTGGTAGGCAGGTATCTTTATCTGGTTGAACTTCTCTTGCAGGCTGGTTCGCTTCCAGTGCGCATCGCCTGGACAATAGCGAAAATAATAGCGAACCAGCTCCTTGAAGAATTCACTCCTGTAACCGGCATCCTCATCCATGGTTACCAGGGGAAGATGCCAGTAGTCCAGCCCCGCATCTCTCAAAGTCTTGTCCACAGTCATTTGGGCTTCCCACTGACCCATTGTCTGCAGAGGCAGGGCATTATCATCGAAGCTGTAGCTGCCGGAGCCATATATTACGCCCAGAGCCGCCACCCCAGGGGCGATACATTTAAGGTTAGGGTGGTTCAATGTTGCAGCAGCCAGTTGTGTGTACCCGTAGTAAGACTCGCCAGTCATGCCGATATTCCCATCACACCACGGCTGCCTGACAATCCAGCCAATGGTATCATAGCCATCGTTCGCCTCGTTAGCGAAAGGCTCGAACGTGCCCTCAGAGGCATATTTCCCCCTCACATCCTGCGCGACAAAGGCATACCCTTTTTTGGCCCAGTATTTCCCGTGTACAGGCATGAAGCAGTAAGGCTCGTCTTTGCCATAGGGTAGCCGTGTGAGAATAACCGGAAACTTGCCATCGACGTTGGGCCTATAGACATTTGCGCGAAGCTCAACTCCATCCCGCATCGGCACCACAACATTCTCCTCTATTTTCACATCCTCGTAGGCATTTGGCGTACTGGTTGGCAAAGAGACATGTGGCAAGTGAAAGCGCTTTCTTAATTCGCCGTGCAGTTCCTCCTGATTGCTGGTCCAAGCAAGGCCTGGCAATGATTTCTCTTTCATAGTTCTATCCATTTATTCTCCTCCTTTTTCAAAACAATTGATCTATAGTCGAAACACCTTCGAAGGTGTGCCACACCACGAACGTCTCTGGAACATAGTCATCTCGTAAGGCACTGTAATTTCCTGAACGACCCTATCCTGCAATTCTAGAATATCATCAAAGTCTATTTCACAATAGTATCTGTTCCAGTCTCGTATCATGCAAATCAACTGAAACAGGTAATTTTTGTTGCCAAAATCCTTGTATTTCCCCTTAAGGTCAGGATGCTCTCGAAGCATTCTATTTGCCTGACAACCAGGGAAAGGTATCAAGCTGCCCCATTCAAACCTGTCAAAGTTATTGAATTCTGAAAGTTTCTTTAGGAATTCAACTGTCCTTTCTAGGCTTTCTTTAGTCTCACCCTGTACTCCAACTACAACACCAGCTACTACACCAATCCTGTATTTCTGTAGCAACTCCATAGCTCTCATATTATCCTCAAGTGTTGCTCTCTTATTCATGCTTTTCAGCATTTCAGGATCGCCTGATTCCATACCAACAAAGACACTGACGCAACCAGACTCCGCAAGCAGCTTAACAGTCTCCTCATCTATGTTTTCGGCATCAACATAATTAGTATAGTGGATCTTTAGCCCACTTGGCTTTGCCGCACAGAAAGCCTTAAACCACTCTTTGTCTCCCACAAGGTTATCGGACGGATCCCAGATGAAATCTGCCTGGTATTTCTGGACCAAGGATGAAATCTCATCCCAGACAAGTTTTGGTTTTCTAAGCCGTAAACCATAGTATGGAACTGAACAGAATACACAGCCACCCTCTGCTTGTGAACGCCACATGCATCCTTTCTGTGAATAAATGTTCATAGGTCTGTAAAATGGATCACAGATTGGATACTCAGGATCCTTGCTGTTCCCAAAATACACTTCCATGTCCAGAAGATCCCTATCCGGTACTGGGAGCTCATCAAGACATGGCAGTTTGATGGGGTTTGCCTTGATCTCATGATTGTCGCGATAAACAAGATTCTCTATTGAACCTAAGGGTGCAGTTGCAACATACTTTGAGAAAGCAAGCTCGCCATCATATCTGATTACAGCATCTACAAAGTCATAGTGCCTCAAAATCTCATTAGCAAGCGGAGTTGCAGCAGTTCCTCCCAAGATTACTCGTGCACCTCTTTTCTTCGCAACTTTAGCCACTTCAATGGCATGGTCATAACCCACTGCAGTTGCAGATATTCCGACAAGGTCTGCATCAATCTTGCTCTTCACTTCATCCAGAGACAGTACATTGTTACCGTCAAGAATCTCTACCTCAACCCCAGGATTATTCTTCTTGATATATGTCCCTATAGACAGAATGCCTAGGGGCTGAGGCCATCTCGCAAATTTAGCTATACCCGTATCCTGTCTCCTTGATTGGCGTAGCCGAATTAGACTCTGTAGTATAGTGGCAAACATGTCTCTGTACACAGCCATCTCAGCTAGCTCAAGGATGACATGCTGAGCGTTTCGTGCAAAAGGTTGAGGCCATCCTGCAAATTTAGTGATGCCCATATCTGGTCGCCTTGGTGGAGGAAGAACTAATTGGACCTTCTCAATCTTTCTTGATGCTCTCTCTTTCATCTTGGTCTCTTTTCATTTGGATGCTGCCATTTCAACTCGCAACGACGCATCCACACCCCTATTGCTTTGTCACGAATATTATACTTATGGCATCTAGTTATCAATAACCATCTCCGAATCCCTAATTGGCTCCTTCAATGTGCGAGCCGTACACTGTGGCTCCTGAATTAATACTTGGAACCTACCACCAAGAGTTTTTCTTCCTCGTTGGTAACAAATGTTGTATCTGTGAATGCTTTGAGGGTGAAGAGAATCTAGCTGGGTTTTCAAATATGGCAAAGGCCCTTTTAACTACTTGTCAGTTGCTGCTGAAAACTTTATTGCTAAAATTATTGGTAATAGTAGCGGCTAGCTTAAATACTCAGGCTGAAAGGCAGTTCAAAAGTTCTGTCTATCATACGCTCCGGTCTGCCATTGTTACCAAAATCAATATATAATTCGGCTAAAGTTAATTAGACAAATGGACACGGAAGCATTATATTCATAGCAGCACGGTGTATAAGCTCAGACAACGAAAGGAGGAAACATTATGAATGAAGATAGCAAGAGCCCGGTAACGGGCAGGACTAATAAACCCACTGCTGGCGGTGGCACGTCGATCCGGGACTGGTGGCCGAACCAGCTAAACCTCAAGATTCTTCACCAGCAGTCTGCCATGAGCAATCCGATGGGTGAGGAGTTCAACTACGCTAAGGAATTCAAGAAACTCGACTTGGAGGCCCTGAAGCAGGACCTCTATGTGCTGATGACCGACTCGCAGGATTGGTGGCCGGCCGATTACGGTCACTATGGGCCGCTCTTCATCCGGATGGCGTGGCACAGCGCAGGCACATACCGCAAAGGCGATGGCCGTGGGGGTGCAGGGTCCGGCAGCCAACGCTTGGCACCTCTCAATAGCTGGCCTGACAATGCGAATCTCGATAAGGCGCGTCGGCTGCTCTGGCCGATCAAGCAGAAATACGGCCGCAAGATCTCTTGGGCCGATCTTATTATACTTGCCGGCAACTGCGCGCTTGAGTCGATGGGATTCAAGACCTTAGGCTTCGGCGGCGGGCGCGAAGACGTCTGGGAGCCGGAAGAGGACATTTACTGGGGGACCGAGAGCGAGTGGCTTGGCGACAAGCGCTACTCCGGTGGGCGGGAACTAGAGAATCCTCTCGCCGCCGTGCAGATGGGCCTGATTTACGTGAACCCGGAAGGGCCGAATGGTAATCCTGACCCAGTTGCGTCGGGCCGTGACGTCCGCGAGACTTTCGCGCGCATGGCCATGAACGATGAGGAGACCGTCGCTCTCGTCGCCGGAGGGCACACCTTTGGCAAAGGTCACGGCGCTGGTCCTGCGTCGCATGTGGGGCCTGAGCCCGAAGCCGCCGGCATCGAGGAACAGGGCCTCGGCTGGAAGAGTAGCTTTGGCAGCGGCAAAGGTGGCGATACGATCACTAGCGGCATCGAGGGCGCCTGGAAGCCGAAACCGACCAAATGGGACATGGGCTATCTGAATGTGCTTTTCAAATACGAGTGGGAGCTGGGTAAGAGCCCGGCCGGCGCGCATCAGTGGCTGGCCAAGGACGTAGCCGAAGAGGACATGGTGGTTGACGCGCACGACCCGTCAAAGAAGCACCAGCCGATGATGACAACGGCGGATCTCTCCCTTCGCTACGATCCAATCTACGAACCGATCGCGCGGCGCTACCAGCAGAACCCCGAGGAATTCGCGGATGCGTTCGCCAAGGCGTGGTTTAAGTTAACACACCGCGATATGGGTCCACGCACACGCTATCTCGGTCCAGAGGTCCCTGCAGAAGAACTTATCTGGCAAGACCCGGTTCCCGCAGTTGATCATGAGCTGATCGACGAGGATGACATCACTTCCCTCAAGGGTAAGATCCTGGCTTCAGGTCTTTCTATCGCGGAATTGGTTTCAACCGCATGGGCGTCGGCGTCCACCTTCCGCGGCTCCGACAAGCGCGGTGGTGCGAACGGTGCCCGCATTCGTCTGGCCCCACAGAAGGACTGGAAAGTCAACCAGCCAGCCAAACTGGCTAAGGTCCTGCAGATTATCGAGACGATCCAGAAGGCGTTCAACAATTCACAGTCCGGGGGGAAGAAGGTCTCACTTGCTGACCTGATCGTTCTGGGTGGGTGTGCGGCCGTCGAAGCGGCGGCGAAGAAAGTCGGATACGACGTGACAGTTCCCTTCACACAGGGGCGCACAGATGCTTCGCAGCAGCAAACTGACGTGGAGTCATTCGCTGTACTCGAACCGTCTGCAGACGGGTTCCGTAACTACTTCAAAACCAAATACGCTGTATCGGCAGAGGAACTTCTGGTTGATCGGGCGCAACTGCTGACACTTACTGCTCCTGAGATGACGGTTCTCGTTGGCGGTATACGCGTCTTGAATGCTAACTTCGGACAGTCCCAGCACGGCGTCTTCACCAAGCGGCCAGAGGCGCTCACCAATGACTTCTTCGTGAACCTGCTCGACATAAAAACGACCTGGAATGCAACCTCGGAAGACAAAGACGTGTTCGAGGGTCGTGATCGCGCGACAGGCGAACTCAAGTGGACCGGCACCCGTGTCGACCTCATCTTCGGTTCGAACTCCCAGCTCCGGGCCTTGGCGGAAGTCTACGGATGTGAGGACTCCCTGGAGAAGTTCGTGCACGACTTTGTAGCGGTGTGGAACAAGGTAATGAACCTTGACCGCTTCGACCTCACCTGATCGTAGCATAAACGTCTTCTAAGGCTTCTGAAGCGTATTCTGAACTGCAAATCAGATGATCAGGAAGCGATAACCGTCACGAACTGATTAAAAGGAAGGGCAGAGGAACGGTCAGTTCGCTTATGTCTATACGATACAGGCCGTCCTGGGTCACAGCTCGCTAGCCTTTACTATGGATACCTATTTCCATATAGTAAGCGTTATGCAGACGGACATGATGGCATTGCTCGACGAGGTGTTGCCGCCCGGGGTAGCTCGAACGTCAAAGAAACGTCAGGGAGGGAGGTTTCACAATGAAATGCCAGTGTAGCTCAGAGGTAGAGCAGCGGTTCTGTATGCTTTTATTTTCTTAGATGTTTTACTATTTACTATGAGAGTTCCTATCTATTTATGCCTGAGAGGCAGTAGGTGAATGCCAGAGGTTGCTATTAAGCAAATCCCAACAATCCCTATGATTGTGGAAATACCTGCAGTATTTTCTCCTAGAATATCACCATCAAACATAAAAATGGCGGCTAGTAACGCTATAACAATACCTATTATCCATTGTGCGAAGAATGCTTTCTTCTTCTTATTGTTTATTCTTTCTAGTTCTAGCTTTACCTCTTTTCGCTTCGTCCAAACTAATAATGCTAAAACTATCAATATAACACCAATAACAATAATCACAATCGGTATGCTATTGGCCATCTTTAGCATCTCCAATTAGTATTTCTCTAGTACCCTACCTTTCATATCCCCAACTTGTCAAGCGGGCTGGATTTATTATGAGTTTAGTGGAGTTTGGGACTTACAAGCCCTTGGTCGGTGGTTCGAGTCCCCTCGGGGTCGCCACTAATCGACAAGCTCCTGTGAACAAAATCCCTGCCGCCAGACAATGTCGCAGGCTCGCTTATCCCTGGCCGACCTGAGCCTGAGATGACTCCAATCACTATAGCTATCAGTTGTTCTCATTGTGGCGTGTATTGTGTCGCAACACAGCAAATGCATGACTATGCATCTACCGGGCAATATCGCTAGCGGGTATCGTCTAGCAGCGTCTTAATCTCACCGGTGCTAAGCTCCCGTGTTTGCCCTTCTTTTAATTCGCCCAGCTCAAGCCTCCCGATTCGAACTCGTTTTAAGGCAAGCACGTGATATCCGAGGGCACTGAACATGCGGCGCAGTTGCCTTTTTCTACCTTCGTGGATAGTTATGCTGTAGTTAAAAGGGCTGGGAGGGCTGAGCTCCCTTATCTTAGCGGGAAAGGTAATCCCATCATCGAGTTGAATCCCGGTCTCGAATTGCCTCAAATCCCTGGGTTGCAAGCGCTTCCCTGACAGGAGCAGGTACTCCTTCTCATGCTCGAACTTAGGATGCGTGAGCTGGTAGGTGAGCTGCCCATCGTTACATAGCAGCAATAAGCCGGTGCTGTTTTTGTCCAACCTTCCAACCGGGTATATCCTCAGGCGCTGGTATTTCTCGGGCAAAATACTTATGACTGTCTTACGACCCCTGGTATCCCTTGTTGTCGACAGAATGCCAGCGGGTTTGTTCAGCATCAAGTACACCTTTGGCTCAACCTGCAATTCGAGCTGCTTGTCGTCCATGCTGACTGTATCGCAGTCTCTATCCACAGGGTATGAGAAATCTTCTACGACAACTCCGTTCACCTGTACCTTGCCCTGGCGAATGGCGCTGGATAGCTTTCGGCGGGAACCTATTCCTAGCTCCACCAGCAATTTGAGCAACGGGCGTGTTAGCTCCATAGTAGTCCTGTATCAAACATGTCCATGTTACTCAATTGCTAACCTTATGAAATTCAGTTCCATAAACTACAATCATATACGAATTAAGAGAACTTACGGGCCTTGCTTGATGGGTGCAGGTAACAGGTAAGTGTGCAACCCTGCGTATAACCCTGGCGGTAGCGCTTAATTTGTATTGAATAGCACTACTACTATATCCCCCTCTTGGACTTCGTAGGCTTTGCCTTCGATGCGTTGTTTGCCAGCCTTGACTACGGCAGCCTCGCTGCCAAGCTCAATCAGGTCATCGTAGCGAATCGCTTCCATCCTGATGAACCCTCTCTCCATATCCGTATGAATCTTGCCTGCAGCGACAGGGGCTTTGTCGCCTTTGTGACATGTCCATGCGCGGACTTCGTCCTTGCCAACGGTGAAGAAATTTACCAGCCCGAGCTTCCTGTAGGCGGCTCGGAGCAAGCGCTCCATTGATGATTCCTGCAAGCCGAGCTCGGTTAGAAATTCCTGGCGGTCTGTGGGATCAAGCTGGCTGATGTCGGCCTCATCTCGGCCACAGACGGTAATGACCTCGCTGTTATCAGCCTCGGCTATGACGTGGAGCATACTGATATGGCTGCTTTCAGCATCCTCCATGGACTCTATATTGGCAATGTATAGCACGGGTTTGAGTGATACAAGGTTGCATTCGCGGACGCTGGCTATTGCCCTGTCATTCAATCCCTGCTGGCGAGCGGGCGTTCCCTGGTCCAGCCCGTCTTTTATTTTCTCACAGTCAGCCATTTGACGGACGGCGTCATCATCTCCTGCCCTCACTTTCTTGGACAGGCGGTCAATCTTGTTTTGCACTGTCTGGCTGTCGGCTATCATCAGCTCAAGGTCCATGGTCTCTACATCGCGCCCTGGGTCGATGCTGCTGTGCTGGGAAGAATTGTCCACCGACTCGAAACATCGTACGACGTGCAGCAGTGCGTCAACGTCCTTAATATGCTTGAGCGACCTTGCGCCGCGCCCTGGTTTGGCAGCGGAGTCAGCCGCTATGCCCTGGATGTCCACTACCTGCATGGTGGCAGGAATAGTCCTGGTGTGATTGTATAACTTTGCCAGCACCTGGATACGCGGGTCAGGCACATTGACGATGACTCTATGCATCTCGGAACCATCGTAACTTGCTGCCCCCGCAGCGGTCACTGCATTATAAATAGTGGTCTTACCACAGGCGCTAAGGCCTACCAGTCCGCAACTTAAACTCATGAGACACCCTCTTTGTGGCAAACAATAATGTTTAATATATGCTGGGCGTATATGTTTGCCTGAGTCACCCTGCGACTTGCATTTTACACCTTTTGGATTGGATGATTAAAGTGGTGGGGATGAACCCCGCCACCAATAACCAGTTGATAGTTGATAGTCAAACTGCTCACCGCCAACTGCTAACTGAATGAAAGCAGGGGAGGGTTTTACGCCCTCCCGCGCATTGGTTCGCGGTAGGCCCTGCCGCCGGGTGGTAAGAAAAAGGGTGAGTAGCTTGACATAATAATTACTACCCACCCTTTCTATATTACAGGTGTTGCGTCATTGATAAGATTCGTACTCGATATGCAATATTAGCTCGTTGTTGTCCCAGTGGATATAATCCTGGTCACCGTTGTTATCGGTCTCCTCTTCGTTGAACTGGAAACGCACCTGGAAGCGGCTATGTCCCACACTATCCTGAAGAGCGTCTCGGAAGCTCTCACTCTCATGAGGCATAATCTGGGCTTCCGAGCAATATTTCAATATTGCCCCTATGGCAGAGCCTGTGTAGAAGTCTCCCGCTTTCAGGGTACCGTAGTTTTGCGGGTACACACGGAGACAGCCCAGGTCGGCAAACGGAGTGCCGCCGGTGGAATAACTGGAAAAATCCACTTCAACGCTGGTGATGATGGCATCGGAAGGGATATCCGAAGTATCAAAGGTGACAAATCCTTGGACAGAGACGTCCGTGGTAAAATCACCCACTGATATACCCATGCCAGGTGGCCATAGCGCTGGTGGAGCATCACCGAAGATACTGCTGGTGTTTGATTCTACCACAGCCAGGGTTTCCGAATAGCTGTCTGGTTCCAGAACGGTAATCTCGGTGCTATTATACTTGGTCTCACTGCCTTTGGTCGCTGTGAGTATGTATTCGGTTGTCTCTTCTGGAGTTATGTCGATGATACCGACCTGGCTAACAGAACCAATATCCGGTTCAATGCTAACTTCATCGGCGCCGGCAACCTCCCATCTGAGTGTTACTGTATCCCCGATGTGGATTGTATCGTAATCGGAGGTAAAGGAGACGATATCCAGTGGTACTGGGACTTCCACAGGAGTAATAGTCACAGTGCTTACTGTTTCTGTGGACCAGTCTCCAGTGTTATCCTGGACCTTGAAATAGATATCGTGTACGCCGGCTGAGAGTTCACTGGTGGTGATAGAGGCATCAACACCTAGTGGTCCATCTATGTTGGAGCGCCAGCGGTAGGCGACAACAGTTCCGTCGGCATCTGTGCCATGCCCTGCCAGGGTAACATCCTCTCCTGCAGTGGCAGTCGGTGGTGTTATGGCATCGATATATGCGATGGGTGCCTCATTTGCAGATGGCTTCATATCTTGTAGTGACGATGGTAGCAGGGAACAGCCGGCAAGCAGAAACGGAATTGCCAGTGCCAGAATGAATATCCTTTTCATTATATTGCCTCCTTAAGATTAGTAGTTTTGTATTTCCCAGTTCGACTCGCATTGTATATTTATGTTAGCTGTTCGTCAAACCCCGCCACCAATAACCAGTTGATAGTTAAACTGCTAACCGCCAACTGCTAATTGATAGCAGATGTAAAGAGCATCTGGATAGTTTATAATGGTTACAGGAGACTGATTATGCTGGTGAAGTTAGAGGTTTATTGTAGACTGAGGTTAGCTAGTTATGTTACGCTTTCGCCAGCAAGAATAAGGAGGATGTTATGAAACGACTTTTTTCATGTGTCTTGATTGGCATGATACTGCTGGTGGTGCTATCCGGTTGTGCCCAGAAGGTGGAGAAAGTTCGTGTCGCTACAGATGCTACATGGCCACCTTTTGAATATGTCAATGAAGAAACCAAGGAAATCGAGGGATTCGACATTGACCTGCTCAATGCCGTCGCCGAAAAGGCAGGCATAGAGATTGAATTTATCAATGTGGGATTCGACCCGCTCCTGGCTGGAATGGCACAGTGTCAGTACTGCGCCGCAATTTCTGCTATTACCATTACGGAGGCACGCCAGCAAGAAATGCTGTTCTCAGATCCATATTTTAATGCCGGACAGATAGTTGCGGTACGTATTGATAATATGGATATTACCGGCCCGGATACACTTGGCGGCAAAATTGCCGGAGCTCAAATAGGGACTACCGGCTCCATTGAGATTCAGCAAATGGGCGACGTGACTCTGAAGACTTACGATGACATTGGCTTAGCATACCAGGACCTGATGAACGGACAGATTGATGCCGTTGTTGCCGATAACCCACTGGCTCTGGAGTATGTTGGCAAGAATTCTGACAAACTCAAGGCCGTCGGTGATGTATTCACCGATGAGAGCTATGGTATAGCCATCTGCAAGGATAATGTAGATCTGCAGGCTAAAATCAATGCCGGTTTGAAAGCTGTTAAAGAAGAGGGGCTAATAGAAGAGCTTACTGATAAGTGGCTTTCCAATCAGTAAATAGCTGGAATCTGCTTGCCATATGATTATGGCAGGCAGATTCTATGAAATTGCCTCGAGATTTTTAGTGGATAAACAATCGGAATCCGGGCCCCGTGCAAGCAGGCTTATTAGTATTACCAGCTTCAGGGGGAGTAAACACATTGACCCCTGGTGGTGGTTGGTGGTCCTGGTGGTCGGGTCAATTGTGCTTCTGGTTACTGTAAGCGCCGACCCTTTTAAGAATATACTGCTTTTTGTTCGTGATGGTGTTGGCGTAACCATACTCATTACAGTTGTGGCATTTATCTTCATCCTGATAGTGGGTATGCTTGGCGCCTTGGGCCGACTATCAAAAAACCCCATTATTTACGGCATTTCTACCCTCTATGTGGAGTTAGTTCGCGGTATCCCTCTTCTGGTGCAGCTGATCTGGTGGTACTTTGCATTTCCCGTAGTTATTCAATATTTTGGAGAGCGGTTCAGCATTCCCGCCATGGCAAACTACCATGCAAACGCCATCTCCACTGCGATTACAGGGCTGGTATTTTGCTACGGAGCCTATATGACCGAGATTTACAGGGCTGGTATCCGTAGTATCCCCAAAGGCCAGATGGAAGCAGCCCGTAGCCTGGGAATGACCTATCCTCAAGCCATGCGCCACGTAATTCTACCTCAGGCTATCCGCATGGTTTTGCCGCCGGTAGGGAACGAGTTCATTGCCCTGTTAAAAGACTCGTCCCTCGTCAGCGTGGTGGCGGTAGCCGATTTGACCCGCCGCGGACGTGAATTCATGTCCACACACTTCAATCCCATAGAAGTCTGGACAATGGTCGCCCTGCTGTATCTGGTGATGACTCTGTTCTCAGGTCGACTGGTATCCTGGATAGAAAAAAAATATCATACAGAGAAGTGAATATCATGGAAGAGCCGATTATCAGGATAGAAAACGTTCACAAGCACTTCGGTAAAATCCGTGCGCTGCAGGGCATAAGCCTTGATGTAAATAAGGGTGAAGTGATTGTCATAATAGGCCCCTCCGGGTCGGGAAAGTCAACCATGTTGCGTTGCATCAACCGCCTGGAGGATTATAATTCGGGTAGAATAATAGTGGATGGAATTTCCCTGGACAGCGCCCAGAATATCAATGCCGTACGCCGGGAAGTCGGAATGGTATTTCAGTCATTCAACCTGTTCGGCCACCTTACGGCGATGGAAAACCTAACGCTGGCGCAAAGAACCGTGCGCAAACGCAGTATAGAAGAATCACGGAAGATTGCTCTTGCCCTTTTAAGCAAAGTAGGAATCCCAGAGAAAGCTGACTCTTATCCGTTGGAACTTTCCGGAGGGCAGCAACAGCGTGTGGCCATCGCACGGGCACTGGCGATGAACCCCAAAATAATGCTGTTCGATGAACCAACCAGTGCGCTCGACCCGGAGATGATCGTCGAAGTATTGAACGTCATGCTAACGCTGGCCAGCGAGGGCATGACTATGATTGTAGTATCGCATGAGATGGGATTCGCTCGTGCCGCCGCCAATCGGGTTATTTTCATAGATGAAGGGCAGATCGTAGAAGAATCTACGCCCGAAGATATGTTTGCCTCGTCAACCAATAAGCGCACAAAGTTATTCCTCAGTAAGGTACTGCAGATTTAAGTAACTTATATGGCGTTCCCCTTGGGATAACTCGAACGCTCGACAAGAGAATCAATAATGCGTTGCCTGATACTATAGAGAGTGGTATTACGCTCAGTTTTGTGTAATTGTGCTATTCGTGTTCCTCTTCTTTTAGCAGCAGGTCGCTGAATACCCCTGCGTGATATATTTCATGGTCTCTTAAGCGCAGGAGAAGTTTTTTAAGGCCAGGTGCTACAGCTTCAGCTGCAGCGCGATCATATGCCGCTGCTACCTCCTGCTCAATTTTGATGTCAGCTTGGAGCATATCGGTAATATTAGTCGACTGGTTAACCTTGGCGTGTTCAATTCTCGGGTTGCCGTTGATATCAATTATCTTTTCGGCGAGCCAGCCCAGGTGCTGCATCTCGTTAATAGCCTGGTCTTCCAGTTGCTTTTTGGCCTCTGGATTGGTGGTCATATATGACTGGAATATATATTGTAGAATAACCGTATATTCATGCTCGATACCCCAGTTGAGAGTCTGGATAACTTTGTCTATATGGCTACCACGCACATCTTTGCCCCCTTCCTTCTGTGCCTTGTTAACGAAGTGCTCGAAATCACCGTGGTGTGATTCTTCATCAGACAGGATACGCTGTAATAATCTCTTTATCTTGGGGTCGTCTACGGCCTGAATGTGCTCTTTATACAGGTTTATGCCATCCTCTTCCAACAGTACATCATTTTTCATCCAATCGGCTACTGACTCGCTATCCATGCGCATCTTACCCCGCTCTAGGCTGGGAACACCCCCCAGTTCTACAATAGCCTCTGCTAGCCAGTCCAGGTGGCGCATTTCCTCCCTGGCGATTGCCTCAATCTCACAAGACATTTCGCCTTCGCCCATAGCATAAGCATGTGTTAGATACTGAATGATGGCAGCATGCTCACCCTGAATATCCTGGTTAAGTAAAACAATAATCTTATCTTTGTCCATCTGTCCCTCCATATTTCAGTTATTTACCACAGTTACCCTTTATGGTGCAATCTTATTGTCATCTTAGCAGAGTAAGGTGTCCTTATAAAATTAGGCCTTGACTGAGGTGGCTATTTTACTAGCTCTTTCCCCTTCTCAGTAATCTCATATCTATCATTCTTCTGGTTAGCTAAGCCAGCTTGTGTCAGTTCTCGTAGTCCGCTTCTCACCCTGAACAGAGGCAGCCCAGCGTCTTTAGCAATTTCTTCGGGAGAGCTCAGTCCTGATTTGAGAGCACGGAGCATATTAGCGCCTGACTCAGTAGGCTTACCATCAGGGCTAATGCAAGCCATAATATTCCTCCTCTGTCTTGCTTATAGTTTCTTCTTGCAGAGATACCAGTCCACACAGTCGTATCCCTGCTTAACACGCTCCTCAGCCATCTCCTGCGTGTTAGGTGGCGGCACTACCACCATGTCACCCGGCTTCCAGTTAGCTGGAGTAGCGACAGCATTGGCATCAGTTGTTTGCAGGGCATCTATTATTCTCAGTATCTCCTGCATGTTCCTGCCCGTTGTCAGTGGGTAATAAAGTATGGTCCTGATAATCTGTTTGCCGTCGATTATGAATACGCATCTGACAGTCTCGGTTTTGCTCTGTCCGGGGTGAATCATGCCATAGGCAAGGGAAACCTCTTTGCTGAGGTCGGCGATTATGGGGAATGGTATCTTTATCCCAGTTTTCTCCTCCACGTTGCGCGCCCAGGCAATATGTGAGGAGACACTGTCAACACTCAATCCAAGAAGTTCCACCCCACGTTTCTGCAATTCTGGATGGATTTCAGCAAAGGCGATGAACTCGGTGGTACATACCGGGGTAAAATCTGCCGGGTGAGAGAAGAGAACTAACCAGCTACCTTTAAAATCTTCCAGCTTGAGCATCCCGTGGGTGGTTATCGCTTCAAAGGCTGGTGCCGGTTCGCCGAGTCGGGGAAGACTGATTACTTGTTCCTTGAGTTCTTCCATTTTCATGCCTCCTTTAGTTAGATTTCCACAACCCGTGAATATTACAATATGCTCTGGCGACTACATTTTGTGCTCTGATTTGAAATTCTGCCTCTGGTTTGCTCCCTGGTTTGAGGAACTGGCGGTAGTCTCCACTATTAGTAATGACCTCTATCCACTGTATGTGGTGCTTCTCCTCCATCGGGTGAGGAACATCTCCAACTTTAACTTTTATCCCTTTAGCGTTTGTTTCTACTATGGGCACATGCTTTTCCATGCCAGTATCGGCTGTTTTCTCTTGGAGTAATTCCATTGGTTGCCCGCAACAGACCAGCTCTCCCTTCCCTGCGTGCAGTACTTCGATAATATTACCGCAGATATTGCACCTGTAGTTTTGTCTTTGTATTGTCATGTTTTATACCTCCTCTGGTTTCATCTTACTCTATTATTTCAAAATCACTCTTAGCAGCTCCGCAGATGGGGCACACCCAGTCATCCGGTATTTCCTCAAAAGGTGTCCCAGGTTTAATGCCACCATCGGGGTCTCCCAGTTCCGGGTCATAGATATAGCCGCAAACGGTACACTTGTATTTTACCATCTTGGGTTCCTCCTTTTTCTCCTCAACATAGCTGGGAGCTGTTTTGGGAGTAGTCCCTCGCTTGACCAGGTGATAATAGGCATAGGTCATTGGTTCGCCTTCTTTGAGGATATCTGCTCCCGCAAGCTCTCCTATGAAGATAGTGTGGGTTCCTACGTCTACTTCCTTAATTACCCTTGCTTCCAGGTATGCAACGGTATTGTCGGTGATAATTGGTACGTTAGTATCACCTGTTTTATAATTGGTATCTTCAAGTTTGTCTATTTCCCTGCCTGACTTAAAGCCAAAGTGACCAATAAGGGAGAGAGGAGCATCTTGTGAGACGACTGAGACTGTCAACACCTTACTTCCCTTGATAAGCTCATGTGTCAGGTTGTTTTTGTTTATGCTCACAGCAATAGTTGGCGGGTCCGAAGTTACCTGGAATACAGTGTTAGCTATTTGTCCGTTGACCTTGCTATCCTTTCGTGAGCACACAATGTACAGACCATAACCTAGTTTATGCAGAGCCTTAACATTCATTTTCTACCTCCATTAGACTGTTCACAACTCATAGCTAAAGGTAATTCTTTAGCCTCCATCCAAAGAAGTATGCTCTCCAGCACCAAACCAACTTGCTGGGTCCTTGAAATACTCGTAGTAATCAAGCAGAACCAGATGATGCTCTCTTTCTTCGGCAGCCAACAATTCGTAAAAGTTTCGTTCAGCATCATAGGTGGCATTTTTACCCAGTTTTTGGTAAAAATCATAAGTCTTGATTTCCATATCCACGGCTGTTTGTATGGCATCGAGCTCAACCTCACTGGCCTTTACCCTGGTAGCTGTCTTCTCAACTGCCATGGCAAACAGGGTTTTCAGTTTTTTGCCCTTGTCGG
>Ga0272442_10006050_pt1 | contig 16045 bp, 13 predicted proteins | sample SSMForm2O_FD_200262 | JGI IMG/M metagenome (GOLD analysis project Ga0272442, IMG submission 200262) | Marine sediment archaeal communities from Little Sippewissett salt marsh, Falmouth, MA, United States - SSM-Form-2O | ecosystem: Environmental > Aquatic > Marine > Wetlands > Sediment ...
ACACTCAGCGTCATCTTGCTTGTGTCCACCGGTCCGCATTTGCCTTCTATGACCTCGCTGAGCTTGCTGCCCGTTACGCATTCCATAGCTATATAATGCGTTGTGCCTTCATCTTCATTCTCTACTGTGCCACTTTCAAAGATTCGCACAACTCGTGGATGCGCAAGTTTCTCAAGTAGCTTTGCCTCGCGGTGAAAGCGCCCTATGAATTCTTTGAGGTTGCTAAGATGCGGATGCACTGTTTTAATTGCTACAGTTAATCCGTCGCGTTTTCTTGTAGCCTGATAGACATTGCCCATCCCGCCCTGACCAAGCATTTCCTCGAGTACGTATTCGCCGAAGTTACATGGCAGTTTCAATATCCTGTCTCCAAGTTCTCTATATCAAGTATATATGTAGGCATTTTAATATCAAAAATATGGCGAATCAGAATATCACAAGGTATGATAATAAGCAAGAATGGTTTCGTAAAATAACGTGTTGTAAACATGTCATTGTTTTAAGAAAATTGCTAAGTGAAGATTTATTATAAAATTATCCAAATTTTCAAGATTTTTGTATTGATTCGCCTTCCTTTTACGTCTATTATAGTAAGCCTTGTTTAAGGGGTATTAAACAGGTGGGAAGAGTGTTATTTTGAAGGTTTGCCAGATGACAATGAAAAAGTCAGTTTTTGCACGAGAAAGGGTTAATATCCTCGTAAGTACCTGCATAGCAATATGTTACGTTCTGCAATCACAATCTGGTTTGACGCAAGTCCTTATGTCGTAGGGAGTTACGCCTCCCGCGCTCCTCAATACTATCTCACGGAAAAATTAACAAACCCCCTTGTATCTGTAAAAACTCGTCGTAAGTCCTTGCTACATAACAACTTAAATTTACAAATGGCAAATCAGTACTTAAACAGCGCTTTGAGCAATCAAGAGGAATTTATACTGAGTTTGTCATACCTACGGGGAAGATTGTATTATTGTGTTGAGGATATTCGCATTGTTCTTTATAGCGGAATTGTCGTGGAGTGGTATAATAAATCTTCGAGGCAGATGGTGGGAGAGAGTTGAAATGAAACGCAAACTCCAGACGGCGGCGTTCGTGGTTATTTCGCTCGTATCGCTTGCTATTGTCATGCTCGATTCAATGGGCCGCGACCTATTTCCGGGGAAACTCGACCCCTCGCTTACCGGTTCGGAACCGTCAGTGCCGGAAGGCACGTTCTGCATTATGACCTACAATATCGCGCACGGAAGGGGAACCGGAATTCATCAGGCGCTTACCGGTACGAAGCGCATAAGGAATAACCTCGACGCGGTCGCGCAGTACGTCGCGAACGTCTCGCCGGACGTGGCCGGGTTTCAGGAAGTTGACATTGACTGCAACTGGAGCGGCAACTTCAACCACGCCGAGCATGTCCGGGATAAGTCCGGTTATCCTCATGTCTGTTACGGCGTCAACAACGTGAACGAAGGCGACTACAGGCTCAACTACGGCAATGCAATCGTATCGAAGCATCCGATTATATCGCACGAGAACCATGCGTTCGGCGATGCCGCAGTCGGCGAGAAGGGGTTTGTGGTCGCGGACATCGAGATTGACGGGGTTACTATTACGTTCACCAACGCGCACCTCGATTTCAAGCATGCGAAAAACCGTAGGCGGCAGGTCGAGAAAATGGTCGAAATTCTTAAGCAGGTCAAACACCCGCTTGTTGTTATGGGAGATTTCAACTGCGAGCTTGACGGAGGCGAAGACAGCGTGCGGTTCCTCGTGGATTCGCTCGGCCTTTCGTCATGGAAATTCAAACGGGGCGAATGCAGGACGTTCCCATCGCACAAACCGAATGTAGGAATCGATTTCGTATTTATCTCGGATGAGATGGAATTCGTCGGCTGCGTTGCTCCTGCGAAAGTGCTTAGCGACCATCTCCCGGTAATCGCCGTAATCAAAATGAAGAATCATAACATACTGGAAGGGGGAAGACGTTGAAGAAAGACCTTGACAGACTGATGAAGGAGCGGGGAATCGACGCCATTACGATAACGGGAACGCCGAAGTCCAGCCGCGACATGTTTTACCTCACCGGGCCGGTTGTCGTCACCGGGTGCCGGGTGGTCAAGAAATTGGGCGGAGAGCCCCTGCTGATTGCAGGCTCAATGGAGCGAGACGAGGCCGCCAGGAGCGGGCTTGAGGTCAAAACCTATAACGATTTCGACATGATGAAAATTGGGCGGGAGGCGAAAACTCCGCTCGAAGGCAGCGTCAAATCATTCGCCAGAATCTGCGAAGTCCTCGGCATAACCGGCACGGTAGCGTTTTACGGGACAGGTGACATACCTTCCTCGTATGCCTATCTTTCGGCTATAGAAAAGTCCGGAATTGTCAAGGTTCATGCCGAAGCGTCCGACTCGATTTTCTCCGAGGCGCGGATGACGAAAGACAACGGCGAAATCGACCGAATGGTCGCGGTAAACAAAAAAGCCCAGGAGGTGATGGCCGCCGTGAGGGATTTCCTCGGTGAATGCTCGGAAAAGGGCGGGAAAATCGTCGCGCCGGACGGTACGGAGCTAACGATAGGGCGCGTGAAAGGCATTATAAAGTCCGAGACCGAGGCCCGCGGCATAATGATTGAGGAGGCGGTGATATTCTCGCAGGGCAGGGACTCGGCTGTTCCGCATAGCAGGGGCGACGACGATGCCGTTCTGGTTCCGGGAAAGACGATTGTGTTCGACTATTGCCCGCAGGAGGCGGGATGCGGCTATTTCGCCGACATAACGAGGACTTGGTGTCTCGGGCACGTTCCGGAAGATGTCCAGCCGATTTACGAACAGGTTCTTGAGATTCAGGAAAAAGTGCTCGATGCGCTTGAAACGGGAACGCCTTATTCGCTTTACGACAAGATGACCAACGAGTTCTTCGACGAGCACGGCCACCCGACTCCCATGAAAAAGGCGGGCGAAAACGGGTACGTCCATTCGCTCGGCCACGGGCTGGGACTGAACGTGCACGAGCGACCGCGCGTGTCGATGTTCGCCAAGACGGAGGAGCTTGTCACTCCGGGGCACGTTTTCACCGTCGAGCCGGGGCTTTACTACCCGGACAGGGGAATCGGCGTGAGAATCGAGGATGACGTCGCAGTACGCGAGGACGGCAGCATTGAGGACCTGACGACATTAACAAAAGAAATTCTGATTCCCTTGAAATAACGAGAACATTGCCGGGCTCGGGCGAGTCGAATATAGTAAGGGAAACTGTCAATTGGCGGGACGGAAGGAGTGAGTGAAATGATGCGCAATGCTCTGATTGTTGCGGCTATCACTTGTTTACTTGCCGCCTGCAACGGCTCGATTGAAGATGTCGAAAAAACCGCTGAGACGCTGGAAGCCATGCCCGGAGCCACGGAAATGCCTGCTTCACCAAGTGCAAAGGCCGAAGCTGCGGTCGCGGAACCGAAGGGCGAATTGAAAACCGAGGTGACTGAAAAGACGGAAGCGCAGCTTAATCGGGAATTGAAGACCGAGATAGACAAACTACTTGCGGAGCTTGGCGAGGGATATATCGCGGGCGTGGAAGGCCCGTTCATTGTTCTTGGCAATATTCCGGAGGAGCGTTTCAAGCGGTTCATGCGCGATACGATTCGCGCCTGCTCGCGGTGTATGAACAAGCAGTATTTCGATAAGAAGCCCGACTACAAAATAAAAATCTACCTTTTCGGCGACGACGCTTCGTACCGCAAAATGGCGAAGAAACTCTGGAACGACACGGACGTCTCGCATTTCGGGTATTACAAACCGTCGAGCCATACCATGGTCATGAACATAAGTACCGGCGGCGGCACGCTCGTGCACGAGATGTTCCACGCGCTTGTTGACCCGGATTTCCCCGATATTCCGACGTGGCTCAACGAGGGAATCGCCTCGCTTTACGAATGCTGCCGGATTGGCGAAGACAGGCTCGAAGGCGGGATGAACTGGCGTTTTCCGAGGTTGCAGCAGGCTCTCCGGGACGGTGAACTCGTTACGCTGAAATCGCTCGCATTCACCAGCCAGCGCCAGTTCTACGGCAGGAACAGCGACCTGCATTATGCCGAGGCCAGGTATTTCTGTATGTATATGCAGGAGAAGGGGCTGCTCGAGAGATTGTATAAAAAATTCCGCGACGATTTTGATAGCGACCCGACGGGAAAGAAGTTCGTCGAAGAAGTGTTTGAAAAAAAGATTGAAGAAGTCGAGCGGGACTGGATAGATTGGGTCAAGACCCAGAAATATGAACGTTAGAAGAGATTCAGATGCTTTACCGACTCGTCGTCGAGACTTGGTACGTTTGCGTTCCGGTGATATTCGCGCTTGCTCTGCTCGACCCCCTGCTTACGATACTGAGCTATAGAAGTTACAGGAAAACGCTCGCCAAGCGGGTAGATATGGAGCAGTTCGAGCTCAATCCCCGTTGGCAGAAGGCGGTCGAGGCGGGCAGGGCGCTTCCGCTTGCGTATCTACTGAGAGTTGCGGTCACGCTCGGGCTTCTGCTCCTGTTTTTCCTCTGGCCCGGTCTCCTCGGCACGGACCCGAGCCCGCGCGCCGCGCTTGTCGGGTACCTTTTCTGCACGTACCTCGTGATTGACGTCAACCATATCGGCAACGTTCGCAGCTTCGGTCTCAAACCTCGCAAGCCCGAAAAACGGCAGGAGGACTCGGAGCAGCCGAAAGTCCGGCTCGGATACTCGTATAGTCTGGGACTTACGCAGATCAGCTACGAAACGACGTTTGTCGTTTTATTCGCATTATGGATGGTTGCGGGAGGATATTTTCTTTTCGGCGCCATGATGGCGCCTGCGGTCATCGCGTACCGGCTGCGTTTTATCAGGGCGAACGCATTGAGAAAGGAGTCGGGCCTTTCTCCGAGGAACTATAAAAAGCTTCGTCTTGCAGTTTTATTCATGGTCATAGCGGCAGTTCTCACGTTCGTTCATTTTCATAGGGCGAGGGCTTTGCAGGAAACGCGCGGGGGAGAGGCTCAGTCCGAAAGGTCGGGAAAGAGCGAATAAAGGTCCTTCCCGAGAAGCCTGTCAATCTCGTTCTTGAAAACCCATGTGAGCTTTTCGTTCGTGCTTATCCACGCGTTCGTCCCGTATCTTTCGCGGGCATCCTCGTAGCGGTTCTTCACGCTGACGATTTCATCACCTCTGGCCATGGCATCCGCCACGCATATGACCTTGTCTTCGAGCGAGAGCGGCTCGAAGCTTCCGGAGGATATGATTTCGCTTACCAGGTCGGATGGCAGGTTCCCTTCTTCGATTATCTGCTCGTAGCTCCGGCCCTTGAGCCAGTGGGTGATGCAGGGTTCGGAATATCTTCTGAACGGCGTCGTTTGCAGGAGGCGAAAACCCTCCCATCCGTGAAGGGTGCCGCAGTCTATACGCCTGCCTATATCGTGGAGGAGTGCTCCGATAGCGACGTATTCTGCGTCCAGTCCGCATCCTTTTTCGAGGAGCGCGTCGGCGATTTCAGACGCAATCCCGGAAACTGCAATGGAGTGTTTCTGCCAGCTTTCAGGCTCCGCCGTATTTTCGAGAAGAGTTTTCAGTGCTTCGGCGTAAGTATCGTCTTCTTCTACTGGTCGGGCTTCTTCTCTTCCTGCTGAGGTTTTTTTGCCGATTCTTCTTCCTCTTTCTTCTTTTCTTCCTCTTTTGTTTTTTCCCACCATTCTTCCCATTTTTTTGCCGATTCTTCCCTATTTTGCGACTCGGCAAACGGGTCGTAGCCGAAACTCTGGCTGGTTATCTTCCTGAGCGCCTCTGCGGATTCTTTCCTGACGAACCTGTCGGGGTCGCGAAGCTGTTTCACGAGAACTTCCCTGGATTGCTTGTCGCCGATGTTTCCGAGGACCTGTGCCGCGCCCCATCGGTGAAAAGAAGTTCCGCCCGATTCGAGCGCCTTTATCAGCGCGGGCACGGCTGCTTTGCCGATTCTGGAAAGCTCGGCCCTTGCGTTCGAGCGCCAGCCCGACGTCCGGTGTCCGAGCTGCGAAACGAGTTCGTTGATTCTTTTTTCAATCTCCGGATTGAGCTTTTCCTCCTGTGGCTCCGGTGAAGCGGGCGGCGTTTTTTCTCCCTCCTGGTTTTCTTCTTTCTCGACTTTTTCTTTTTTATCTGCCTCAGGATTGGCGGGAAGGAGAGGGGATTCGGAAGGAGGCGGCACCTTCGGCCCTTCTATCTCGTTTTTCTCGATTTTCTCTACATCCTTTTGCTTGACAGTTATTATTCCCTTATTGGGAAGCTGAAGAGTCACTTCTTTTTCATCTTCCTTGACGATTTTGCCGAAGAGCTTGCGGCCGTTTTTGAGTTCAATGGTATCCGCGACGACGCCTGAGCAAAGAATGCAGACAAAAACCGCGGCGAGAATCAGTTTGTACATTTCACCCCTCCTCTGGGAATGCCTTGACTAAATCAATTATATTTTGCCCGCTGAACCCGGTCAAGCCAATTCAGCATCTTGCGTGAAGTAGGTTTGCTTGAGAGACCTGCATTATTTTTCCAAAAAAAGATTTTTCCCGTTGCATTTGTTCAGGGATTGTCATAATATATGACTATGTGAGTATATTAGCATGTAGTAAAATAGATTGTCGGTAACGGAGTTTCATATGGCTTCCGCAAAAGCGAAGAAGATTTACGAAGCGAGGGCGGAAATAATGAAGGCGCTCGCGCACCCGCTCAGGCTGGAGATAATGGATGTGCTTTCTAAGGGCGGGGTCTGCGTCGAGGATATAGCCGGAAAGGCGGGCGCGGAGCGTTCGAACGTTTCCAGGCATCTATCCGTTCTGGCGAGGGCCGGTCTCATCGAGAGATGTAAGGAGGGGCTGAAAGTCTACTATAGCCTCAAGGTCCCGTGCGTTCTGAATTTCTTCGGTTGCGTGGAGCAGGTGATTAGAACGCAGTTTAACGAAGCGAAGGCTCTTCTCGGTTAAAGGGTTTTAAGGAGAAACGGATTTGAAGAAAGAACTGATAATTCTCGGAGCGCTTATCGCCGTTTTCGCTTTTCTTTACTTCAATCCCTGGGTGGAAATCGAGACTGTCCAGGAGCGCGACGCTCATATCGCCGGCAAGGCCCAGGAGAAAGTTGTTCAAGAGAGCGCGTTTGTGACCGTATTCAGGATACTGAAGGAATACGCGCGCAATCATATTATCACATGTCTTATCCCGGCGTTTTTCATAGCCGGTGCGATAGCCGTTTTTGCTCGAAAAGATACTATTTTGAAGCTTCTCGGGCAGGCGAGCAAGAAGTACGTTTCATATCCTATCGCCGCCGTGTCGGGTGGCGTACTGGCAGTCTGAAGCTGCACCGTGCTGCCGCTGTTCAGCGGCATATACAAGCGCGGAGCAGGCATTGGCCCGGCAACGACGTTTCTTTTTTCGGGGCCTGCGATTAACGTGGCGGCAATCTTCCTGACCGCAGGCGTTCTCGGATGGGAGATGTCGCTTATCAGGCTCGGGTTTACAATCATTTTCGCGGTAGTAATCGGCTTGATGATGGGATGGATTTTCAAAAAGGAAGAGGCCGAAAGGATAGATGCTCCCGAGCTTGGCGAGGAATCCGAGCATTCGAACGCTTTCGTCGGCATTTTTCTCGGACTCCTGCTTGCCGTTATGATTATCCTGAACTTGAAACGAGAAATACCATCTTATATAAGATGGCCGGTGAGCGGGGCGCTTCTGATACCTATACTTATTCTGACTTTCAGCAAGATAAAAAAATATGAAAGAGCATCGTGGATAGGCGAAACATGGTTTTTCACCAAGCGCATATTGCCTTACCTGCTTGTCGGCGTGGGGATAGCAGGACTTCTGCGCATTGTGCTCCCCGATTCTTTCGTGCAGCTCGTACTCGGGGCAAACAGGTTGCTTTCCTGCTTCGTGGCAAGCGTATTCGGGGCGCTAATGTATTTTGCCACGCTTACCGAAGTTCCCATAATCGAGCAGCTCGGGGCGATGGGCATGGGCAAGGGGCCGGCGCTGGCCCTTTTCATGAGCGGGTATACCCTGAGCCTGCCCAACATACTCGTATTGATAAGCATCATCGGTTGGCGGAAAACGATGACATATGTCGTTCTCGTCGTGGCTTTTTCAACCATTGCGGGATACTTATACGGCAATTACATCCCGGATTTCGGAATTACTCAGGGCATTTTCTGCCATTAGGAGGCAATATGAAAATTGAAATCCTCGGCGTGGGCTGCGCGAAGTGCAACAAGCTCGAAGAGAACGTCAAGCAGGCGATTCAGGAAATGGGAGTTGAGGTCGAGGTAGAGCACGTGAAAGACCTCGGAGAGATTGCGAAACGCGGCGTTCTTATGACGCCCGGACTTACGATAAACGGCAAGGCAGTTACGCAGGGCAAGCTTCTGAATGTCGAGCAGGTGAAGAACCTGATTGAAAAGCATAGCTGATTACAAAAATCACATTTGTCCAGAGGTCGCAGATGTCGAGAAAAAACACGATAAAAATTCTTGTGGCAATCGTTGTTTTTGCCATAACGGTTTTCGGAATTTATTTCAGAATCACGCGTTCCGCGGAGCCGGGGCTTGCCGGCTTGCCGGACGGCATCATGGCGCAGTCGGGAGATTTCAGTATCGCTCAAACGGAACTGGAAGCGCACCTTGCGGGCTTGCCTGAAAAACAAAGAGAGCTTGCAGCCAAAGACCTCGAAGGAACTCTCGACGAAATGATTCAAAGGCGCCTGCTGCTTACGCAGGCGAAGAAGCTGCCGGAGGGAAAACTTCCCGATATCGAAGGCATGAAAGAAGCGAAGGCTCAGGCCGCTCTTATCAAGGCGCTTAAAAACGATGTCACGAAAGATACGACCGCTTCGGAAAAGGAAATAAAAGAATACTACGAGGAGCACCGTACCGAATACGAGGGCAGGGAAGGCGGTTCGTATGACGAGATGCGCGACTCCATCGAAAAGTATATCGTTTATGAAAAAGGCGACGCGCTTTTCAGGGGTTACGTGGAAGAACTCAAGCAAACGTCGGGCGTTGTCAAAAATCGCGCATGGGTGCTTGAAGTGCGCTCGAAGATTATCGACCCCCTCGAGGATGCGAGGAAGTCGGGCAAAGTGCTCGTGGCTGATTTCGGGCGGGGGATATGAACCTCCTGCGTGAAAATGGAAGCGGTTCTGGAAGAACTGCAAAATGAAATCGGCGAAAGATACCTGATCGTTTTAGTCAATATCGACAAGTTTCCGGCTGCGGGAAGGGAATACGATATCAGCTCGATTCCCCAGCAGATATATTTCAACGCCGAGGGCGAAGAAGTCTACAGACCTGACCCCGGTTTTTATCCGAAGGAAAGGGTGCTTGAAATACTCACTGCAGTAGAAGAGAAAGGCAAGTACGAGGGCGAGGCCACGTTTACTTTCAAGGTAAAGAGGATGGTAGCAAGCGGCTCATGGTTCGCAGCCCTGCTCGTCTTCTGCATGGGACTTCTTACGGCCTCGAACCCGTGCGTTCTCGCCACGATACCGCTTCTCGTGGGTTTTATCGGAGGGTATAAGGAGGCCAGCGGTATCGGACGCTCTTTCATATTTTCCCTTTTCTTCGTGCTCGGATTGTCAGCAATGTTCATGGCGCTCGGGATAATCGCGGGGCTGACCGGAACGCTTCTTGGCCAGGTGGGGGATTTCTGGACCTATCTTGTGACGGGAGTCTGCGTCGTTATGGGACTGCACCTTCTTGGCGTTCTCGAATTCACCATCCCGGCCCCGCAGGGGATAAAACCCGGCCAGCGCGGCATCATAAGCTCTTTCAGCTTCGGCCTTCTCTTCGGAATAATATCGACGCCTTGCGCCGTGCCAATTGTCGCGGTGCTTATGGTACTGATTGCGTCCAAAGGTTCGATTCTCTACGCCGCCGTTATGCTTCTCGTTTATTCGCTCGGCCATTCCACGCTGTTGCTTGTTGCGGGCACCTCGATGGGTGCGGCAAAGAAAATTGTCGAATCAAAAGGACTTACGAAAGCGACGAATCTCCTACGCGGGGTGGCGGCCGTCCTGATTATCGCAGTCGGGTTGTATTTTCTTTTCAGGTAAAAAAAGGCCGTAAGTCCAAATTTGGCACTAAGTTAAAGCGATAAAAAGCTAATGCTACGCCCCTGAGATGTCGAAATATCAAACGGGTTCTATTGGACCCTATTTAGACTAATCGGGTTGAAAAATACTGAGAGGGGATTATGAAACTCGATAAGCTACAGCTCTTCGGCTTCAAATCTTTCGCCGAGAAGACGGACTTCAAGTTTCGCAACGGCGTCACCGCAATCGTAGGCCCCAATGGCTCCGGCAAGTCGAATATCGTCGATGCATTCAGGTGGATTCTCGGCGAGCAGTCGGCCAAGAGCCTTCGCGGTTCCGACATGAAGGATGTCATCTTCAACGGCACTACGAAGCGAAAACCACTCGGGTTTGCCGAGGCCTCGCTTGCTTTCACCGATGCCGAAGACGTTCTCGGCGAAGGAGATGGTAAGCTCGTCCTCACGAGAAGGCTCTACAGGTCTGGCGAAAGCGAATACCTCATTAACGGGAAAGTCTCCAGGCTCAAAGACATAAAGGACATGCTTGCGGGAACCGGCGTCGGTTTCAACGCTTACTCCATACTCGAGCAGGACAAAATAGACAAGCTGCTTTCAGTAAACGCCGATGAACGGCGCCTCGTATTCGAGGAGGCGGCCGGGATAAGCGGCTATCGCGCAAGACGTAAAAAGACCGAGCGCGAGCTTGAAAAGACGGAGCAGTACCTTCTTCGCCTCGGCGATATAATAAGCGAACTCAGAAGCAGGGAGCGAAGCGTAAAAATCCAGGCCGGGCGTGCGCGAAGGTATCGCGAACTTACCGAAAAACTCGGAAGAATACGCCTCGACCTCTATATGCTCAAATTCAGGGGCCATAGCGAGCGCATGAGAGAGATTGATTCCGAAATCGATGTGCTCAAGCATGATGCGGCTGAGCTCGAGGGAAGCGTCAGGCTGCTCGAGTCACAGCTTGCGCGCAGGGAATCGAGTATGCATTCTCTGGATACCCATCTGCGAGAGCTTAGGACGCAGCAGGCTCAGGCCCAGAACAGGGCGGTAGCAGCCGAGGAAAAGACGACCTACAACAGGCAGCGAATAGATGAGCTTGCAGTCAGGATGAAATCGATTGCAGGCGATATAAAGTCCGCCGAAGAAAAGATAGAAAACGCGATTTCCGAGCGGGCCGGGATAAAAGGCAGGCTCGACAAGCTGGCTGCGCAGGAAGCGGCCGTCGAGAACGAGCTTAAGGAACACAGGCAGAAAATCTACGAGGCAAGCGTAAACCAGCAGGAGCTTGAAAAATCGCAGGAAGACCTGCGAAGCGAAGGGGCGGGCGCGCTCGAAGAGAGAAGCGCAGTTCGCAACAAGCTCGCGACTCTGGCCGAGGACTCGAAAAAATTCAACGCGAATCACGGCAGTCTGAAAGCCAGATGCGAGAAGATATCGAAGGACACCGAAGAGATAGCTGCGTCGATTGGCGAATTGGAAAAAGAGCTGGAGTCTCTCAAGGCGAACCGGGCAGGGCTTATTCAGGAACTCGAAGCTGCGCAGAAAAAGCTGCGCGATGCCGAGACGGAGAAAGTCAGGCTGCATCAGCGGAGAGATTCGCTGAGCATAGACAGGGCGAAATGCCAGAGCCGGCTCGATACCCTTCAGGCGCTGATTGCGAGGCACGCGGGAATCGGGAACGGCGTTCAGTACATCATAGCACGAAAAGGCGAAGCGGGATTCGAGGGCGTACGCGGCCTTCTCGGCGAACTCGTCGATGTGGATATCGAGAACGCGCCCGTGGTAGAAGCCGCTCTCGGCAGGCTTGCCGAAGCGGTGGTGGTGGACACTCCTGAGACGGCGGCACGTCTCGCCGAAAATTTAAAGGAAACGGACGTTGGCAGCGCACTTTTCGTCCCCCTCGCGTGGGGTGAAATGCGCGAAGATGCGGCCGGCTCGCATAAAATAACATCCTTGCTCAAATGCAAGCCAGATATCGAGAAAATGCTTTGCAGGCTCGCGGGTAACGTGCGGGTCGCCGGGACCTTGAAAGATGCTCTTGAAGGGGCCCTGAAGGATTTATCAGCCACATACGTAACAAAGGAGGGCGAGCTTGCGGGCAAGGGATTGCTTTCCGGGGGCTCTCGAAACTCCGGCGGAATTATCCAGAGGAAATCCGAAGTTACGGCTCTTGAAAAAGAGCTTGAGAATATAAATTCGCAGCTTTCAGGCGTCGAGAAAAAACTGAGCGACTGCGAAAGCTCCAGAAGGGCTCTGAGCGAAAAATGCAATACGCTCGTTTCGAATATCGATGCTATCTCCGGCGATATTAGCCGCGTCGAGGCGCGAAGAAACGAGCTTATGCGCGACAGAAGCTACGCGGAAACCGAGCTTCGAACCCTCGAAACTGAAATCGCCGACCTCGAATCTCTTATTGAATATACGGAAAAGACTCGAAGCGAGCTTTCTGCCAGACTGGAAACCGTGGAGAAGGAATGCCGGGAGAGGCAGACGGCGCTCGAAGAGACAAGAACGCAATTAATGCAGGCGCGAGATTTGCGCGAATCTCTCATGGAGGGCCTCACCGCGATTCAGGTCAGACTGGCGAAAGAGCGTCAGGAGTGCGAGTCTCTTTCCCGCGAGTTCGATGCGAAGGAGAGAGAGATAGACGAAAGGCGCCAGGTACGAAAGAATCTCGAAGAAGAGACGCAGAGAATCGATGAGGCGGACAAGGCGGCGAGAAGTGATGTCGAAGAGGCTGCGCGTCAACTCGATGAGCTTGTCGAGGAGACGAGCCGTCTTCAGGCGAAGATTTCGGAATCCGAGCAGAAGTACTCTGAACTTGAAGAGGAAGTCAACGGCGCGCGCCGTGAGAGGGACGAGGCCGCCTCGCAGCTCAGGGAGTTCGAAGGCAGGATAAGCGAGATGCGAATCGAGCGCCAGGCCTGCACCACGCAGATTGAGAGCGTGACGGACTACGCGCGCGAGGAAATAGGCATAGAGATTAACGAAAGCGAACTCAGGGACATGATACTTCCCGACGCGGACCCGAAAGAACTCGAAAAGGAGGTCCGCGAGACTCGGGAAAAAGTCGGCAGGCTGGGTAACGTGAATATGGAGGCGCTCGACGAACTCGAAGAAATCACTGCGCGACTGACGTTCTATACCGACCAGGAGCAGGACCTCGTAGAATCGAAAGGCAAGCTTCTCGACGTCATGGCGAAAATCGACAAGAAATGCCGCTCCATGCTCGAACGCAGCTTCAAGGAGATCCGAAAGAACTTCCAGTCCATTTTCCGCAAGCTTTTCAACGGCGGGCGCGCCGACATATTTTTTGAAGAGGGCAGGGATATTCTCGAAGCAGGAATAATCGTCGTTGCAAAGCCTCCGGGAAAGGACCCGAAGAACCTCAACCTGCTTTCGGGCGGCGAGAAGGCAATGACAACAATCGCGCTGCTTTTCGCGATATTCCGCTCGAAGTTGAGCCCGTTCTGCATACTCGACGAAATCGATGCACCGCTCGACGAGTCCAACGTAAACAGATTCCAGCAGCTTCTGAGGGAATTCATAAGCGACTGTCGCTTCCTTATAATAACGCATAACAAGGTCTCGATGTCCGCCGCCGACACACTTTACGGCATTACAATGCAGGAGCCCGGCGTCACGAGGAGAATATCGATAACCTTCGAAGAGGCCGCGAAGCAAGCCGAAGAGCCTCAGATAGAGGAAAAGGCGCATACGGTGCAAGAGCCTGCGGCTGAAGCGGTCGAGGCAGCAGCCGAGCCCGAGCTTGCGGGCGCGACGGCCTAAGAGAGGTCGTACATCACGATTGTCCCGGTGAGAGAATCATGAAGGGTGTTCTTGTGCCGCGAGACGAACGCCGAAGCCAGCCCGAGTATGTAAAGCAGAAGAAGCAGCCCCACGAGGAGGCTGACCGCCTGCTCCATCTGAAGGAAATCCTGCCATTGTTCTGGTTTCGAACCGACGATTAGAAGAAGAATCCCCGGCGCGGCGAAAACGAACCAGTGCGAAAGCAGGAAACGCAAGCCTATGCGGCCGGGCAGGGCGCGTCTTCCATCCGTGCGTCTTACTGCCAACTTCAGAACCCGTTTGCCCGGCGTCCAACCGAAAAGAGATTCGAGCAGCACGAAATACGCCGCGTAAAATACGGCTTGCGAGAGAGTTCCCTTCTTGCCGGTCACTACGGTGATTGCGGCAAGGATTATTGCTATGACGAAGAGGTCGAAAAGCATTGCGGAGAGCCGCGCGTAGCCGCCGGCCGGCGTGATGTTTCGCGGCATCGCCTCGTCTATCGCCTTTATAAGCTCTTCGTAGCTCTGGTACCGCTTTGCAGGGTCCTTGGCCAGGCATTTTTCAACGAGGACCTCGAGGCGTTTCGGCGCTTCGGGCACCTCGTCCCTGAGCTTGGGCGGTTCCTGCGTAATCTGCTGCACAATAGTACCTACTGGCGAATCACCCTCGAACGGCGGCCTTCCGGTTATCATGTGGAAGAGGCTCGCCCCGAGCGAATATATGTCGCTTCTATGGTCGGTTTCGAGGCCGCGACCCTGTTCCGGCGACATGTAGGCAGGCGTGCCGGTTATCACGCCGGTGCCTGTTATGCGCGAGTCGCGCTCGATTTGCTTGGCAAGCCCGAAGTCCGCGATTTTGACAATCCCGTCTTCGGTGAGAATCATGTTCGAAGGCTTTACGTCGTGGTGCACGACACCTCGTTCGTGAGCTGCTGCCAGGCCCTTTGCCGCCTGTCGTATGTACCCGAGCGTCTCCTGCCAGTCTATCGAGCCTTCCTCGACTAACTTTTCCGCGAGTGTCTCGCCGTGAACGAGTTCCATGGCGAAGAAGTGGCACCCGGACTCGTGTCCTATGTAGTAAATCTGGGTTATGTTTATATGGTTGATTCTGGCTTGTGAGCGGGCTTCACGAAGAAATCGCTCCACCATCTGTTCGTTACGCGTGAGTGATGGCGAGAGGAGCTTCAGGGCGACCTCGCGGTCAAGCGATATGTCGCGTGCGAGGAAGACCGCACCCATGCCGCCTTTTCCTATTTCCGACTTGACCTCGAAGTGACTGAGTTTGTTCGGGATGGTGGGAACGGGAGGCGATTCGAGCTCGTCTATATCGATGTCCTCGGGCTGGACCGATATTTCCTCGGTCATCTTCGAGCCTATGCTCGATTTCGTATCTTTTTTCTTTTTCCCGAACAGGGCGCACACCTCCCCTCTGCTGAATTCTAACACCCATACGCGCACAGTCAAGCGCAATCGCCCGCCTCACTATGTTTGACGATAATCGATGCTCAATTGTTCAAATGATATTTCCGTCCGAGATGCAATGTATTACAAGATTGCTTCATTCGCCTTGTTCGACAACTTATATGTTATGATTATTTCGTTGGATTAGGGAGCTTGAAAAGTGGCGGTTGTGGGGATTCACGGAACTCGTATAAAAGTAAAAAAGCCCGGGGTCTCCGGGCTTGCTCCTCATTCCCTTCCGGGCGGAGCCTTTATGTTTTATCTGAATATAACATCGTCCTGCCCGGCCACGATATTTAGCAAATTCCCTCCGTGGATAATATAAAATCCATCATATTTCCCGATTGATGGACAACACCGACAATCCGTGTTATACTTGTTTAGTAATAGTGGTTCGTGGAACATGGCTTGTTCGAGAAGTTCGTCAAGCGCACAGTCAGAGCATTAAGAAGCGTCAGGACGAAAAAGAAGGGAAAAAACCTGATTCAAAATGAACAAAAAAACGTGGAGCGCCTAACTCCTTATGAGCAAAGGACTTACGACATAAAAACCCGTATTATGTCCCCAGATTTCCCTAAAGGACTTACGACATAAAAACCCGTATTATGTTAGTATAACCGCCACATGAAGGGTCCCGTCGGGTAGAATGAGAGTTGGTAAAAACCCATCACCCGGCAAAGGAGGCCTTCATGTGGCATATTGGCGTTGATTTACATCGGAAGACAGCAGTGAT
>Ga0272442_10006054_pt1 | contig 16037 bp, 12 predicted proteins | sample SSMForm2O_FD_200262 | JGI IMG/M metagenome (GOLD analysis project Ga0272442, IMG submission 200262) | Marine sediment archaeal communities from Little Sippewissett salt marsh, Falmouth, MA, United States - SSM-Form-2O | ecosystem: Environmental > Aquatic > Marine > Wetlands > Sediment ...
CGGGGTATCACCCAGCCAGTGTCTGAGATTGCCCAGCATGGTGGCGGCGTAGGCGCTTTTCTCTCCGGCGGAGAGATAATAGTTTACCCACAGCCCCTCCTTCCTGTGGTAGACCAGACCGGCATCTTCAAGAATCTTCAGGTGCTTGGACACGGTGGGCTGAGCAATATCAAGGGCAGCCTGAAGCTCGCACACGCACGCCACTCGGTATTGCAGCATTTTGAGAATCTTGACCCTGTTGGGGTCCGACAGCGCCTTCATGACTTTCGTAAACGTTTGCATGTGATCACCTCACTATATTGCTAAATGGTAATATAGTTATGCAGGGTAATTTGTCAAGTAAAATTTTCTTGACGGTGAGGTGCCCAGAAAAGAGACGTCGGGAAAGGTCCTGACATACGCAAGAATGGTGCGGTCATTACCGGAAATGTACGAACACGAGCCGTGTGTCGTTGACTTTGCATAATTCATTATTATTTATTTGATTGTTGGCATGCAGGTGGTATAAGAGACTAGTCTCTTTGTCGACCCAGTACATTGGCGGCTGAAAGGATTGTGAAGATTTGAAAAGTGTGACACACGGAACAAAGCTCTATCTACACCTTAAAAAATGGCTGGAAAAGGCAGCCCTCGACTATGGCATGATCGCCGACGGTGACCGCGTGCTCGTCGGTGTCTCCGGCGGGGCGGACAGCCTGGTACTTCTGGATCTCCTGAACACGCCCATGCTCCACCTGCCGTCGTTCTCGATTGTTGCCGTGAATATCGATCTGGGGTTTGATGCAGACTACGCGGGCTATGGAGTGCTCGAGAATTACCTGTACGAAAACGGGTACGAGTACGTCATGGAGAAAACCGATATAGGTCACCGGGTTCACAGCGACTGGGCCCGGAAGAGACCGTGTTTTCTCTGTTCGAAAATGCGGAGAAAACGGATTGTCGAAATCGCCGAGGAGCACGGATGCAACAAACTTGCCTTTGCCCACCACAAAGATGATATAATTGAAACGCTCCTTCTTAACATGCTGTACGCACGCGAGATCAGCACCATGGTGCCGGATCAGTCGTTGTTCCGGGGCAAGTTTCATATCATAAGGCCGCTGGCCTATATCCACGAGGGGCTGATCAAAAAGTACGCCGTCGAACGGGACCTGCCCGTAATCAAGAACAGGTGTCCATCGGAGAATACGTCAAAACGACGGTATATCAAGAACCTTTTGGATGAGCTGGAGAAAGACAATAAAGACGTACGGGATAATATTTTTAAATCCATGAGTCATGTCAAGATGGATTATCTGCTCAAAAACGCTGGTGAAGCGTCAAAGAATAGCGATGCGGAAATGCCGCGTAAAAATGTGGGCGTCCCGCACTAGGTGAACCAAGTGGCAAAAAAGATAAAAAAGGACCCCGCCCAGAAGATCGTCTGCCAGAACAAGCAGGCCCGGCGCAACTTTTTCATAGAGGATACCTACGAGGCCGGGATGGTCCTTGTCGGTACGGAAGTCAAGTCCCTCCGTGAGGGCCGGGCGAACCTCAAGGACAGCTACGCCGCCGTCAAGAAGGGCGAGATCTTTCTCCACGAGATGCACATCAGTCCCTATTCGCACGGCAACCGCTACAACCATGAACCGCTTCGGACCCGGAAGCTCCTCCTGCATAAGCAGGAGATCCGCAAGATCTACGCCAAATCCAGGGAACGAGGGTTCACCCTCGTGCCGTTGAAGGTCTACTTCACAAAAGGCAAGGCCAAGGTCGAAATCGGTGTTGGCAAGGGGAAACGGCTCTACGACAAGCGTGAAGATCTGAAACGCAGGGAAGATAAGCGCGATATGGAGCGTGCCTTCCGCGAGAAGTACCGCTAGCCCGGCGCAGTCTGTCCGGGTGAGGGTACGATAAAATATTGTGTGAAGTATCAAATAGTTATAAAAGCAAGAACCCCTTGACTCAGGGGGTGATCGGTATTATATTACAAAAGTAATCTTGTTCTTTGGGGGCGAAACGGTTTCGACGGGGATAGTTGAAGCTGTAGAAGCGTGTCGAGGTTCCTACAGGCCTCGTTAAATAGGTAGGAAACAAATAGTCGCAAACGACTACGAATACGCTGTAGCCGCGTAAGGCGGCTTCCGTCCTCCCGGCCTCGGCCCGTTGGGCCGGATTGAGGGCGTCATAAAGATGGGCTAGCCGATTTCTTTTTCCCGTGGGGAATGAGGCGAAACAAAACGTGGGATAGCTTCTGAATAATCTCTCCTCCGGGAGTTTTCAGCGGCGAAAATTAAATCGGAGGATACACACGTAGAAACTGCAGTGGAATGTTTTCGGACGCGGGTTCGACTCCCGCCGCCTCCACCAATATTGATCAATAGTGATAAATAGTTACAAAAAAGCCTTTTGGGTCCCTCCGAAATTACAATATAATATTAAACTCTTATAAAAAGACCAAAAGTATGTCAGCAGGGTGTCAGCCTAATATGTCGTTGTCAAGAGATCCGGTCATATGCCGTGTTTCGGGTAAGAACTTCCCACGGTAGGTTGAGGGGCGGCGTGAGTCGCATATTTCATTGTATCAGACCGAAATGTGTCTACCCCCTTATAACCTGCATTCCCGGAATATTGTAACGAGTAAGGGGGATTGCAGATGGCCGCTCTCGTGTATCAAAATTCCCGATGTCAAAACCCTGAGAAAATTGCTGGCCGGCATGAACACGGTGGGCTGCAAAAAATACAAGGTTGCCCTGGACCTGTTACCGCCAGGATTACCAACTCTATGCCTACTCCCTTCCGGTGGCCTGGGAGTATGGTCAGGATCGTCCCTATAAGGGAGACACGCTCAACGCAACACGTCGGATGTATCTTCATTTTTATTTTTCTCCGGAACGGGCGCTGGAGGACGAAACGGCCTTTAACGGCTGCATGGTTGATCTGCAAAGCGAATTAGAACGCGGCCGGCGACATCCGGATCATGAAAACCAGTATGCCGAATATTTTGAATGCACGACCACGCCCGTTCGCGGCATGAAGGTGACAGCCAAGGAAGATGCCATGGCGGAGGCGACACGCAATTACGGTTTTTGCCCTTCCGAGCAACGATGTAACGGATGCAGGAAAAGACTCTGTTCAAGAAAGATACGATGCAGGAGATCCTGGATGACCTTGATGTCATTGAATGCTTTGAGGTGCCAGGTCAACGACTCCAGGTCGGAGACACCACGAAACGGCAGGGGGACCTCTACTCCCAATTGGGTGTCACACCGCCTGCCTCGTTACCATATTCAGGGAATGCAGCATACGTGGCACGTGCGCCGTCGACTCTGCCGCTTCAGCCGCACCCTCACATTACGGTTTTTCCAATGCAAGGTCTGTCTGTGCACAGGCATTTCGGACGGGTGCAGCGGCAACTGGTGAAATGCTGAACGATCGATATCCGAAACGCAACAGCTGCGGAATGATATCCGGTTGTGACGCGATCTCTCCGCAGATTGTTACATCGTATTGTCGACCTGATTCTATCGCTTTATCGATGATGAACTGGAGCAGCCACAGGAATGACCCGTTTCCCGCTTCATTATAATGAAGGACCTGCTCGTTATCACGGTCTGCAGCCATCAAATACTGCAGCAGGTCATTCGTCCCTAAACTGACGAAATCAACCTCTTGCAGAATACTGTCCACAGCAATAGCTGCTGCCGGAGTTTCGATCATGGCGCCGAACGAAACTTCTTCGGAAAACGGCAGGCCTTCCCTGCGCAGATTTTCTCTGACAGTGTTAAAATGTTTTTTTGTATGTATGACATCATCAAGTGTCGTAACCATGGGAATCAATACACCGACATTGCCTGCAACGCCGGCGCGCAGTATGGCCCGCAGCTGAATCCGAAGTTCCTCGGTGTGGCCCGAGAGATGGCGCCGGATTCCGCGAACTCCCAAAGACGGATTATTGCCCGTGCATTTCTGCAGGAGACCGATATGTTTGTCGGCGCCAATATCAAATGTCCGTATGACAACAGTTCTACCCGCTGCTTTCGAAATCAAACGGCGATAGGTCTCGTATTGCTCCGTTTCGCCGGGCATTTGTCCGCTTGTAAGAATGAAGAACTCCGTACGAAAAAGACCTATTCCCTCAAAGCCGCGGTTCAACATCAATCGTATCTGATCGAGATTTTCAATATTGGCATGCAAGAAAACTCTGGTGCCGTCACGTGTAAAACACGGGGTTGCCGGTGTAACTTCTTCAGGCGATTCCGTTTCCTTTTTCAGTGCCCGATACCTGTCAAGGGTGTGACGAGAAGGACGAACAATGACGAGGCCATTCATCCCGTCAACAATAATTTCGTCGCCCTCCTGCGCCGTTGCCTGCAGATTCTGGACACCGGCAACGGTAGGTATGCCGAATCCTTTCAAAAGAATGGCGGCGTGTGAAGACAGAGCATGACTTGCACTGGCAAATCCTGCAGCATGCTTGCGATAGGCCAGGACAGCCGATGACGGGAAGAGGTGCTGGGAGACAAAAACTTGATCACCGCTGATTTCCGATTGAGAAAAAGACTCAGGTGTGCCGGGTGTTGCAAGGATCGTGAGGATATTACCGACCATGTCTCGGATATCTTCTCCCCGGGCTTGAAAGTAAGAGTCCCGCATAGCGTCGAATTCGGCTATCGTTTTGTGTGCTTCTTCTTCAAGACTCCACTCCGCATTCTTGCAGTTCGTCGCAATACGTTCCCGAATCCTGTCATGAAAATATGTGTCGGCAAGTATGGCTTCATGAACATCGAGAATAGCCTTGCTGGACATCGTTGAACCTTCGTGTGCCGCTGCAATGTGTCTTTGCAATTGGTGCCGCGCTGTCGCAACAGCATGGGTATATCTTTCCTGCTCCGATTGCACTGCATCGGATTCAATCCTGGTTCTGGGAACATCAATGACGGAATCAACGCGGTGGACACGGCTGATTCCAATACCGGGACATACGGATATCCCCTGTAACAGAATTTCGGTACCCTGATTGTCGTTTGTCCTATTGTTGTCTGTTGCCATATGAAAACGCTTCCCATACACTACGTTTGATCGGCTATCTGTTTCAGATTGCCCCTCGAACATTTTCGGTCTGCCGTGCATCTCCCATCACATAAAAGCTGTATTCCCATTTCAGTACATCTTTAAGGGAATGATTCCAAAAGATTCCTCAGAGGGACACCCCTCCATGATGATACGATAGCGGCATCTTTCACATCCTGCGCTATTTTATAAGGCGCATCGGAGGGAGCACCTGTCAGGCCATTAATTTCCTCCTCTTCGAATAGTTTTCTTGTACCCGGATGGATTTCAGTTTTATCCTTGGGTATTCATTCGCAGGATCGGCTGAATGGCCTGAGAGAATGCCGCCGCCGCGTGAGTTTTATTGTTATGATAGATAAACGGTTTGCCGTTGTCGGAGGCATCCACAATCATCGGATCGAGGGGAATCCTCCCCAAAAAAGGAACATTCATCTCTTTGGCCATCGTTTCGCCTCCTCCCGTTCCGAAGATATCGATAACCGTCTTGCAGTTCGGGCAGACAAAACCGCTCATATTTTCCAGAACACCCAATACCGGTACATTAACCTGCTTGCAGAAATTGATACATTTCCTTACGTCATTGAGGGAGAGATTCTGCGGGGTGGTAACAACGACGGCGCCATCCATGCCGGGGATGAGTTGCGCGACAGACAGGGGCTCATCGCCTGTGCCCGGAGGAAAATCCGCAATCAGATAATCGAGTTTGCCCCAGTTGACATCGGTCAGCAACTGCTTGATGACATTCATTTTCATAGGACCCCGCCAGATTACTGCATCATCCTGATTCGGCAGTAAAAATCCGATGGACATTACTTTGATACCCTCGACGAAATCAACGGGAAGGATCGATGTGCCGTCCGAGGACGGCCGGGCGTTTTCAAGATTCAGCAACGTCGGTACGCTGGGACCGTGGAAATCGGTATCCAGGAGACCTACCTTCGCTCCCTCCAGCGCAAGAGCCACAGCAATATTTGTGGCGACGGTGCTCTTACCCACACCGCCTTTTCCGGAGAGAACCATTATCTTGTGTTTAATCTCTCCCATGCGGTTGGATAGTTCCTGACTTTCGGTAAACTGCCGCAACGCGTCGCTGCCTTTTGTCTCTTCATCCGTCATGTTCGTTGATGTGCTTTGTTCATTTTTATCTTTCATGGTTATTCTGTTATTCCTCCTCTAAAGTTTTACGCGGTTATTTTTATATGACACGCAACATTCTAATGGCTCTGTAAAAATCCGACCTCTCAATTCGGATCTATGCTCCGTCAGTACGATGCACACATCCGGGTCTGAAACACCGTAAAGGATGTAACACCCATTAATTTAAAAGTGTTCTCCCCAAACGGGGTTCGACCCGATCATCCAGGAACGACCCCATTGACGCTACCGCAAATCTCACTTTTGTATGATCCTTTCCTCTTCTGCGAAGGGGCAGCATTACGCCGTCAGCGGGTGCGACGTCTGCGACCCATGCGGTGACCCGAATCAACGTGTCGAACTTGTCTGCCAAATCCCGAACCTCTCCCGTTTCTCTGAAAAAACCTTCATTTTCAACAGCTACCCTTCCGCCGTTTATGCCCATCAGCGGCATTTCAGACGAAAAATTGCCGGAATTATTTTTAAGTTTCTGGACAAAGCATTCGGCAGCTTTTTTACTCTTTATTTGGAATTTGTGTATCTTTGCCATTGCTATGCCTCTTCACAACAGGTTTGAGCGATTTCGAGAAACTGCTGGCCATGAAGCTACACCGATGCCGATCACGTGTTTTCGTTTATCACTTCGTGATCTTAAATATAATTAGCCTTCTTTTATAATGTTAGATGACCAAAACATTTGATAAAAAAAATATATTGACCCTATTTCTTTTTTGCCGCTGCCTCGCTGAGACTCTTCATTTGTTCCAGACATCGTGCATTCAGCACCCCTGTATCCTGACCATCATTCGGCCCGTTGCCTCTGTTGTCACCTTCTATCTGGCAGTTCTCGATCAACTGCATAAATATCGTTAATCTATCCAAGGTAATAGGGCTCACCGCATGTTCCATTTTGCATGCATCCTTCTCGGCGGTTTCTTGATCTATGTTTAATATGTTGGTCAGGAAATCTCTCAGCGTTACGTGTCGATGATAAATGTCCTTGGCAATGCGACGCCCTTTCTTTGTTAATTCGACATGTTCGTACTTTTGATGATTGACAAGATTCATTTCGACGAGGTTTTTCAACATGCTTGTTACCGTTGGAAGTCGAACGTCCATGTTCTGTGCAATATCCCGCACGCGCACATATTTTTTCAAATCCTCAAGAATAAAGATAGACTTGAGATAATCTTCTATGGTCGGGCTGAGCAACATATTCTACACGGTCTCCTGACTAATTATTAGATAAGTCTAACAATATTAAGTATACTTAATCTCATGTCCGTAGATAAAAGTCAAGTACTCACTTGCTATTTATTGCCGGGAAAAAAGAAAGGATCAGGGTCAGGCATTAACCGGCTTGACTAAGCCCTGCCAACTATGAAGAAAGAAAACCATCCACGAAGAAGATGAAGGGCAAAATACATCAACTCGGATACACCGAGCGCCCGGAAGCACGCGTGATTCCCGAGTACAGTGCTTTTCAGCTATGGGTGGTTTTTATACAGCAACCATATAAACACTGTTAACCACAGGATAAAGATATGTCAGTGGTGTGTCGGTCTCGCACTTCGTTCCCGCTGCAAACCATTGTGTGCCGTGTTCCGGGCAAGAATTTTCCGCGGTGCGTATGGCCGGTCCGCGGTGGCGGTATCAGGGCCCGGGTGCCGGCATTTCCTACCATATGTTGTGGCCATTATTCCATTGACACACAAGGCAGTTTTTCTTATACTCCCGTAACGAAAAAGAAAGTGTGTGTCAGGTATATCCCCTTCCCGAAAAAAGGAAGTTCGCAGCAGAAGCAAATATCTGAAATTTATGCTGTTCAATTGATTTCCTTAAACCTTGAAAGCCTCTCGCGTACTGAAACTCCAGGGTAATAGTAGTTGTCAGGCGTTGATGAGTGTAAGTCAAAGATCTTCGGATAAGGAATACAGTCGTGGGCGACTTTGTGCTCTCGCACAGGGTCACTCACAGGAAAGACGGGTTGCTTATTGACGTGACAAGAGGGTTTTCCCGAAACAAAAACATGGAAAATATTACAGGGTCGTGGCCCGTTGCAGGGGCATAACATTCGTTTTTTATGTTTGAAACAGGATGATTGTCGCATAGTAATATGCACGTGCATATGTCGTTTTGCAGGGTAACCCGGAGTGTCGTGCGGCAGAAAACCCGCAGGACATAGGGGTATAACACACCAATGGAGGTAAACGCACGATGAGCAGACTTTTTGGAACCGATGGTATACGGGGCGTGGCAAATGTACATCCCATGACGTCAGAGATGGCCCTGAAGGTCGGACGGGCCATTGCATATATTTCGCGGAAAAAGGGGCATACGCCCAGAATCTTGATCGGAAAGGATACCAGGCTCTCGGGGTACATGCTGGAGAATGCACTTGTCGCGGGGATCTGTTCCATGGGCGCCGATGCCTTACTGGTGGGAACCATCGCAACACCCGGTGTCGCATTCTTGACGGTGAGCATGCGGGCGGATGCCGGTATTGTCATATCTGCCTCCCATAATCCCTATCAGGACAATGGGATAAAAATCTTCTCGCGGGATGGCTTCAAGCTGCCGGATGCAAAGGAAGACGAGCTGGAGGCACTGATAAGAAACGATGACCTTGCCGGTCTCCATGCCGATACCTCCCAGATGGGCAAGGCATACCGGATCGATGATGCCCGCGGGCGCTATATCGTATTTCTGAAAAACTCATTCTCGGCGGACTATAGTCTTGAAGGTATGAAAGTTGTGCTGGATTGCTCTAACGGCGCCACCTACAGAGTGGCCCCTGAGGCATTTTTTGAGCTCGGCGCAGAGGTGATTCCCCTTTTCAATCATCCGAATGGGAAGAACATCAACAAGGATTGTGGGTCGCAGCATCCCGAAATCCTGGCACATGAGGTGGTAAAAAACAGGGCGGATGTCGGATTTGCCTTTGACGGGGACGGTGATCGGGTGATTGCGGTTGACGAAAAGGGCAATGTGTTGACCGGTGACCAGATCATGGCCGTATGTGCGTCTGCCATGAAAAAGCAGGGGACACTGAAGAACAACCTGGTGGTGAGCACGGTCATGAGTAACATCGGTCTCGGGCTCGCACTCAAGGATTTCGGGGCGGAGACCCTGGCGACCAAGGTCGGTGATCGATATGTGCTCGAAGAGATGCTGGCACAGGAGGCGTCGATAGGTGGTGAAGAATCGGGACATATCATTTTTCTGGACCACCATACAACCGGTGATGGCGTTATTGCCGCGTTCCAGCTGCTGAATGCAATGAAATATGAGGACAAACCCCTTTCAGAGCTGGCCGGAGTCATGCAGGTTTTCCCCCAGCGCCTGATCAATATCGATGTCAAATCAAAACCCGATATCACGACGGTGCCTGAGATCGTGGACGTGATCAACGAGGTCGAAAATGAGTTGGGTGATAAGGGCCGGGTGCTGGTGCGCTACTCGGGAACGCAGCAGATGTGCCGGGTCATGGTAGAAGGCCCGTCCGAAAAGGATACGGAGATTTACTGCCGTCGGGTTGCCGATGTCATTACGCAAAAAATAGGGTAGCCCATCCGGCAGACGCGGTTGTTGGTGCGGCGTGAGAGGTATATGTGCCCGGTGATGCCGCATGCAACTGTCGACGTCGCATATGGTGGTGTCATGGAGCGTGTTATGAATGATAAGGTCCAGAAACTCATAGATAGGGGTGTCGCAATTCCGCATCCGGCCAGTGTCGATATCGGTGACGAAGTCGATCCGGTACTGATCGCCCCCGAGAGTACGATCTATGCCGGGTGTAAAATCTTTGGCAAGAAGACCGTGATTATGTCCGGTACCAGGCTTGGCCAGGAAGCACCGGTGACAATAGAGGACTGCCAGATCGGGCGGGACGTCGAGCTCAAGGGGGGATATTTCAAGAAATCCGTATTCCTTGAGAAATCCAACATGGCCTGTGGCGCCCATGTCCGGGATGCCTGCATCCTTGAGGAAGAGGCTGGCGGAGCCCATACCGTGGGGTTGAAACAGACCATCCTCATGCCGTTTGTCACCCTCGGGAGCCTGATAAATTTCTGTGACTGTCTCATGGCAGGCGGGACGAGCCGGAAAGACCACAGTGAGGTGGGCAGTTCCTACATTCACTTCAATTACACCCCGAACCAGGACAAGGCGACGGCGTCTCTGCTTGGTGATGTGCCACGAGGGGTAATGCTGGACCAGCGGCCGATTTTCCTCGGTGGACAGGGAGGGATCGTCGGCCCGGCATCTCTGGGCTTCGGGACGGTGATTGCCGCCGGAACTGTCCTCAGGGGCGACGTTGTCGAGGATGGCACGATCGTGATGGGACAGGCTCTCAAGGAGGGCAGGCAGGAGTTCGTCCCCGGGGTATACTGGGAGATAAAAAGAAAAATACGAAATAATATCGCCTATATTGCAAATATCGGCGCATTGAAGGCCTGGTATACGCATGTCCGTGCGCTGTTTTTCGGCCCCGATCAACTGGAGCAGGCCCTGCTCTCAGGTGCGCTGGAAAAGCTCGACATGGCCCTGGATGAGAGGATTAAGCGCCTCGGTGCGGTCGCAGCGAAGATGGACCATTCGGTGAGAGCGTATCAGCGCTGCATGGGCAGCGCGGCGTCGTCAGTGCTTGTCCGGCAGAAACAGGAGCTTGCCGATTCCTGGGACAACATTGAGGGAGCCCTCGCGAAACTCAGGGATGTCCAGGGGGATATCGCAGGCAGAGACACATTTTTGAGTGCGCTTGCCGAAAGCAGGCACACCCAATCTCGCGACTATATATCGACGATCCAGGGGTTACCTGAAGACCTCCGCACTGCCGGCACCCAGTGGTTGACGAGCATCGTGGATGAGATCACGGCTGCCTGCCTTGGCAGGCTGCCGACATTTCAATAGGTCGTTTGTAATTCTGCAACTGAATGGCTGTGAGCGAAACAGTTGACTGCCCCATGGCATGTCTCGGCACAGTGTTGCTGGCGTTATCCCAGCAGACAGGTGTCGGGGTTTCTGAAGAACATGAGTTGCTCCACCGGGATGGATTCACTGCGGGAGCTGATATCTTCGACGTCAATACCCCGGTCCCTGAGGGTTGTTGTATTTTCCAGTACGTGCGTTGCCGCAGCTTTATCGAGCACATAGATCATATTGCCCCCCGCCTTTGCATATAGCTGGCCATATGAGATGGGTACCTGAGGGGTGGGATCATTGAACAGGGATTCGGCTACAGGGTCCGCCTTGCGGAGACCGTTTGCAAACAGCACCACGGTCTTTGCCTTATACACCTGTTCCGCCCCCATGGAGATGGCGTACCAGGGGCTTTCTTCTCTGCTTGCGAAATGACCGTCATCAACCGCATTGCGGACGGTATTCTCGTCGAGTTTCACCAGGAGCATCTTGTTGCCGTCGAAGGGAATGCCGGATTCATGAAACGCCACATGACCCCTTCCGCCCACGCCGATAACATGGAGATCAATGCCGCCGTGCTCGTCGATCTTCTTCCAGTAGGCATCCAGAATGTCCGTCCGTATCCACCGCAAAAAGTCGGATTCCGCATCCGGTTTTATCACAATGGCCTTGCCCTTGTCCTGCCCCTGTTCTTCCCAATCCGAGGGGTTCGCCTCCAGTTCCGAGACAAGCCGTGCCTGGTCGATCAGCGCTCCCCAGGGGACGTGGGTCTCTGAAAATTTTTTCTGCAAAAGGCCAAAGAGCTCCTGGATCATGAAATAACTGTAACTTTCGGGGTGCAGGGCACGCTGCTGGGCATTCGTCCCGGGCAATCCGATATATTCATCCAGGTTGAAACTTATGATTTGGGAAGAATCAAACTCGCCGGCGTTGGCAGTTTTTGCAAAATGTTTGTACAGCCCCGTCGGTGAATTGCCGGTTGCAAGGCCAAGAAAGTATTTGGCTTTTGAAGTGAGTTTTTCCTTGATATCCCGGGTGACAATTTTGTTGCCTGTCTCACTCATGTGGTCAAAATTTTTGCAGACGATGACTTTCAACGGCATGTGATTTCCTCCTGGTTTTATCGATGAGCGCACACTCTAAATCACATCGGTCATATTATTACAAGAGTTTATTTGCATCAAATGGCAATACCCTGTCATTTCTCCTTGTACTAAGAAAACCCCGGCGGTTTTACTGCGGCATTATGCACCCGTGATCCGGAAGACGACCGTCAAAGGAAGCATTATCACTCCGAAAACGTGACATGATTCCGGGATGCCTGCATTCTGGCGGGGATGCTCCGCCTGTCGTCAGTGTGCAGGGGAGGGCAGCGAAACTCTTGCCTATGGATAACATTGCACCCGGTGAAAGGGTTGCACCGCGGAGCGTCCTGTCGCTTAGGCGGTCACAGGACATCTTCCCTCCATGAAAATCAGCGCCCCATGCCATGGTGTGGGCGGGACACGATCGTTGCTGGTACAACAGGGTACAAAAAACAACACCACGCGGTATCCGTGTGTATAGGCAATCAATAGCAGTTGATCAGCACGCGTCGCTGAGAGGGCGGTGCGTGTCTTGCCGTGGCCACCGCGTTAATCCTGGTCGGAGGGTGGGTCCGCCAACTTGGAAAGTATGCTGAACTTGCCGTCCTTCCACTCTCCCCGATAGCTTGAACCGTCGGCACCCGTCAGCACGCCCTCGCCGAACATATAGCCATCTTTCCATATCCCTTCATAGCGGGATCCATCGGCAAACAGTAAGACACCCCGGCCTTCCGATTTGCCGTCTTTCCACTCTCCGCTGTACTTATTCCCGTCGGCTGAAATCAACTCGCCCTGCCCGTTTTTTGACCCGTCTTTCCACTGACCACTGTATCGACCACCATCGGGAAGCGTTTCCTGCCCTTTGCCGTCGGCGTTGCCATGGCGCCACGTTCCCTCGAATCTGTAGCCGTCGGCCAGCAGCATGGTGCCGGTGCCGTGCGGCAGACCATTGTCCCATTGGCCTTCATAGCGGCTTCCGTCCGGCCAGGTGAATATTCCCTTACCGTGATAATGCCCGTCTTTAAAAAAGCCTTCATACCGCGATCCACTGGGGTATGTGCACTTTCCCTTACTGAAAGGCGAGTCTGCCTCCAGCCGGAAGTCGATAATGCGGTGTCCGTGTAACTCGCGCATCGATTTTTGAAGCAGGGACTTTTTATCCATAGCGGCCTCCATCCGGTCGTCCGACATATTTGCCGTTTCTGAATTCACCGACATATTTTCTGCCGCTGGTAAATTCCATTTCGCCCCACCCGTGGGGGAGACCGTTTTCGTGCTGGCCGATATATTTTCGACCGTCACTCATGGTCATTGTGCCCTGCCCGTGATACTTGTTGTTTTTAAATTCGCCTTCATATGTGTCGCCCGTCGGAAAGATAAGCACTCCCGTGCCGTTAAACAGGTAGTCTTTAAACTCGCCGGTATACTTTCGGCCGTCGGGTAATATGAGCGTGCCCTGGCCGTTAAATTTTCCGTTTTGATATTGCCCGCTGTATCGCATTCCGTCGGCGAATGTTTCGGTGCCATGTCCCTCGCGATGGTCATTCACCCAGTCACCGATATATTTCGTTCCTTCCGCAGTGGTTGCTGTACCGTTACCATTCTTTTTGTCATTCTGCCACTGGCCTACGTACCGGGAGCCATCGGGCAGGGTGTGTATGCCATGACCATCCCGTACACCCTCTTTCCACTCTCCGACATACTTGCTCCCATCGGCGTAGTTCATAATTCCCTGTCCATGGGGCGCTCCGTCATGTAATTCGCCGGCATATGTGCTGCCGTCTGTGTAGGTCTTCGATTCCTGCCCCTCTTCCGGCGACGTTGCCTCCGAAAGAGTCAGGGAGGTCGCCGCTGCGCCATCTTTCGTCGAGTCGACGTGCCGGGCCCGTTTGGCTAATTCTTCTTCTTCCGCCTTGAGGCGCTCCTCTTCTTCCGCCATGCGCCTGGCAGCTTCCTCGGCCCGCAATCTGGCGTCCTCCGCCCGTTTGGTCAATTCCTCTTCTTCCACCTTGAGGCGGGCTTCTTCTTCGGCCATTTTCTCGGCCGCCCGTTCGGCCCGCAATCGGGCCTCTTCAGCCCGTTTTTTCAGCTCTTCCTCGACCTTTCGGCTGGTCTCTTCCTCGTTTTTGAGCCTGGTTTCTTCTTCCTCGATTCGCCTGGTGATCTCTGCTGCCCGCTGCCTGGCCTTGTCGGCTTTCTTCTTTAACTCTTCTTCTTCCGTCTTCAGGCGGGCTTCTTCTTCGGCCAGTTCACGAGCCGCCTCCTCGGCGCGTTGCCGGGCTTCTCTTGACCCGGCCTCTATTTCCCGGAGCAGCTGTTCCGCTTGTTCTTCATCTTTTCTCAGGCGGGCTTCTGTGACTCGTTTAGTCAATTCCTCTTCTTCCACCTTGAGGCGGGCTTCTTCTTCGGCCATTTTCTCGGCCGCCCGTTCGGCCCGCAATCGGGCCTCTTCGGCCCGTTTTTTCAGTTCTTCCTCAAGTTTTCTGCCTGCCTCTTCTTCGTTTTTGAGCCGTTGCTCCTCTTCCGCGATTCGCCTGGCCGTTGCCTCCGCCCGTTGCAGAGCCGCCTCGGTTCTCGCTTTCAGTTCCTCTTCCTCTTCCTTGAGTCGGGCTTCCTTTTCCTGCAGTTCATGTGCAGCTTCCTCTGAGCGCCGCCGGACCTCATCGGTTTTTTGCCGTAATTCTTCTTCAGCATTTTTCCTGGTTTCCTCTTCAGCTCTCAGTCGACTTTCCGCTTCCATGACTCGCTGTACGGCCTCGTCGGTTTTAAGCCGGGCTTCTTCGGCCTTTTTTCTTAATACTTCTTCTTCGGCCCTGAGTTCTGCCTCTTTCTCCGCCAGTCGCCTCGTTTCTTCCTCGGCCCTCAGCCGGGCTTCCTCGGCCCGTCTCTTTAATTCTTCGTCCGCTTTCTTACTGGCCTCTTCTTCTGCCACGAGTCGGGCCTCTACTTCGGCCAGCCGCCGGGCCGCCTCTTCGGCCCGTTGCCGTGCCTGATCGGCCTTTCTTTGGAGTTCCGCCTGTTCCGCATCCAGCCGGGCTGTCTCGGCCTGCGTTGCCAAGGTTTCCTCTTCGGTCTTGAGTCTTGATTCATCCGTCTTTTTTCTCAGCTTTTCCTCTTCGTCTTTCAGGCGGGCTTTCTTCTCGGTAATCCTTTGTGCCGATTCCTCGGCTCGTTTGCGGACCTCCTCGGCCCGTCTGTGCAGTTCTTCTTCAGCTTTTTTATGGGCCTCTTCTTCGGTTCTGAATCTGCTTTCTGCGTCTTCAACCTTTCGGGCGGCTTCCTCGATTTTTCGTCGGGCTTCCTCGGCCTTCAACCTCAGCTCTTCTTCCTCGCTCTTCAGCCGGGCCTCTTTTTCGGCCATTCTGATGACCGCTTCCTCGGTGTTTTTCCTGATTTCCTCAATCCGACTGCGCAGCTCTTCTTCGGTCTTTTTGCGCGTCTCCTCTTCGGCCCTGAGGCGTGCTTCTTCCTCGGCCACTTTTCGGGCCGTCTCTTCGGTCTTGCGGCGGGCTTCCTCGGCTTTTTGTCGCAGTGCCTCTTCTTCGGCCGCAAGGCGGGCTTCCTCTTCGGCCAGTCTTCGGGCTTTCTCCTCGGTCTTGAGCCTGGCTTGATCAGCCTTCTTCAAGAGTTCTGCCTCTTCGGCTTTAAGGCGTGCCTCCTCCTCGGCCATTTTGTGGGCCGCTTCCTCGGTTCTGCGACGGGCTTCCTCGGCTTTTTGCTGCAGTGCCTCTTCTTCGGCCGCAAGGCGGGCTTCCTCTTCGGCCAGTCTTCGGGCTTTCTCCTCGGTCTTGAGCCTGGCTTGATCAGCTTTCTTCAAGAGTTCTGCCTCTTCGGCTTTAAGGCGTG
>Ga0272442_10006056_pt1 | contig 16033 bp, 11 predicted proteins | sample SSMForm2O_FD_200262 | JGI IMG/M metagenome (GOLD analysis project Ga0272442, IMG submission 200262) | Marine sediment archaeal communities from Little Sippewissett salt marsh, Falmouth, MA, United States - SSM-Form-2O | ecosystem: Environmental > Aquatic > Marine > Wetlands > Sediment ...
TCTTGCATGTGGGGACGGGTTGCGGATCGCTTGGAGGGCGAGCGTGAGTGTTTGCACCAGCTTCGGCTGCCCGCTGTGGGGGTTCCCCTTTCGGTAGGCCATGAGGTGGCTTGCCGTCCCAGTCTGTAGATAGAACACCGATCCATCGCTGTGCCCTTTCTCTGTATGGATACTGGCGCTCATCTTCCTGGAATTGAGGCGTATGCATGAGCCGCCTCGCGCCGGATATGGCGAAGCCGTGCTTCTTATGCAGAAGCTCGTGAAAGAGCACGAACGTGGGCACATACTCCGGCAAACGTGCATCGTCCAGTAGTGGATTAAGCACGACCACATCTCGCACGAAATCGTAGCGACCCAGGCGTCGGATGCGGCAGGTGCAGGGCTCCCAATGAAGGCCAGGGCGGCTGAGAGATCCCCCGAAAAACTCAGCGTTTAGCTTGTCGAAGAGAACGTCCAAATCCCAGACGGTTCCCTTGGAATCGAAAGTCGAGTCCTCGAGAAGTAGATGGATTTCCTCCAGAACATCCTCAAACTCAGGCGAAGATACGAACAGCTTGTGGCGAGACAGAATGACAGGCGGCGGAGGGGGATGCTTGACCACCACTTCCCCGAGGTCGTGGAGATCCTGCGCGCTTGCTCCAAGGAATCCTGCGGAGAGGTGCCATGTGTACGTGCCGTCATTGGATCGGCCATTCCATAGATGACGACCTGGAAGAAACAGGATGCGCACCGGTACGTTGGCCGATCCCCCTGACCGCAGTACGGCCCTCTTCAATGGTGCATGGGCCAGCCTGGCCTGCTGCACGTAATGGTCGAAATTCTCTCGGCATGTGAGCCACTTCATGATCAAGAAAGACTGACGGCTCCTTACGGGGAGCCCAGCGGGAGTTGTTCCGTCCTCCTCGCAGATGTCTTCAATGGTCTTCACACTCATTGACATCGCGAAGAACACATCGTCCAAACGTTCCACACTCACCGTAGGAGTGGCCAGTAGGGTGAGGAACTCAGTCTGATCCTTCACTACGTTCGTGATACGGATGGGCTTGGCGACCTTGACGCCTTCCCTCGGGAGAGGCAGGTGATCCGGCCGGGTCTCGCTGATCCCACGAAGATAGGCCACGGCCTTCATTGAGGGGTTCGGCAAGTCCTCAACCCTTATGCCGTGGTCGCGACACCTCCTGTCAACGAAGTCGACGGTCTCCTGGACTGAGGCGAGGAACTCGTCTCTCTCACCGGGTGCAATGCCAGCGAGCATCCTCCTCCTGCAGTCACGTGCCTGTCTGACCAGACCTTTGAATCGTAGTGCCATGGGGCGACCTCGGCAGACATGATATCGCATCATCGTCCGATACTGCATCGTGTATCATGTATCCCCCCCATGCCAACAAGGCATGAAAGGAAGGGCGCAGAGCGGCATCCGATGCGTGCGGCAATGCCTCATGTAGGACACGATTGGGGGGAAGCGGAGGCGGGTGGAAGCGATCTGTCTGGCCTCAATGGGAGTGGTTCTTTCAGGGACCCGTCCACTGTTGGAGAACACCCAGGAGTTGCCTTCTCAGTGTGTGGTCCACGAATTCAGGACTGGTGCATACTGAAACCAAGTCAGGCTTAGGCCAGTCACGAGGAATATGAGGTCCCACGCTGAATCTCCTACACAGCAGATCCCATGTCTCATCGCTCAGCCACATTGCAGGACAGTCAATGGGGGTTTCGGTGAGCCAGTGCACTCGGCATTCGGGCCACTCTCTCATAGCGTGGTGCATGAGATTGCCGATGTTGGGATGCGAGTTCTCATCCATCATGTCATGATGTTCATCGACGTGGAGGATGAAGGAGGGTATCGAGAGCCTGCCACTCTTGACACGATCCTTCCAGAGCCTCAATCCCTGATGGTGCTTCTCAATGATGAAGGCGACTGGGCACTGAGCCCATTCTAGCAGCGCATAGAGCCGCGAGAGAGGATCTCGGATGAGGTTGAAGTAGTCCAGGTCAATGTCGAGGATGGACGACATGGTATCCACTTTCTCTCCCAACCATTATAGACAGGACGCGGAGCACGTCTCTGGGCCGATGCGTCCCGTGGAGGTCACTTGGATAGCCAACCGATAACGAGGTCCGACGGCAACACTAGACGTCCGGACGGTCTCGAACGCCTCAACGGGCTAATCGAGCGGGTGACGTTTCACAGCCCAGAATCGGGCTTCGCCGTCCTTCGCGTCAAGGTGCGCGGAGAGAGAGAACTCCTCACCGTGGTGGGAACGGCGCCGAGCGTGACGGCAGGGGAATGGATCGATGCCTACGGTCGATGGGTGGTGAACTCGGAGCACGGACAGCAGTTCAGCGCCAAGTCCCTCAGAACGACGGCCCCGAATACCCCCGAAGGCGTGGAACGCTATCTCGGCTCAGGACTCATCAAGGGGATAGGACCCAAGATCGCCGAGAGACTGGTCCAGGCATTTGGGGTCAAGGTCTTCGACATCATCCAGGACAGCTCCGAGCGCCTGCAAGAGGTGGATGGAATCGGCCCCACGCGTAGGGAACGGATCACCCAGGCTTGGGAAGAACAGCGTGCCATTCGGGAGATCATGGTCTTTCTCCACAGCCATGGCGTGAGCACGAGCAGAGCCTTTCGCATCTACAAGACCTATGGAGACGAGGCCATCGAGGTGGTCAGAGTGAACCCCTATCGGCTGGCCCAGGAGGTCTGGGGGATCGGCTTCAAGACGGCGGACCAGATCGCAGAGAAGCTGGAGATCGACAAGCACTCAGAGATCCGGGCCCGTGCCGGAGTCGAGTATGTGCTTCAGACGCTCACTGAGGAGGGGCATTGCGCGTATCCACGCGACGGCCTCATCAAGCGGGCCGTGGAGGTCCTGGAGATCGGCGAGCCCATCATCGAGGACGCGCTGGCAAAGGAGGTGGCTGAAGGCCATCTCGCCCAACATGACCAGCCGGATGTCGAGGGATCTTGTCTGGTGTACCTTGCATCGCTGGACGCGTCCGAGCGAGGCCTTGCGCGAAACCTCATCGCTCTTCTGAATGCACCTCATCCATGCCCTCCCATCATCGTGCCCAAGGCGATCGAGTGGGTGGAGCAGAAGCTCGGACTCCGCCTGGCTTCTGCCCAGCAAGAAGCACTGGAACTGGCGACTCGCTCGAAGGTCATGATCATCACAGGAGGGCCTGGCGTTGGGAAGACGACGCTGGTGAACGCCATCGTGAAGGTCTTCCAAGCCAAGAAGCTCAATGTCGTTCTCTGCGCGCCCACGGGACGGGCAGCCAAACGCATGTCAGAGACCTCCAACGCCAAGGCCCAGACCATACACCGACTGCTGGAGATGAACGCGGCTACAGGGAAGTTCAAGCATGATCGCGAGAATCCGCTCGAGGGAGACATCTTCGTAGTGGACGAGACGAGCATGATCGACATCGTGCTGGCCCATCAACTGGTCAGGGCAATTCCCAGAAGCGCGGCACTCATCTTGGTGGGAGACGTGGACCAGTTGCCATCCGTGGGGCCCGGGTCAGTCCTGCGAGACATCATCGACAGCGGCGTGATGCCTGTATGCACGCTCACTGAGGTCTTCAGACAGGCTGCTCAGAGCGCCATCATCAGCAATTCGCATCGGGTGAACCGAGGGGAGATGCCGCTCTGGCCCAGGGTTGGCGACGACGTGGAAACGGATTTCTACTTCGTGAACGCGGAGGAGCCCGAGAAGGGAGTCGAACTTGTCCTGAAGCTCTTGAGGGAAAGGATCCCTGGACGGTTCCACTTCGACCCCATGGACGATGTCCAGGTCATTACACCCATGCAGAGGGGGGAGCTGGGCGTGAGGAATCTCAATCTTGTGATCCAAGAGGCGCTCAATCCCTCAGGAGAGGGTGTGGAACGATATGGGTGGACCTTCCGGCCTGGGGACAAGGTGATGCAAATCGTGAACGACTATCAGAAGGACGTGTTCAACGGCGACATCGGACGGGTGATGAGGATCGATCACGAAGAGCAGTCCATCCAGGTGAGGTACGACAACAGGATGGTGGAGTACGACTTCGGGGAACTCGACGAACTGATGCTGTCGTACGTGATCACTACGCACAAGAGCCAAGGGAGCGAGTATCCGTGCGTGATCATTCCCATGCACTCGCAGCACTACATGCTGCTTCAGCGCAATCTCCTCTATACGGCCATCACGCGAGGGAAGAATCTGGTCGTCTTGGTGGGGACCGTGAAGGCTATCGCGATCGCCGTGAAGCGGATGGAGGCCCGACGGCGAGTGACGACGTTGGCCGAAAGGCTCAAGATCATGTCGCTGGAGGGAGAGGATGGGCCTCGTCGTTCAACCTTTCCCACGCCTCTTCCTCTGTAAGGCCTACCACAGCGATCCACGCGTTGAGTGTGCGTGTCTGTAGGTTGAGGCGTCCCTTCTTCTTCTCCCAGTTGCCAATGGTGGGAGGGCTGACGCCAAGAAGCTTCGCGAAGTGGCTCTGGGACATGTTGAACTTCGCACGTTTCCTCGCAACAGTCTTTCCCGTGACGGATCGATTTCCCGAGTCTCTGGGCATGGAAGCCTTCCTGGGAATGGCAGGCTTCTTCTTTTTCGCTCTTCCCTTTCTTGGTGATCGCTCGGCCGCGCGGCCCTTCGACTTGGCCTTTCGTGTCCTTCTCGACCGAGAGGACTTCGGCTGGTCAGCGGATTTTCTCTTGCGACGCGGCCTTGGGCCGGCCTTGGGAGCGGATTGGGAGGCCGTGGGGCGATCATCATGATCCGCGTGTTCCTCGGTGATCTCGATGCCAAACACGTCTGCCAGATCGCCATCCGCGATTCGCTTTCGCTTGCTCCCGCTTGCGCCAGCCACTGTAGCCGCGACAGCGGCCTCGGCGCTGATCAGCTCATCGTGATCCACCCCTCTCAGAAGGAAAATCAGTTCAGGCTTCTCATCAAGCCGCGCCCCTACACCGTAGAGGACCGCAGCCACATGCTTGCACATGACCGCCCAGTCGGGACAGTCACAGTCGAGGCTGATCTCTTTGGGAAGGGGAAACAGCCCCCTATCGCGGTCGGTGACGATCTCCATGACGCTTTCTGAGATTCTCCCCTGCAGCAGCTCCAAGAGGGATCCGATCTGCCCAGCACAGCGCGTCCTGATGTCGCGCCATTTTTTCGCGGGGAGCTTCTTGACGTTCACGGTCACGTTGTAGATCTCCGAACCCATTACCATGGCCTTGATCTCGCCGACGCTGACCTCCAGATGGCACACTGAGCCATTGCGGACATACGTGCGGCCCCGGGGCAGGCGATTGGCGTAGTCGCTGAATTTCTCGAGGTGATCGCACCACGCCTGCCCCCAGAAGGTTCGCGCGATCTTCCGTCCCTCGATGTCCACAGGCCGGATATCAACCCCTTTCTTCCGAAGCTTCGCCATCTCCTTCTGGGCACGGGCACGACGTGCGGCCACAGGAACATACGGTCGCCATCCGAAGCGAGCCATCGCCAATCTCCTACATCCTCGCCCTGTCGATATCCAGGGCCACCACTTCGAGCAGTTGCTCGTCGGTCATCTCTGTCAGTAGAGTCTCCGCCCCTCCTTGCAGGATGTCGCTGGCAAGCTGAGACTTCTCCTCTATCAATGCGTCGATCTTCTCTTCTACCGTCCCACGGCAGATGAATTTGTGCACCACAACGTTTCGAAGTTGTCCTATGCGGAAAGCGCGATCCGTGGCTTGGTTCTCTACCGCAGGATTCCACCAACGGTCAAAATGTATCACATGTGAGGCCGCGGTGAGATTGAGTCCTGTGCCGCCCGCTTTGAGGGAGAGAACGAAGAACGGTGGACCTGCTTCTTGCTGAAACGCGTCGATCAGCGTCTTGCGCTTCTTCACCGACGTTCCGCCGTGCAGGATGAGCCCTTGCCGACCGAAGACATCGGCGAGAAAGGCGGCAATGGGCTCGGTCACTTCGCGGAACTGCGTGAATACGAGCACCTTCTCCTGGCGAGAGGCAATTTCGTCGCAGATAGCTCGTAGACGGTCGAATTTTCCGCTGTCCGTCGCGTCATACGCCCCGTCGCCAAGGAGCTGGCTTGGGTGATTGCAGATCTGCTTGAATCTGAGCAGGTGCGATAGCACCAATCCCCGTCGTTTCATCCCATTGAGCCCATCCAGCGCGCGAGAAAGCTCGCCAACCGACTTGCCATATAGGGTGGCCTGTCTCTTCGTAAGCCCGCAGAAGACCTTCATCTCAGTCTTGTCGGGAAGGTCCGCAATGATTGACTTGTCTGTCTTGAGCCGCCGCAGTATGTAGGGACGGACGAGATTGCGTAGCGGGGCGTACCGATCGTGGCCGGCGCTCTCCAATCCCTTCAGGAACTTCCTGAACGTACCGGCCGATCCGAGAAGACCCGGGCATAGGAAGTCGAAGAGTGACCACAGATCGGATAGACGATTCTCCACTGGGGTGCCCGTGAGTGCGATCCTGGCATCGGCCGCAAGCTTCTTCACACACTTCGTCTGGCGCGCGGCAGGATTCTTGATGGCTTGGGCCTCGTCCAGGATGACCAGACGCCACTTGAGGTCGGTCATCCATTTCTGTCGCAACAGCATTCCATACGTGGTGATGGTTAAGTCAATCCCCGAAAGCGCTTTCTTTGGATTCCTTGCCATGGCCGCGAGATCAGCCCTGCCCATCTCTGATGGGTGGACAGAAAGAGTCTCGATCGATGGGGCGAATCGTTGGATCTCCGCCTTCCAGTTCGCCAGCAGAGATGCGGGGAGCACCAACAGCGAGGGCTTAGCCCCCCGCTTCTTCGTCTCCTTGAGAGCCAGCAAAAGTGAGAGCACCTGTATGGTCTTGCCCAGGCCCATGTCGTCAGCAAGACAGGCGCCGAGCCCAAGATTGGAGAGGAACCAGAGCCAGTTGTGGCCGGTCTCCTGGTATTCCCGGAGAGTGCCGTGAAAGCCCTTGGGGGGGCCGCAAGCCGTCAACTGCTTAGGATCGCGCAGGCCGGAGAGAATCTCGCGAAGCCAATCCCCGGCGTTCACGAATGACCACTCAAGGGCTTCACTCATCGACGCGTCCTCTCCGTCAAGATTTGCCGGGGCACCCGCGAGCAGCCGCATCCCCTCGACGAACGAGATGCCCGTCTCCGAGGCTTGGCTCGCCACATTCTCCCAGTGCTCCAAAGCCTGGGACAGCTTCTCACTGTCAATCTCAACCCATTGTCCCTTCAGATGGACGAGCCCCTCATCTGCCGACATGATTTGTCGCCACTCCTCGTCCGTCAGCGTCTCGTCTCCCAGGGCCAGCTCGATTCGGAAGTCCAACATCGTGTCGGCCCCGAAGCGTCGCTGTTTCGTCTCCCCGATGGTCACCGCCACACGGGGCCGGGGCCGCTTTCGCCACCAGTCTGGGAGCCGCACCAATAGGCCGCTCTCCTCCAGAATGGGGACGTCCTTGAGGAAACGATAGGCGTCGCCCGGGGTCCATGCCAATGGATGGAACACATCCCTCGATTCGAGCAGATCTTGGATGAAGTCGCTCTTCTCTGAAGCTAGATGGAGGGGAGACAGCAATCTGACCAACGCCGTCTTGTTGCGTTCACCCGCATACTCCTCCAATGCCTTATGAAGAGGTCGATATTGCACTCGCCCGCCCCGAGACAAACCTGGTGCGTACGTCGCCAGAAACGCGAAGGGAAACTCGTGATCGTTCTTGTTCTCGGCCAGATGGAAGCAGACACGTCCGACCTGACGCCAGACCGGAGCACGCGCCTTCAGCCATCCTGCCAAGCCTTCGCCAAAGGAGGCGACCTCTTCCCGTGCCCAGGAGTCCAGGTGGATCCAGAGCCCCCGAAGCATCCCGTCCTCCAAGTACTCTCCGCCCTGCATAGGGGGCGCGTTCAGAAGAAAGGTCTCCAGTTCCGTGGAGCCCGGTGGTTTGACCGGATCGAGACGATTTCCCGCCACATCAGGCGTACGGCAGATATGGGTGAGATACAGAGATGCGAAATCTCGCCAGAAGGAGAATGAGGGCGGAACGGCGCAGTCCGGCTTCGTGGCGGCGAGCGCGAAGAGACCCTCCGCCTGACACGATGAGAATGCGTCGGCGACCCTCCTCATCCAGGCATCGCAGGCTCCGGCTCCTGGGGCCTCGCCGGCTCGGACGAAAAGATGACCTCCCGGTGTCAGGACAAGTTCATCACTCATGTGCGCCATTTCTACCTGTCTCGCATCATCACGCTTCGATCAAGGGTTCCAACGCAGGCAGTCTACATAAGCAGTTGCCAGCCATCAACCAAGCTCTGAGACCATGCGGGCCGAAACATCTGAAACTCGAGAAGCAGGACCTCTCGGCCCGCCACGGTGCCCTGCCTGCATTGCGTGCTACGAGTCCGAATCCTTTCGTCCCAGTCTTGCGACACCGGGTCGCCAGTGCTGCTTCTTGGCGAAGCACTGCGATGCTATGATGGTGCGTTAGAGGTTTGAGAAGGGAGGATGAATGATAGCGCACCCCAAGGTCATGTCTCTCCGTTTCGTGTCGTCCGATATGGAACCGGCAGGCTACCTCATGGTCCAAACGGATGATCTTCAGCTCGCGAAGGCTATTGCACGTCGTTGGGCGGAGCAGAAGCTCAATAGGCCGTTTGACACAGTCGAGGAACACCATGGCCTCATGGATCCCCCCGGTCTGGAGATGAGTGAAGTATTCGAAGGCGTACGAGTCTGGGAGCTTCCTTTCTGAAACGCACCCTGCATGATCGTTGCATGACTTTGAGTCCTGCGTCCACAGTTTCCATTCATCCGATTCTCATCCCATTTGCGACTCGCAACTAGGCATGTTTCCTGCCTCCCCTGTCGCTCGCCAAAATTGAATCCGAGTAATGAAAGACACTCTATGAGGATGATGTGAGTAATCTGGAACAGAGATTTGATGACGAGGCTGGCAAGGGAGGCGGAAGACGGGATGAGACAGATGCGTGTCTGCCGTTTCAGAGGCGTTCCGGTTTGGATGGTTGGATCCAGAGAGAGAGGACTCCCTTGGACGAAGATTGCAGAGCGATGGTCAGTGGCTCCAGAAAGTCAAGCAGCGACGCGCCACTCACATCGATGATGGAGGCTGCCGAGCCTGGGCAGAGCGACGACCTCGGCACCTTCGCAGGGCTTCGGCTGGATGAGCCGGCCGGTGGGCGTCTGTTTCCCAAGGCCGTAATGGGTCCTGTCCTCGTGGTAATAGGAGAAGTATTCCTTGAGGATGCTCTTCAGATGCCGCTCATTCAGGATGATCATGTGATCAATGGGAAGGCTTGAGGCTGTAGGCTGCAGGAAGACGCAGACGGCACCGTGGCGTGTTCCTTCTGACCTCTAGCCTACGGACTCTAGCCTCTAGCCTGACTCTCCGAGCCGTGTCCCAGGGGAACGCCTGGACGATTTGCTGAGCGGCCCACTGGGCGGTGGGATTGGCAGTGACGATGAAATACAGGACGCGCCTGCGGTCATGGCTGAGGACGACCAAGACGTAGACAAGCCTGAACGTCACGGTGTAGGTCACGAGGAAGTCGATAGAAACGAGGGTCCTGAGGTGATTTCGCAAGAAGGTCATCCAGGTTTGAGAGGATCTCCTTGGCGTCTCTCTGATGCGTTCCAGATACCTCGACACGGTACGTTCATGGACCTCAAAGCCAAGCAGCAGCAATTCGCCGTGGATCCTGGGCGCACCCCAGCCGGGATTGGCCTCAGCCATGAGACGGATGAGGTCTTGGATTTCGGTGCTGATGCGAGGTCGCCCAGGCTTCTTGGGGCGAGATTTCCAGAGCCAGAATTGTCGGAAGCCAGCCTTATGCCACCGGATGAGGGTGTTAGGTTTGGCGTTCTCCAGGACATGGATGCATCCTGGCCAAAGGCGGTACAGTATCATCCAGAAGAGACGATCTCGCCGCGTGAACCTGGGCTTCTTCTCTCGGCGCTTGTACATCCCAAGTTGCTGTTGCAGGGATAGGATGTGTGCGGCCTGATAGGCGTTCAGACGACGGGCGGACAGGGCCAAACGGAGCCAGTGGATGAGTTTCCATATCATGCCCGCAAGTCTCGTTCATGACGTGCTATGCTGTCAAGACGAAATGCGTTGATTCAATTTTGGCGAGCGACAGGCATCATGACGACGATCGCGGGCACTGGCGAACCGTATGGTGAGAGTGGCGATGGCGGCCCCCCTAAAGTAGCTATTATGAATCCTGTCGGCGTAGTGACCGATCCGGCAGGAAATCTCTACGTAGTGGACGCTTGTAATGACGGAGGATGTGTAAGACGGATCAGTCCGAGACACTCTAGGCTTTCAGCGTTCGCCCAAGTGGACCAAGGGGCTGGGGAGACGCTGTTCCCCGACGAAGGAGACGTTGGGTACGTGTTCGATAGCGCAGGGCTCCACGATAGAACCATATCGCTCTCCACAGGAGTCGTCTTGAATCAGTTGACCTACGATTCTAGTAGAAGACTGATCTCTATCGAGGATACATTCGGGAATGTGACAGAAATCCAGAGAGACTCTAGCGGATTCCCGACAGCGATTGTTTCGCCTGACGGGTTAGAAACGATGCTAACCGTCGACTCAAACGAGTTTCTAACCGAAGTGACGTTCCCTGACAACACTGGGTTTGACTTTGAATATGGAAATGGTGGACTCCTGACGCGCAAAGTGGACCCCAAGGGCAACAACTACAACTACACGTTCGATTCTCTTGGATGGATTACGGACGCTGAGGACGATGAGGGCGGGCACTTCGAGTTCTCGAGCTGGACGGACGACGAAGGTTCCGTGTATGCCCAGAGAACTACGGGTGAAGGCAATGTGACGACCTACAAGGACGAAAGCCACCTCGAAACGACCGGGTATGTCATGGAGACGACGCTGCCGTCAGGGGATCAGGTTGTCCAAACGCGTGGCGGAGACGGGTTGAGCGGCGTGAAGCTCTTCCCGACCGGGGCGCAGTGGGAGTACCAGTATGGACTGGATGAGCAATACGGCTTCGACTTCATGACAGAGCAGGTTGAGTCGATGCCCCCGGATGGGCAGGGACAAGTCCTCGCTAGGGAAGCGATCTACGAAAGAACCTATGATGAACTTGATGGCAGTATCCAATACATTGGCAGTGCAGTTACGATGAACGGGAAAATGACGACTGTGGAGAGAGACATCTTGGCATCGATGACAACTGTCACGTCTCCGGAGGGTCGGCAGATCGTGGCGTTCTACAACCCGGGAACCCTCCTCACCGAGAGGGTCGAGACTCCATGCATGAGCGGCTCGGATCCCCTGTACCCCTCAGTATTTGCCTATGATAGCCGGGGGAGGCTGGTCTCTGCTGCGGTTGACGTGGGAGGCCAGTCCAGGCGCCAGATCCTGTATGGCTTCGAAGATCCGAACGACAAGGGCCAGCTATCGAGCGCGACGGACCCGTTGGGGAACACCACCTTCTTCGACTATGACGCCGTGGGGCAACTGGCGGTGACGTATTACCCTGATGGGACGTCGATCGAGCTTGGCCGGGATGCGAACGGGAACGTGACCTCGCTGACGACCCCGCAGTATCCGTCCCTTCCGCATCTCTTCTCGTACAACCGGGTAGACTCGAACGTGTCCTACACGACGCCGGGAGGGAGGGTGTATCAGTATCGCTTTGATCGCGACCGCCGGCTCACCGGAACGACCTTCCCATCCGGCAAGGCGTTCGAGAACGTGTACCTCAACTCCCGGCTGGAGCGGGTGCTGGCGCCGGATGGAACCATGGTGTACACCTACCTTCCGGGGGATCGGGTGGAGAGCGTGACGAGGTATGACGAGATGGCCCAAGCGACCGGGCAGGTGGCATACGGATACGCGGGCACGCTCCTAACGTCAGAGACAGTCTCCGGGACGCTCTCATCTCCCATCACGTTTGAGCGGGACTACAACAATGACTTTGACGTGACAGACTTCCGGTACGTCCGAGGAGGCGTGGTCGAGAAGAGCGTTCACTTTGACCGTGACCTGGATGGGCTTCTCACCGTGGCTGGGGAGTACACGATGAGCCGCGATCCGGACTATGGCCTACCGCTGAGTGTAGAGCATCTGGGGACCACGGTTCTCTGGCGGGACTTTGACGTCGACGGCTACGGCGATCTCAATGGCGAAGGGTTTGGCTCGCCGAGTTCTCCCTTCTTCTGGTGGAGCGTCACCCAGAGGGACGCTGCCGGCATGATCAAGAGGAAGCAAGAGATGGGCCGGGCGGAGGTGGAATATACGTTCGACTCCATGGGCCGGCTGGAAAGGGTCTGGGAAGTGGGCCAGCCCGAGCCCTCTGAGGAATACTGGTTCGACTTGAACGGCCGGAGGACGAGCGAGGTCAACCGGGCGAGGCTGCCTGGGGATGGGCTTCGCCGAAGCTACCTCTACGACGAAGACGACAGGCTGCTGGCCGTTACCGACTCGGCAACCGGCGATCCTCTTCTGTCCTTCGGTTACGACCAGGACGGGTATCGCATCTCGAAGACAGACGTCGTGACCGGGGAGCAGACCGCTTACGTCTACTCGTCCCTGGGCGAGCTCACCACCGTGGAGCTGCCGAGTGGCGATCTCGTAAGCTACTCCTACGATCCCCTGGGCCGGAGGGCGTCGAGGAGCGTCAACGGCGTGGTGACGGATCGATACGTCTGGTCCGGGAATTCGCTGTTGGCGGTGTATGACGGGTCGGACAACCTCGTCCAATGGTTCGACTACGCGGACGCCCGGATGCCCGTGGCCATGGAGCGGCACTCTGGGGGACAGATAACAACATATCTCCTTGGATACGATCAGGTTGGCTCCCTCCGGGCCGTCTATGACGAGGCAAGTGACACTCTCGTGAAGGAGGTAGTCTACGACTCTTTCGGAAACGTGCTCTTGGACAGCGATCTAGCCTTCGACGTGCCGTTCGGTTTCGCTGGGGGCTTGTACGACCCATTGACCGGGTTGGTGAAATTTGGGGTTAGGGATTATGACCCCGATATCGGGAGGTGGCTAGCCAGGGAGCCGCTACGACTCCTGTCTGGATTGGATGCGTATGCTTATTGTATGGGTGATCCAATCGACTTCATTGATCCTTCTGGCCTACAGCAAGTTCCAGCGACGGGAGAGATTCAGCGCATAGTGGACACCGCAATAATCGACTCCACAACATGGCAGGCCTTCAGTGGCAACGCGGGCAGGAATGTCGACCAAGCCCGTAGATATGTCGATACAAAATGTCTTGGTACAGTTGATTTGCAGCATGTAGTGAGTGCAGCTGTAACGGGCGAATTACAGTGGTCCCTGGGAGGAATTCTTCAGGAAACGAACCAATACTTGCACGGCCAGGAATCAGGATGGCAGAGCGAAGATATCATGTCGAATGTCATTGGGCGAACCGCCAGGTACTACTCAGAGAAAAACGATACGTCAATTGGGCAAGAGGTCGAACGGCTTCTCACAAATGCTGGCATTGAGGGACCACTATATGCTGACTGGGAGCACCATCTGCCTTGAGAAGATGCATGAGCAGCGCTCGTCAATGAAGGAGGATTTGGATGAAGAGATCCGCATACTATGCTGGGTCCGGGGTCCCTGTGCTCACTCTGATCTTGCTAGGGCTATACCTTTTAGATGCGTTCCCATTTTCATTGCTCCCCATTCACGATACATTCGCACGTTGTGACCTACTTCTTGCGCCCCAAAACACCTCGCTATGCCCAGGTGACAGAAGCATCCTAGAGCTAGAAGTCTTGGCCAACAAACGATCAAGAATACGATTTTGCCATGATCCAAGTCGTACTGTCCACATACGAATTCAGAGGAAGACCACCGCAGAGGAACACGAGAAAGGCGATCACGTTGCCTTGCTTCCTGTGCCAAAGGCACCATTTCAAAGACCCCGCCCGTCAGCCTACACCACTATCGTGCTGGAAAGAGGAGAGCAAGTCGTCAGAGAAATCCCCCTTGAGCTAAGGAGAATGGACGTGTCTGGTTCCGTGGTGCTTGATTTGGCCTGTTACGGCGTTAGCGAGCCGATTTCCTCGGGCACATATTGGATCTGGTGCCACCTGCTACCAGTGCGCCCAAGCCTTGGCGACTCCTGCGAGGACTTCTCGAACAGGATAGAGATTGATGTCGTGCTTCCGGAGGACTCCCCTACTCCAGGAATCCATGACCTCCCCGTGAGGAGCCAATCAACCCCGTCCTGTGCCAATATTCAGCCGGGGCCGAAATAGCGAATGGAATGACGAATTCGTGGCCTGGCAAGAGAAGGATGGGCGTAGATTTCGGCCGGGATCCTGCGCACATGATGGACGAAGGGCCGCGAAGAGTGAGCCATGAGCGTCAGAGAGCGATTCCAGGCGAGCGGGAACGCTCATTTGAAGACTAATAGAGGAGGATGGCAGAGCCTTAGGCTGTACCGGTCCAAGACCTTCGTGAAGACGATGAGCAATAGAAAGAGATGAAGTTCTACGAGGCAAGAAATGCATGCGGATTCACAACGAGTCCAACGCCAGGCAGGTCGCTTGTTCCCAGAGCTAGAAACCGCCGAGATTTTGACATGAAGACAAACGGGTCCCTTGGAGAAGATGTCGTCAGGAAAGGCGACGAGCTAAAATCAGGGCATCGAGCTTCTCTGGCGCTGCTAACGCGTGGGGTCGCTTTACTCCAACTTCCCTAGGAAATCGGCCTCAAAAGGAAGATTTTTCAAGACGGATTACCGCCCTGTTTGCAGGGATGCGAAGGGTAGGCAATTGGAGTCAAATTCCTTCCTAGCAGCAGCATCCCATCCTGTTGTAAACGGAGTTGTTAACGGGCTTAGGAAGGCGACTTATCCCTCCCCGCTCTCTCGGTGAATCGTTATGAAATCCGTTCCCTTCGGGGAGCTTTTCAGGGGCATCCCGATTCAGGGACCCCAACCGTTTACTGATTAGGCCGCGAGATTTACCCCTCGTGGCCTTTTCTTATTTAGCGTATCTACGCGCTTTACGGGCCACGTCACATCCCCCGTCCTGTGCCAATATTCAGCCGGGGCCGAAATGGCGCATCGAGTGAGGAATTCGTGGCCTGGCAAGAAAAGGATGGGCGTAGATTTCGGCCGGGATCCTGCGGATATGATGGACGAGGGAGCGCGAAGAGTGAGCCATGAGCGACAGAGAGCGATTCCAGGCGAGCGGGAACGTTGAACGAGGAAGTGATCCACGGGGTCAGTACGCGAAGAACTCACGCCGCTTTCCGATAATAGTAATTCAGCAGACCGCCGAGACGGGACCTGGTTTTGATCGGTCCTTCGGCTACCTGAATTAGGCTGTAGGCTTCAGGCTGTAGGCTGTAGGCTGAAGCCTTCAGCCTCATTTCAAGAAGTCCATGGCGGCGAGGACGTCCAAGTGTGCGGCGATGAACGTCGACCACCTCATCTTCCTCTTCCGCTCTGGCGCAGGCTCGATGCCATGGTCGTTGAGGATGCGTTTTACCGTGTTTCTGTCCGTGGTGATACCGAGATTGTGAAGGGCATCTCGGATCCTGGTGTAGCCCCAGGATAGGTTCTCTTCGGCCATTTTCACAACCAGGTTCGCAATCCGATCGCGCAGTCGTGGGCGCCCTGGGCCTCGCTTAGCCGATCCGTCGTACTTCTTCGCGACAAGCTCCCTGAACCATCTCATCAGCGTATCTGGCGTCGCGATATTGGCGATCTGCTGTCGGACCTTGGCGTCCAGGGCTCTGGCCTTGGTTGCCAGTCTCCTTCTCTGCTCATCCGTAAAACGGATCCGACGCCCTTCGAACTGCTCTTTGTAGACCCGGATCTCCTCCTGCTGATACTCGATCACCTTCAGTTGATGCCTATTGACCCCGTCCTGTGCCAATATTCAGCCGGGGCCGAAATAGCGGATGGAATGACGAATTCGTGGCCTGGCAAAAGAAGGATGGGCGTAGATATCGGCCGGGGTCCTGCGGACATGATAGACGGGGGGGCGCGAAGAGGGGGCCCTAAGCGTCAAAGAGCGATTTCAGGC
>Ga0272442_10006057_pt1 | contig 16033 bp, 12 predicted proteins | sample SSMForm2O_FD_200262 | JGI IMG/M metagenome (GOLD analysis project Ga0272442, IMG submission 200262) | Marine sediment archaeal communities from Little Sippewissett salt marsh, Falmouth, MA, United States - SSM-Form-2O | ecosystem: Environmental > Aquatic > Marine > Wetlands > Sediment ...
AGGATCGGTGTCCCAGACATAAAATAGGCAATACTGAGGTGGAAAATGCTCAAAAAAATACAACTGGAATATGGTAAAGAATACTGTGAATTCAGCGTTCCCAGCGATCGATATATAGGGACGCTGAAGCCAAAAGCTGCAGAGCCTCTGGCTGATTTGGGCAAAGCACTGTCCCAATCCTTCGCGCATCTTGTAGACGATGTTCCTCTGACAGAGAAGCTTCAGGGCGTCAAATCCATGCTGATCCTGACGGTGGACATCACCCGCCCCTGTCCCACTCCGCTTATGAAACCGATTCTGGAGCTATGTAAAGAACGCGGGATCGATGTTACCGTCTGCATCTCCCTGGGACGCCACAGCTTTATGACCGAAGAGAGTCTGCGCGATTTTCTGACGCCTGAGGTTTTTGATAATCACGAAGTTATACAGCACGATGCCTTTGATGATTCCATACACCTGGATTTTGGCAGTACAACCAGAGGCACGCCTATCAAAGTAAACAGGATCATTCAGCAGCATGATTTCATCTGCGGCATCAGCTTCATCGAGCCCAGCTACCTGATGGGCTATTCCGGAGGCCGCAAGCTGATCATTCCGGGCATAGCTCACCATTCCAGCATCGACGCGAATCATTACTGGCTGACCCATCCGGATACGCTTATCGGTGAGCTTGAGCACAACCCGGTGCATGAAGATGCAATGGAGTTTATGGAACACTTCCATTTTGATTGGCTGACCTGTGCCGTGTTGGACGAACACGACCGGGTTACAGGGATATTTTCCGGAGATTCTGAGAAGGCTCACCGTCTGGCGTGTACGGATTCGGACAGGATCTTCCGTATTAGCGGGAAAACTGCTGATATTGTCATATCAAATCCCGGCGGTTATCCCTATGATCTGGATCTGGTTCAGGGTAAGAAGGGGATCATACCTGCGAAGGAGTGCGTCAAACCGGGTGGCTCGATTGTTATCCTGGCCGCATGCCCTGACGGTTGGGGAGCTGAGGGAACGTTCAAAGAATGGCTTCTGACCAAGACACCGGAAGAGGTGTTGCGGGACGTGAAAAAACGCGATATGTTCAGTCTGGGGGCGCATGGAGCATACATCCTGGCCATGCCCATTGTCCAGAAGCAGGCTAGTGTGATCATCGTGACCAATCCAGACATGGCCAGCCAGCTTAGTGGCTCGTATGTTCACGCTGTTACGGAAATTGGGGAAGCGATGGAACTTGCCCGCGACCTGTGCGCCGCGTCTGAGCCAACCTATCTCGCGATAAAGAGCGCCCGGCGTCTGATTGTGGATGCTTGAGACATTTTGGAGTAAAGGAGAACTAACCGCAGAGACGCAGAGGACACAGAATAATACACGCACTATTCAGAGACATATTGGAGAGATTTGCGTATCCTGATGTTAGAAAATGGGTGCTGGCAATGCTTTTAATATTATAGATGTCCTTTGGTGTCATGTCGGGAGGGCGATGAGATATGAAGATGGACAATGCGGGCGGTGGCCTGCGTGGTCTAAGGGCGAGTATATCGCTAGAGTTGTTACAGGTGCTACATGATTGCTATGGGATCGAAATCGGGGAAGACGTTATCGATCTCGGTGGATCATCTAATCTTAACCTGCTTATATCCAACGGCACAAGACAATACGTGGCCCGGGTTTACCGTCCGTATGTCACAGAAACTCGATTGAGAGATATCCAACTAGTGAAACGCAAGCTTATTGCCCGCGGCATACCTTGTTCGGAAGTGATGGCGACACAGGATGGACAGACATGGATAATGTTTAATGACCGATTGGTGGAAGTTGAGAATTATGTTGATTATGATGCGGGTATGGATTCATGGGAGCGTCTGGAGGTGGGTTTGCCAATTCTGGGAAAGATTCATGCGATCCTTCGAGATGTCGAGGTTAGTGCAGATACCAGGATGCCCTTATTCGCTAATCATATTGAGTCACATGATGCCATCAGCAAGACAATGAAGGGCATACGACGAATCCGAGAGTGGGATGATCCATCATTCGCCGAACTGCAGCTTGCGGACGCGGCGGAAGAATTAGCTCATCTTGTATTCAGCGCTGAACGAGACCGCGTATCGGCACTACCGAAGCAACTGGTACACGGCGATTTTTGGGATAACAACGTGTTATTCAAAGACGGTAGCGTCGTGTTAATTACCGACTTCGACTTCGTTGGGGAACGGGCGCGAATCGATGAACTTGCGCTGACACTGTATTTCACGTGCCTGAAATATCCTGAAGATCAGCTGTCCGATGATCATCTTCTGAATCTGCGCAGGCTAATCGATGCATATGACAGTGGCTTGAGCAATCCACTAACAGACATAGAACGTGCGGCGCTGCCGTTGGCAATTGCGCGCCAGCCGCTGTGGTCTGTCGGGGGCTGGATCGCTCTTCTAGATAATGAATGGGCTGCTAGGCAACATGCTGCCGAGATCCGCTGGGATGTCGATTGGGCAACACGCATCGTATACGAGATCGACAGATGGTGGGAGGCATTAGCATAGACTGTCGTGAAGTCAGAGAGTTGTCCTGAAACCGGATCTGTATTTTCTCTGCGATCTCCGCGGCTCTGCGGTGAAGAATTTGATAGTGTTATGCTCGAGGCATTGTCAAAGATAAAATGAAAATAACCGCAGAGACGCAGAGCACGCTGAGATTCGCAGAGACTTGACAGGGAGGGTATAGAAAACTCCTCTATTCTCTGCGTTCTCCGCGCCTCCGCGGTGCGAGATTTGGCAGTGCTATGCTCGATCATAGAGGAATTTGAAATGAACGGTATTAAACCAACTCGCCGGGAGTTTCTACAATATTCAACGTCAACAATACTGGCTCTGGCAGGTTTACCAAATGTATCTGCCGGACAAGGAAAGGAACTAGAAAAAATGTCTGAAAACCTACCACCCATCCGTGCTATAACAAACGGCCCGAAGTTCCATTGGTTCGCATACTACGACAAGCTACAATTCGATCCCACATGCCGCTATGCCCTTGGCATGGAGGTAGATTTCCAGCACCGCAGCCCCAAACCGGACGACGTGATCAAGGTTGGAATGGTGGATCTGATGGATGGCGACCGATGGACTGAGCTTGGCGAAACCCGATCATGGTGCTGGCAGCAGGGCTGTATGCTCCAATGGCTGCCCGGATCTGAGAACGAAGTCATGTGGAACGATCGGCAGGATGATCATTTCATCTGTTACCTCCTCAACGTGAAAACCGGCGAGAAGAGGACGCTGCCACATCCGTTTTACACCATCAGCGCTGACGGTAGTATCGCTGTGGCCCCGGATTTCCGGCGCGTCAATGATATGCGACCCGGATATGGATACACCGGGCTGCCGGATCCTCATACCGACGAGCTTGCCCCGAAGGATTCAGGAATCTTTCGCCTGGATCTGAAGACAGGGGAACAGAAACTCATAATCTCCATCGCGGACGTGGCAAAGATCCCCTTCCCCCACGCCGACCTCACCGAGGCCAAGCATTATTTCAACCACCTGTTGTTCAACCCTGACGGCTCTCGATTTATCTTCCTGCATCGCTGGCGAATGGAAGGTCTGAGAAGCTTCGGCACCAGAATGCTCACGGCCAGGCCCGATGGCACGGATATACACGTTGTGGACGACTACGGTCACACTTCCCACTTTATCTGGCGCGACCCGAAGCACATCCTGGCCTGGGCACATCACCCGTCCCACGGAAGCGCGTTTTATCTATACGAAGATGGCACGGATAACGTGGAAGTCGTGGGCAAAGATGTCATGACCAAGAATGGACATTGCACTTATCTGCCCGGAAATGAATGGATACTCAACGACATTTACCCGGACAAGGATAGAAACCAGGAAGTCTACATCTACAACGTCGTCACCGGTAAGAAGGTATCGTTAGGCGCGTTTTACTCCCCGCCGGAGTATACAGGCGAATGGCGCTGCGATACACATCCCCGCTTCAGTCCTGACGGTTGCAGTGTGACCATTGATTCACCGCACGGTGGCAACGGCCGACAGTTGTACCTCATAGATATTAGCGAAGTCGCTGGCTAAGGACTCGTCTGATAGCTTACGCATAACTTTATAAAGGGAGGGAGTTATGAGACTCACGTTTTCTATTGGCATACTGGTGTTTGCATTGTTAGCGCAGCTTAGTCTGGCACAGATACCGCAGACCATGAGTTATCAGGGGGTTCTCACCGATGCCAGCAGCATAGTGGTACCCGACGGCACATACAGCCTCGTGTTCGGCATCTACGATGTCGAAGCCGGCAGTGCTGAGCTGTGGTCAGAAACCCACGCGTCAGTTGCAGTTGTCAACGGCATATTCAACGTCATCCTGGGAAGTGTCGATCCCCTGAATCTGCCGTTTGATCAGCAGTATTGGCTTGAGGTGGAGGTGAATGGCGCGGCGCTCTCTCCCCGTGTGCAACTCACTTCCGCTGCATACAGCCTGAACGCACAGTCTGTGGCTGATGGCGCGGTGACTGAGAGCAAGATAGCTTTCAATGCTGTCACCACCAGTAAGATACACGATAACGCTGTGACCGGTAGCAAGATACCGAATGGTCAGGTAGTGCGGAGCATCAACGGCAAGACAGACGATGTAACCCTCGTTGAGGGGGCTAATGTCACCATCACTCCCAGCGGGAGTGCTCTTACTATATCATCTACTGACACTACTGGCAACGACTGGAGTCTCACCGGCAACGCAGGAACCAATCCGCTTACTAATTTCCTGGGTACTACCGATAACCAACCACTGGAGCTGCGAGTAAACGACCTCCGCATCCTGCGTCTGGAATCGAGTACCACCAGCCCTAACATCATCGCTGGTCATAAGGACAACAGCTTGCTTCCTGGTGTATATGGCGCGACCATCGGCGGGGGTGGATCGACAGGGTCACCTAACAAGATTAACAGCAACTTTTCTACCATAGGCGGCGGCGCCAGCAACACAACCAACGGATCATATGACACCGTGGGTGGCGGTCAGGGTAACGTTACCAGCATGTCTGGCTCCACTGTAGCTGGAGGTACTCATTGTGCAGCTATCAGCACAAATGCCTTCGTAGGCGGGGGAGCCTATAACATGGTCAGCGCCAGATATGGAACCATAGGCGGTGGAGGCCCGGCTACGGGCGAAACCGCTGGCAATAGTGTGCTTGACGATTATGGCACTGTGGGTGGCGGCCAACATAATCAGGCGGGGAGTCTGGCTGGAACATCGGAAGATGCGGCCAATTCAACTGTCGGGGGCGGCAAAGAAAATACTGCCAGCGGCTATTCCTCCACCATCGCTGGGGGGGAATATAACGATGCTACTGGTGACGTAGCTATTGTTGCAGGAGGCTCCTACAATGTGGCAGCTGGCACCTGCTCTGCCATTATGGGCGGATTTGCCAATTACGCTACAGGTCATTACTCAACTTTGATGGGCGGCATGGATAATGAAGCCCAGGGCAGAAGTTCCAGCATAGGTGGAGGTAAATATAACGTCGCAAAGGGAGAGTATTCAACCATTGGTGGCGGCGGAGGCGTTACCTCCAGCGTCGGCAACCAGGTAACAGATAACAGCGGAACAGTGGGAGGCGGCGCCGATAATCAGGCAGGCAATGGGGATACATCTACGGCAGATGCTCCATATGCCACTGTGGGCGGCGGAACAACCAACACTGCCAGCGGCGAAGCTTCCACCATAGGTGGAGGCTCAACCAATACTGCCAACAGCAAGGGCACCACTATTGGTGGGGGCTGGAACAACGCTGCCATGGCCAACTTCGCCACCGTTGCTGGAGGAGGTAGCGATACCACCGGCAAGGGCAACCGCGCAACGCAAGCACATTCCACAGTAAGCGGCGGCTTCAATAATGTGGCATCCGGTGAGTTTGCCACAGTATCCGGCGGAGGGAATAACACCGCGGGAGGCTACTCTGCCACTGTAGCAGGCGGAGTCTGGAACGAAGCCAATGGTCAATTCAGTTTTGCCGCCGGACGACAGGCTAAGTCCAGTCATGATGGATGCTTTGTTTGGGGAGACAATAACGCTGGCAATGTTGAGTCCAGTAACGTTAACCAGTTTATCGTGCGTTCTACCGGTGGAGTATATTTCTATACCAGTTCCGACTTCTCAACATGGATCAAGGTTACTGGTGGGGGAAACGCGTGGAGCTACAGCAGCGATCGAGGGACAAAAGAGAACTTCGTCCCTGTCGATGGACAGTATATCCTGAAGAAGCTGGCTGAATTCCCGATTCAGGAATATAACCTCAGGAATCAGGAAGCGTCCATCCGCCATATAGGCCCCATGGCGCAGGATTTCTATGCTGCCTTTGGAATGGGTGAAGACGAAAGGCATATCAGTACCGCAGATGCTGACGGAGTAGCGCTGGCAGCCATCCAGGGACTGTATGAACTGGTGAAGGAGAAGGACGCGCAGATCGCTGAACAGCAGGATCAGATCGCTAAACTTGTAGAGCGTTTGGCTGCGCTGGAAGCGTCCATATCGACGCGTGACAAAGAAGAATAAATATAGGCGTTTTGTATAGAAACAGGAGAGCATTTGATGGAAAAGCTGGAAATGTCGAAGCGTAAGCGTCTGGAGATTGCCTTTGCATTGGAGGAGCCTGACCGGACTCCCATCCTGGGCGGCTGGCTGGCGTGTCCTGAATATATCATGGAACTCACTGGGACAACGGCCGACGAATACTGGGCTGATGCTGTCGGCGTGTCCATCCGGGCATACAAGTATCTGGGGATGGACGGACTGATCGGCGTTTATGTCCCAAGAAACCGGGACGATTTCCGCTGTGTAGATCACACCAGCTACTCCAGGGCGGAGACGGCTATGTCTCTTGAGGACGCGGTCGCTGAGATCGATGCCATGCCGACTCCGGAAGCGATAGAGGCGAAGTTTGATTTTGGCGCGGCCTATGAGCCTTTCCGCCAGTCTCTGGTTGATATGCAATCTCGCTGCGGCGATATGCTGTGGATGCCAGCACAGTGGGGCGCCGGCGCCAGAGTGACGTGGTATGGGTGGTTTGGCTATGAGAATTTCTTCTACATCGTGGGGCTTTATCCCGATCATGCCCGGAAATTGATAGAGATCGGCGGCGCTCAGGGACGGTGTCAATCCCGGCTGATCGCGCGGGCGATTAAGGAGGAACTATACCCACCCGCCGTATTGCTGGGCGAGGACATCTGCAATCAGCATGGCCTTATGATCCCGCTGGATTTCATGGAACGCTATTATGCCCCGCAACTCCGCTATGGATTGGAGCCGCTTCTGGAAGTGGGATGTCGTCCCGTCTGGCACTGTGACGGCGACGTGCGATTGATGCTGGATTTCCTGATAGACGTGGGAGTAAAGGGATTGCAGGGCTTTCAGCCGGAGTGTGGGATGGTGCTGGATGATCTGGTGGAACGACGAGCGCGGGACGGCGAACCATTGTTGATCTTTGGCCCGCTGGCAGTTACGACCGAACTGCCGGTGTGTACCCCGGATGAGATCACTGCAAAGGTGCATCACGCGATTGATGTCTGCAAAGGCAAGGCCTCGCTTGTTCTGTTTACAGCGAACACCATAAATCCTGACGTGCCACTGGAGAACATACTGGCCATGTATCAGGCGGTGCATCGCGACTGATTGAGCTGTTTCAGGTTGAATCTATGGTAACGTGAGTTCGACATAAGAAAATGTTCCGTTGTTTATCACCACATCATTCAACCCATCCTGGCGATAGAGCCAATTGTTATATCGAACTGACGTTAATTACGCGTTTTAAGCATCCCCCAGGCGGTGGTCAGCTTACCGGATGATGTTACAGCGGCAAACAATTTGACACCACGCGTCATGAGATCGTTGAGGTCTTTCTGGCTGAGGGTTTCGTTGAAAACGGCAACTTCATCATATTGTCCTGCGTATCCCTCACCGGCGCTGGCGGTGCCCCATCCCAGATAGTAGAACTCATTTTCAGCGTCCATCTCCTGCCAATCACCGTCAATTATCTCCTGTGCGTTCACGTAGATGCGGAACTTGTTCATATCGCCGGTCACAGCTACGTGTGACCACTCCCCGGCAGGCGGATCGCCATCTGCTGACTCACAGATAATAGTCCAGGCTTGGCCTATATCGCCGCGCCAGGACAAAGTGCCATTGTTGTTGAGAAACAGCGTGGAATGGTTGTCCGGGTTAGATGTTGTACGGCTGCGCCAGAGCTGCTGCCAATCACCGCCAGTCCGTGTCGGGTTGATCCACATGGCCAGGGTGAAGTTTCCTTGAATTAGATCCGGGTCAAGGGAATCGGATGATGGTATCTCCACTCTGTCTCCCGCCTCTAACTCCAGTCCCGTACCTTCCTTTCCATCCACCTGTTCAGTATCAATGAGTGTACCATCATTCCCATTGCCGGAATCATCTTTTACGATGTCTCCACTGATATTCTCAAATGAGAAATATAGCACCGGTTTGACTCCCGCATAGGTCAATGAAGCAGACACGAAAATACTGATCAAACATAAAGCTAATACCAATCGCATATTTGTCCCCTCCCTATAATACTCGACCAATTAGGCTATGCAAACTTGCATAATGGTGTAGGGAGCAACCTCGAAGCCTGCTCCCTACAGAACTGACCCCACACAGAATCCGGTATGAAAAACAGCTACAGCTTTGCGAGGATATCGCTCACGAACTTATGCGTGGATTTGACGTTCTTATCTATCTCAGCCATTTCCTTGCCGCTGACGCACTCAACATAAAGCGGCCCTTTGAATCCGCCAGCCGTCAAGCCGGAAAGCACTTTGTCGAAATCAACAAGCCCCTCACCTGCTGTTACCATAACATCCGGCTTGCCGTCCTCGACCACACAGTCCTTGATGATCCCTGTGGTGACCATAGGCGCGACTTCGTCGACGTCCGTCTCCGGCCGCATGTCACCTTTGGTGTAGTAGATGATGTTTCCCGGATCGTAGCAGATGCCAAAAGCCGGGTGGTTGACCGTCTCGTAAGCGTGTTTAAGACCTGCAACCGTGAGGGTAATGCCGCCGTGAGGTTTCAGGGTGATATTAACCCCGGCCTGCTGCGCGTGGGGAGCGGCTTTGCTCATCAGCTCATAATACTGATCGTAAAGCTCTTCCTTGCCGGTGCCGCAGTCCAACAGCCATTTGGTTCCCAGTTTCGCCGCGTTGTCAATGAGCTTTTTATAGTCATCAATAGCCGCGTCCAGGCCCAGGTTAAGCTTGGTGCTGCCTATCAGCATCGACGGCTTAAGCCCGGCGTCGGCTGCTGCTTTGCGCGCTGCCGCCACTTCTTCCGGGGTGCTGTCAGAACGGACAGGCACTGCCCGTTTGCCTTCGTCGATTTTGTTAGCAAACACGGCAACGTCACTGTATCCTGCCGCGGCAATATGCTCGCAGGCTTCGGAAAATGACAGGCTGCTGTAGGGTCTGGTGGTACATCCCAAAACTAATTTCATAATGTAAACCTTTCTCGTTGCAGATAAAACCACGAATTACACGAATTTTCACGAATTATTTCTCATAATTAGTGTAATTCGTGGTTACATTCAGTCCTTTACTTGATCAAAACTACACGTCGCGTCTGCTGATACTCTCCAGCTTTCAACGCGACAAAATAAACGCCGCTGGCGACGGATTCGCCCACTTCGTTGCGACCGTCCCAGTAAGCGGCGCGATCCTGAGTTCGATAGACTCCGACAGGCTTATAACCCAGGATTAGCTGTCTGATAGTCCTGCCGGTGGCGTCGTATATAGTGACGGAAACGTCCGACGCCCTACTGAGTTGATAAGGTATCCACGTATCCGGGTTGAACGGATTGGGATAGTTGGCAAACAGCGCGGTCTGTTGGGGGACGATAGAATTCAGGAGGCGTTCCAGCACAGCGATTCCGCTCCGGAAGACCTCAGAGCCGTCGTTTGCTACGCGAGCCTCTCTCAGACATTTTTCCAGCATCTTCGTGTGCAGACTACCGGGCATTTGAGTTGCCGAGGGAGCGGATGAATTCGTCGTCTCACCAAAATGCGCCGCGACAAGGATCAGGTCAAGGATGTTGACCTTGTTATCACCGTTCACGTCAGCGGAAAGACCTTCTCCTGAGGTTCCGAATGCTGTAGCGACGATGACCAGATCAGACACGTCCACTATACAGTCACCATCCACATCCATGCCCGGATGCAATGTATCTAACGTGAATATGTTGCTCAATGCGGAATGCTCCAATCCGCCGCCTGTAGTAGGTACATCCCGCGTGTCTAATGTGAATATGTTACTCAATGCGGAATGCTCCAGTCCGCCGCCTGTAGTGGGTGCATCCCGCGTGTCTAACGTGAATATGTTGCTCAGTGCGGAGTGTTCCAATCCACCACCGGAAGAGGGCACAGCCCGCGTGTCAAGCGTGAAGATATTGCTCAATCCAAAGCATTCCTCAGCATGGGCCGCCCCAACATTGAGTATGCAAGCCATTATCAATATTACTGTCAGCCACTTCATCTTTATCTCCTTCTCTTGTATGCAAAGTTGTTTTTATGCGCCTGCTAAAGGAGTTAAAGAGCTAAGGAGCGGGATATGATACACAGCGAAAGCCGATGTCAGTGCGTCCCCACTCTGGGTTAAGGTAATTGCGGGCAGCCACTCGCACAACTTCTGCTGACTCCCAGTATCCTCCGCCGCGCGTCACGCGAGTATACCCAAGTTCAAATCCCTGCGGATTCTCATAGGGTGATACCTCGTAATAGTTATCAGGATAGTACCAGTCCGAGCACCACTCTTTGAGGTTTCCTATTACGTCGTACAGACCGTAGCCGTTGGGCGCAAAACTGCCCACAGGGTAGAGCTTCGTGATCGGGTCGCCGCCGGTGTTTTCCTCGTAGTTTGCATCGTTGGGAGTGATGTTAGCGCCCCAGGGGTATCTTCTACCCACGAATCCCCCGCGAGCGGCTTTTTCCCATTCGGCTTCCGTGGGCAAACGCTTGCCGTAGAACTCCGCGTAGGCCTTCGCACCGAACCAACTGACCATGACGACAGGTAAGTTATCATCGCCAGCCTTCGGCGCATAGGTATTCCCCACTTTCTCGATCAGACAGTGACTGCTGTCAATGTCGATCATCCTATTACCAGCAGGATCGACGATTCCACCGTATGCGTTGAGAAATGTGGAGTATTGGATGTTAGTTACCTCGTATACGTCTATACAAAACGCATCAATATAGACTGTATGAACGGGACGCTCATATTTATGCCCTTCGTTAAGCGAGTCGCCCATCTGGAAATCACCGGCGGGGATCAAAACCATCGGAGCGCCATCAGCGGATGCACAGGTGGAACCGCCGCCGTTTTGTCCGTTGCCATTCTGCCCATCGCCGCAGATGTCTCCTCCGTCCCTTGCGGTGATCTTGATCCGATAGCCAGTGCCGCATACCTCCGGCACGTCAACTCCGGCGTTCCAGACGATGGATTTGCCTGGCCCTGGAGTGATGTTACTGCCCACGTCGCCTGTAAACGTGTAGGCTGGGACAGTAAAGGTGGAGCCGCCGTCATCCGACACTTCCACAGATATAGTAAGCAGATCGCCATCCGGATCGCTCACATCGTAGGTTATGTCCACCAGCTTCGTGCCGGAACGCTGATGCGCATAGACGTTGGAGACAACCGGCGCTTGGTTGGCATTCGCCGGCGCAGAGAAAATACCTGTGAATGCCGTCAGTGAAATACATAATACCAGAAATGACAAAAAGGTAGATACATACTTCGATCTCATCTTATACCCCTCCATGTGTAAGAATGAAAATGGAAACAGCAAACCATGCTAATTGGGCTTATAAGCTCAGAAGCCTATAAGCCCTTGTTCATGATGATTGATGAATTTGGTGGTTATGACCAGTTTTTCTATTTCAGGACTATGAGTTTTCTTACAGCAGCAAGATCGCCGGTTTGAATGCTGTAGAAATAGACGCCACTCGCCACAGAAGTACCGAAATTGTTCCGGCCGTCCCAGTAGGCCGCTCTGTCCTGATTTACATAAAGACCAGGGGATTTGTAGCCAAGATCAAGTGCTCGCACTTGCTCGCCTGCCGTGTTATATATCCGGATAGTAACCTCGCCGGCGTCTTTCAATTGATACGGTATCCATGTCTCTGGATTAAAGGGGTTCGGGAAGTTTTGAAGAAGCTTACTTTCTTCTGGCGGTATAGCCCATGAGCGGAACTCTTTGCTGATGCTCCTGGAATTCAGCGGAAGGGCGTCAGGGCCATAAAGATCAGCCATCCTGAAAGTCAGCGGTGAGGTATCGTCAGCAAGCACATCAAATTCTATTTCGGCTAGAGTCTCATTGTCCAGTCCATCATTACTTGCGAACGAAATGCGCACGATACCAGGTTCTTTGACATTGCTTGCCAAGAGCATATGGGGATCAGATGATATATCGGCGACGCGGAGAACTGCTTGATCGTAGGATATGGAAATATCGCCTCCTGCCAGCCCATAGACACTGTCAACTTTCACAGGCACTGTTACTTTCTCACCTGCCACACCGTATGCTTCGGCCAGCGTGACACTGATTTGTCCGCTGGATCTTGCAGTGATTTCTGCGCCGGGAGCGGTCAGTCCAGCAGCTTGACGTAATATGAGTATGGCATCATTTGATCTGACGTTGCCATCACCACTCATATCCGCAGCCTGTGCTTGCTCCGCAGTCGGTACCATCAGTCCCGATGAAATGCGCAACGCCAGGATAGCATCGTTGGATCGGACATTGCCATCGCCGTTCACGTCCCCTTTGATGACGATGGTGGCGGCTTCTTCCACAACACCGTTTTCCGAGTCAACTGATATGGGTTGAGCGTCAGAATTCGCAGCCAATACGTTCTGAAGCTCCAGAGTGCTGGCTTTGGCCTCCAAAACAGCAAATGTTACGGTAGCCAACTCCCCTGTGCCATCAACGTTCACAGCACTGCCAACTCTTGTGCCAACGATGGACAATACACCTGCCGAGTTTACAGCAGCTATCGTGTCTGCGGCAACGTTCTCAAATTCTATCATTTCCCCACCTGAAACGACAAAAGCGAACGTGGAGACTCCGTCCGATCCGAGGAATTCGCCTTCTAAGATGGTGGAAAGGTTCAGCGCGGTGTTATCAAAAACCAGATCCAGTTGATAGCCAAACAAACCTGTTACATCCATAACATTCACGTCAACAGTTATCGTTCCACCTGCTGCCGGAGTTTCCTGGGTTGCTGGATCGATCATGATAGTGGCGGCATAAGCCCCAAAAGCGAGCATTGACATAAAAACAATAATTATAACATGAAACGCGTAGCTTTTCATTTTCTCCCTCCATCATCCATTATGTTCTGGGCTAATAATCGTTTTTCCCCTTTCGTTACTGGCAATATTGTATACAAGTAATAATACCAGACTATATCCAAAAGATCAACAGAAAATTGACATCCATAATCATTCTCTTGATCATTGTCTGGCAATATGCTATTATTTAGGAGCGTAGATAAACACGAAAAGGAAGGAGGATATTACACATGCCAGCTCCAACAAAGATATATTTTTCTCAAATAGCCGTAGGTTGGGAGGATTGGGTTCAGATTGTAAATGTCAGCCAGGAACCTGCCAACGTCATAGCCATTGCCCGAAATCTTCAGGGACAGACGGTTTGGTCCCAGGATGCAAAGCTCAATCCCTTTCAAGCATGGACTGCCTCAGCGGATACAGTTAAGGTAGCAGCCACTCTTATAGTCTCAAGCGATAAACCCATAGTGGGCGAACGTCATTGTCATAGCAAAACGGAGGTATTTAACTTTCCCGGAGCATCACCTGAGGGAATGACCGTTGGCAGACGGTTGCTCTTTCCGGAGATTTACTCAGGTGGCAGCGATTGGTTCCAAATACTAAATACAGGGACAGAGAAAGCTAATATAAACGCCATTGTGCGCAACAAAGATGGGCGGATCCACAGACAATTCAGCAAACACGGCGTCAATCCCCTCGCCTGGTGGAACTTTACCGATATGGAAATGGGTAATATAACCGGCACAGTGGAACTTATGAGCACCCAGCCCATAGTGGGAGAAAGGCATCTACATTATCACAAAGGGCACAAAGGATCAGCGGCAGGACAATTGGGCCAGGTGTTGGATAAGCCGACCATGAGGCTGTTTTTCCCTGAACTGTCCGAATTCTGGAATGATTGGGTTCAGATTGTAAACGTCAGCAACGAAAGAGCTAAAATCACCGCTGTGGCAAGAGACCAAGCGGGTAAAACAGTGTGGTCTGAGGAGGCAACACGTCGACCTTTCCAGACGTGGAATCCCAACGTAGAAAAGATCAAAGGCAATACATCTGTTACGGTAACCGCCGATAAGCACATCGTAGGCGAACGGCACGACCATCGCGGGACTCAGATCCTTAACTTCCCCGGAGCATCTTTGGAGATGCGAACTGCTGGCAGGAGACTGTTCTTCCCTGAAACCTACGCCGGCGGTCTGGACTGGTTCAGGTTCATGAATGTGGGGGAGGCTCGATGCAGGGTTAGCATTATCTCGCGCGATAGAGAAGGTCGCGTGAGAAACCAGAGGAACAGCCAGGGCATTCCGCCTATGGGGTACTGGATCATAACCGATAAAGAGATCCGCAACATAACAGGAACTCTGGAAGCCATGTGTACTCAACCTACTGTGGGAGAACGTCATCTTCATTACGAAGCAAACGTACACAAGGGAGTCGCGATTGGTCAGTTCGGACAGGTGATCGATTAGACAATTTCGTCCTGATCTATCCGCGTTACGAAGTTTGCATAGAGCAGGATATATTATTATCTGTATCTCAGAACAGCTTACATTATGGCTGCATTGAAAGGGGACTGATGGATGAAGACTATCTTTGTGCTGGGAAGCATTATTATTGCAGCCCTTTTATGTGTCGGAACAGCTTTTGCCGCGTTCGATGACATGGGCGTAGGGGCAAGACCATTAGGCATGGGAGGAGCGTTTGTGGCGGTGGCTGACGATGCTAATGCGGCCACGCACAACGCGGCAGGATTGGGCTATATAGAGGCGGCCGTGGCCGGTTTTACTCATCTGAGAATGATTGCTGGCGTGGTTAATTATAATTATGCAGGTATAGTGCTTCCGCTGGGAGGTGCTGGGAGTCTGGGAGTAAGCTTCGGAATGCTCAGTGAGGAGTCGGATATATATTCGGAAAAGAGCGTGGCGTTTTCCTATGCCAGGAAGGTAGCTGAGATTCTATCATTGGGGACAAACCTCAAAATGCTGAATACAGGATTCGACAGCGATAACCCCTGGGTGACGGAAAACCCATATTTTGCCGAGAGTTCCATGTCTGGCTTCACTTTGGATCTGGGCGTGCTTGCCAGGCCGGTGGAGGGACTAAATATTGGCCTATCAGCGGAGAATCTGATACCTGTGGATATTAGTGTAGCCGAGAACGAAGAGGGAAAAGTGCCCATGAATCTACGATTCGGGCTGGCATATAAGCTCTCGGCAATAGCAGCCAGCGCGCAGCAACCGGCCTTGAAGGAAGTGCTGAATACAACTGTCATCTCCATAGAAAGCGCATTGAGAGAGGAAAGAGGCGAGAGCGCGGTCAAGGTACGGGCCGGATTGGAGGCCTGGTTTGCTGGCCAAACTCTGGGGCTTAGGGCAGGATACCGAATGAAGAAGGTTCAGGAGACGAGTTCATCCGCTGTTGTAGGAGGAAGTATCAGAGTCCCGATTACCGACGTTAACCTGCAATTGGATTACGCTCTGCAAATCTTCGGCGGAGATATTGAGGATAAGCTCATTCATCGGATATCGGTTGCTGTATCGCTTTGAATGCAGGATACTGGACTTCGAGAGATTGAGAATCAGGGGGACATTTGAAGATGAGGAAAACAGCGATCACCATATTCGTAGCTATGAATTTCATTCTCTTATGTCAGTTTTCTATTGCTGTGGCAGCGGATCCGGTGACAGTGCAGGCG
>Ga0272442_10006058_pt1 | contig 16032 bp, 16 predicted proteins | sample SSMForm2O_FD_200262 | JGI IMG/M metagenome (GOLD analysis project Ga0272442, IMG submission 200262) | Marine sediment archaeal communities from Little Sippewissett salt marsh, Falmouth, MA, United States - SSM-Form-2O | ecosystem: Environmental > Aquatic > Marine > Wetlands > Sediment ...
CCCTATGTTGTCCAGCACTATCTCTACCTCCAGAAGCTCCCGCATAACCCTCTCGAAGTCGCTGGCGACGCTGTACTCGCTTATCCCCTTGACGGCCTCGAACCTGAGCATGGGCCTCCTGTAGCCGCCCGTGCCCAGAATCAGGGCCCGCACGATGAGGAAGTCCAGGCCGTTGGACAGGCTCCTGTAGGCGCTGCTGCTGTCCACGCTGAACTCCGGCTCGTAAACGGTCTTGGGCTCCGGGAGAGGCCGCCATCTACGTTCAAGCTCGGCTCCGAGGAGTTCAACCTCCTCTTGAACCTTCTCGTCTAGCCCGAAGAGCCTGCTCAGCTGATCCCTCTTACGGTCAATCTCATCGACGAACTCCCCCATGAACTTCAATATTCGTTTACCTCTCCCGCGTTGGGGACATTATCTGTTAGCATTGATTTATCGATTTATGAATATTAGTTGAGCGGGGACCCCGGTGAACGTGGCTACCTCGTCCTGGGCTTGTACTTCTTCTCCTTGTACTTGCCCGTGAGGCGCACGTGGGTGCCCTTCCTGGTTACGGCTGACTCTATGCTCTCATCCATCTTCTTGCATTCATCGGCCCACTCGCATTCCTCGCACTCGGGGTCGAAGCCGTACATCCCTATACACTCGGGTCTCGGTCCTTTGGGCATATCAGAGACTTCGCTGAACCAATACGTAAAAACTTAACGGAAAAAAGGGGGGTTAGTTGGCTTCCCTTGCGGCCTCGATGAAGTCGCCCATCTTGAAAGGATAGAGGCCCGCCAGTTCTCTGGCTTCCTCGGGCGGGACCCCGTCGGCGACTAGCTGCCGCCTGAACTCGCTCCGCGCCCTCCTGTAGCCTCTGCTCCACTGATAAGCGTAGCCTGGGACCCTCAACATGAGCCCAAAGGCTTTCCATGCGGCTCGCAGGCTCATCGGGGTCACCGGTCTACTCCTCGTATTCGTTGTAGTGGGCCCCGATGCGGGTGTCCTTCATCATGCCCTTCCAGTTGGTGACCGTGGCCATGTACTCGCGGGTCATGGCCATGGCCTCCTCCTCGGGGATGCCGTTCTCGATGAGGGTCTTCCTGAACTCGGCGATGCTCTTAGCCATGTTCTGCGCCGCCTCTGGGCTGAAGAACGAGTCGATGATGCCCCTGATCATCTTGGGCACCTTCTCGCTCACCGTGTCCAGTATCTCGGCGATGTCCTCGGGGCTCTCAACGAAGTCGTTGTGTCTTCTTCGACGTTCACTCAAGTTGTTTCACGAGTATAAGGGGGGTGATCACCCGATATAGGTGATCTGGGAAAAAGTGATCAAAATGTGATCAACCGCCTGTTTGAATAACAATAAATCTGATGAGCCCCTGTCTTGTATTGATGGTCGCTGAGGCTCTAGCCTACTTCACGTCCTTCTACGCGTGGATAGACGAGAACGTGGCTTCAATAATCACGTCGATGGTTTCGCTGGTGCTGCTCGTCATCGTGTACCGTGTGCTGGTCCATGAGATCACTCAGCTTAGGAAGAGGGAGCTGCTTGACGTCAACTCGGCCTTCCTGATCAAGAGACTGATCAAGTGGACCGCCTACATCATCGGTTTCGTCGTGGTCTTCAACCTCCTGGGCGTCAGGGTGGACTTCTTCGTTGGGCTCTGGGTCCTCGCCGGCGGCACCATCATAGGGTTCGCGTCCATGAACACCATAGGCAACGCCATAGCCGGCATCATAATCATGGTGAGCCGCCCCTTCAAGATCAGGGACCGCCTTGTCTTCCAGGACAGGTTCGTCGAGGTGGAAGGCATAGACCTCATCTACACCAGGATGAGGACCCTGGACAACCTCGTGATCTCTGTTCCCAACCAGATGCTTCTGGACACCGTCATCGAGAACCAGAGCGTCTACGACTACGTAAGGCGTCGCTGCGTCGTGACCATGGACTACAGCGTGGACCCGAAGCGCGTCAAGGAGATACTCCTCGGCGCCGCAGCCTCGGTGGAGGGGCTCGCCGAGAGACCCACATCCTTCGTCTGGGTCACGGACCTCGGCAACTTCGCGATGGAGTACACTTTATTCTACTTCATCTCGGACACAAGACGCACCTTGGAACTCGACTCCATGGTCCGAGACGCGGCGTACGCTGCGTTCATAGAGGAGGGGATCGACCTAAGCACACCCAACCTCATAAGGTCGCTGAAATAGATTATTTAAACAAATAAATTTAAGAAAAAAGCAATTCCCTATGTTTAATGGATTCTTTTTACTTTATCTACGTAATTCCTTATATAGAATTTAATATTAACATGATATATAAACAAATTACAAATATATATTAAAAAATATGTTATTTATGCTGCTTTATTACGTGTTTAATTTTAGGAAGCCGTTAATTGCCACCTGTTTTCTCTGCAATATGCCTGTTAAGGCTAAACGGAGTGATGTAAAGATGCCTATATGCGCAATCTGTGGCGAGGAAGTCGACCACGTCACCAAGTGTAAAATGTGCGGAGAAAAGTTCTGCGTCGACTGCGGAGAACCCGATGAGAAGCTCTGCATCTACTGCCTCGACGACGACGAAGACTTCGACGAAGACGAGGACCTTGAAGAAGACGAGGATTGGGACGAGGACGAGTAACCTGCCCGGATAACACACTATTTTTAAACCACATTCTTTTCAACGTCAACAGCCTTTACCGAGTGGGGATGAGCTTGGAGGCTTGCGGCGCCGTTTACTCCAAGGGGGTACTTACCATAAATATCTATACTTGGATCATTCGAGCGGCGCAAGAATATTAAATAAACCTTTATTTTCGGCGGTTCCCGTGGTTTAACCTAGCCTAAAAAGGTGAATTATATGGAAGAAACACATACACCTAAACTGCCCCTTATCGGGGAAAAGGCGCCTGAATTCGAGGCACCCACCACACAGGGAACCCTCAAACTAAGCGACTACAAGGGAAGCTGGCTGATCCTGTTCAGCCACCCAGCCGACTTCACACCGGTCTGTACCACGGAGTTCATGGCCTTCGCCGAGATATACCCGGAACTACAGAAAAGAAACACCGAGCTGCTAGGGCTCAGTGTCGATAGCACATCCAGCCACATCGCATGGGTCCGGAACGTCGAGGAGAAGATGGGAGTCAAGATAACGTTCCCAATAATAGCTGACCTCAACAAAGAAGTATCAACTCTATACGGCATGATCCACCCCGCGCAGAGCAAGACCGAGACAGTCAGAACGGTATTCATCATCGACCCGGAAGGAACACTTAGAACCATACTCTACTACCCGCTGACCACTGGACGTAACATGCAGGAGATCCTACGGATCATCGATGCGCTACAGACCACGGACGAGCACGGCGTCGCCACACCAGCAAACTGGAAACCAGGCGACCCAGTAGTAGTGCCCCCACCACACACCGCGGAAGCAGCCGAGGAAAGAGTCAAAGAAGGCTACGACTGCAAAGACTGGTACCTCTGCTTCAAGAAGCTGTGATAGCGATGCCGTGCGTGTCTCCTGATGGGAAACCGACGTCAAGCGGTATGGCTACCCTGAAAGCGGTTCAAGGTGGGGCGTCAACCCCTAAAGAGATAAGCGGCGTCACGGGTCAGCCGCTTTTCCGGGTCAGGAGTGGGCTGCGGGAGCTTGTAGGCGCAGGATTCCTAGAGCTGTCTGACGACAGCTACCTTCTCACTTCTGACGGGGAGAGCGTTCTTTAACCAAACACCCTTTTTTTTATTACAGATTTTGTAATGTATTTACATGCGATTCAAATTGATTAGACGCAAGGAGCCGATTTCTGGATAAATAAATTTTTTACACAATGGAACCGTAACCTAGTTTCCATCATACAATCAATGGAAATTCTTACAAATCCTGTATGACAGAGAAAAGGGTTTAATGGGTTTTAGGGATTCTTTTCAAGAAAAAAGCCATAGAACGGGGGGAAAAGGTGTATGACACGGGTGTTTGGGCTTTATTTTTAAGCGTTTCCAATACTTTTTGATGGTTGGTTTCTTCAAGTATAGGGTCTGGTAATTCATTAAAACAGGTTTCAACCATCTTTTACAGGTTCCATAGATCGCCTCTTTCCATAGCGTAGACCTAGACATCTAACTAACCATCCTTGACGCAAACGAGTTATCAAATGACGACTTCATCTGTCCACCTTCGCTTTCCCATATGTGTGTATATCATAACTCGTAAATCTAAATGGAATTCAAATTCACATTAATTTAGGAAAAGTGTATGAAGGGCTATAACTTCAGGTCACATGAACATTCGTCGCGCGAGTTTTAAGAAGTGGGTAGACTCCTCTAAAGGAAGAAGTGATTGGATGACACCCTCCCGAGTGACCCTGACGTTAGCCTTGGCCCTATTACTCACAGGCGCCATATATTGCTCGTATGTGTCCGCCGAGAATCTTTGCTCCTATCCTGGCCCGGACATGAGCCCTGATGGATTAATCCTATACGACTTCCTTGTGGACGCCATCGAAGACCCGGAGGTGGGTGACATGTACATGATCAGCTTCATCCTCACAAACTCACCCGAAAACCCAATCATCACATTCGCAGAAAAAGGCATGTTCATCGCCGCGGTTGACCCCGAAGGAAACCGCAGAGATCTCGAGTTCAGCCATTCGGGCGAAACCTTGAGCCCCGGGGATAGCCTGATGTTTGGGGCTACCCTGGAACTGGATCAGCCGGGTGAATGGAATATCTGGCCCTCCTATGAGATAATTGTCGAGGGGTCCGATGATCTGTTGAGCCCAACACAGGAGGGGCCCGAGGAATGGCACGTTTGTACCTTAACCGTATCCACAAGAGACATGCCTGACCTGACTCCAACGTCGTTATCCGTGGACCCTGAAGGGTACATTGTCGGCGAAGAAGCCAACCTCATTCTAAATATTGAAAACATCGGCAGCGCAGAATCTATTGAATGCTACGGAGTGTTGTCCGTCGGTGGCAGCCTTGAATCAATGTTTGAGATACCAGGGATCGATAAGGGTGACAGCGTCCAAGTAGTAGTCACCTGGGTGCCTTTCCAGGAAGGTGTATGGGATCTAAGGGTGTTCGTGGATTACTGGATATCGGTTACGGAGAGCGACGAGGGCAACAACGTAATCGAGGCGGAGGCAGAGATAACGTCAGTTGACACAACCATTCTTGAGATAATATCCGGGCCCACTGCGGTGGAGGTAACTCATGACTCGGCCGTGATTATTTGGGAGACCAACAAAGCCAGTGACGGCAGAGTGATGTACGGCACCAACGCCCGAATATATTCCTCGGAGAAGATCGAGTCCACCTACACATGGGAGCACTGGATCCAGCTAACGGAGTTGAATCCCTCAACCACATATCACTTCAGGGTAGCCTCCTTCGAAGACGGCGACAGAGTCTCCAGCAGGGACATGACCTTCGAGACCCCACCCGCCATAGATGAAGCTCGGCCTAGGGTGTCCATACCTGAGCCCGGTGTACGTCATGGGATAACGACGATACAGGCCGAGGCGGTGGATGACACGGGGATAGAGAAAGTGGAGTTCTACCTAGACGACGTGCTGGTTTTCTCAGACTACTCTCCCCCTTACAGCTTCACTGTCGACACTTCGGCGTATGAAAACGGGGTCCACCAGTTTACGACGACAGCATATGATACTTCAGGGCAGTTCGCCAGTCAAGTCAAGGATGTGGAGTTTCTCAACGTCAAGGACGCATCCGCCCCGACGGTGGAGATAACTTTCCCCAAAAAAGACGACAAGGTCTCTGGAAAGATACAGGTATCCGCATCCCTGACCGACGACACGGGCCTGGGGCAAGTGTTCTTCAAGGTTGACGGCGGATTCGAGTCATTCAAGGGCTACCCCACCCACCCCAAGAGCGACAAGGTGACGTTCACCCTAGACACCAGCACGGTCAGCGACGGAAGGCACAGACTATCGGTGGAGGTCTTCGACAAAGACGGGAAGTATCAATTCGACACGGTCGACGTCTGGATTAGCCAGCCGCCTACATCGGAGCCACCCAAACTCAAGGTTAAGAGCCACACCGTCGCCAGGCACGACAACTATTTCGTCGTAGGCTTAACCGTGGAGAACGTCGGCGGAGCCACCGCGACAAATGTCGTCATCCAAGACTTCCTGAAGGCATTCCAGCCAATCTCGGGCGACGATGCCTATGCCGATTACGAGGCCGGCTTCACCTCATCCACAATGTATGGCGACGCGGCCATCTCCAGCAAGGTCGTCATACACCCCAAGCAATCGTACACGTACACCTACCAGGCCATACCCGTCCTGGTCCACCCCGACTCTGCTTCCCTGACGCCCTCCATCGGAGACCCGGTCAGGCTCTGGTACGATGACCCGGAGGGCAAAGGATACTACGAGGAGTACGTGCTTCCGGTTCCCAGCACCACCAACGGTGAAACCATCCCCGCATCCTACATCAAGGCCATCAAGACGGCGGACTACCTCATCGTGACCAACCCTCAGCGACTATCATTCTACTCTCCAAGCGATGACGTGGACGACCTGCTTTCAACCATGGCCGAGCTTGCCAGATACAGGAGTGGTGTGCTGGGCTACACGACGTGGAAGTACGCCTACTATGAGCAGGTTCTCCATGGGTTGATAAAGGATGGGGGCTCCTGGAGCAGCAAGCTCATGGCCGGGTGGAGCTCCGACGGCTTCCTCCTGATCGTCGGGGAGACGGAGATCATCCCGTCATGGAATAGGGTCATAGGGACGTTCTACACCACCGCTGGAGACTACACATGGAAGGTTGTGACGGATCACCCGTACGCCAACACCGTCGGAGACGAGAAGAAGCCGGAGCTGAACATTGCAAGGATCATAGGATCCAACGCGAAGGAGTTGAGGAAGGTCATCGAGACCAGCCTCAACGTGCTCCTCAGCCAACCTGGATACGGCTTTGACAGACAGAAGGCGCTTCTAGTCAGCGGCTTCCCGTCCAAAATCATGGGTAACTTCGACGGCCAGGTGAACGCCGTCGCCGACGCCATAAAAAAGAAGACCCCCTCCATGACCACAGACAAGATAAACACACCCGACTTCACGCAGTACAACCCTTCAACCGGAGAAATGAATGAAACATACACTAACCTCGTGGTCGATAACGTGTTCTTCGGGACTACATACGGCAGGAGCGTCATCTTCCTCGCGGGGCATGGAAACTGGAATAGCTGGGACATGATAGACAGAATCGACGTGTCTCAACAGATGGACCCGTTCGGGTGGACCAACCCCTTCATCTTCGCCTCCAGCTGCAAGACGGGCACATACTCAGGGGTCACAGGGATCTCGGAGGCCTTCCTGCAGAAAGGGGCTGCAGTCTACCTCGGCGCGACGGAGTCAGGGGGGTGGACGCCCTACTCGACGAAGTTCTTCGATGTCTGGGAGCTAGACGAGCCCATCAGCAAGGCAGTAAAGCAGGTGAAGGCGAGTCTCGGAAACGGAGCAAAGGACAAGATATGGTTAAACGTATACCATGTTTACGGCGACGCAAAGTTCGGAGCAGTTCCGTCTCCGATGAAAAACGTAGGCTATACCCCGTCATCGGAGTCTGAGGCCCCTACTTGGATCGATGTCGTGGTCCCCGACTACGAGATTGAACAGACAGGAGGGGAGCACAGCATCGTAATCCCGGGGGGATACGAGTTACAGGAGAACGGCCGCCCCACTGTCCCCACCTTTAAGGTGTTCTACGACTACCCCAAGGGGTATCAGATACAAGACGTATTCCTTGAATACCGGTCGCCGCCCGTCACCGAGCTAGGAGTGAACATCCCTAACTCCATCATAGAGTTGCCCACCACGGGGTGGCCGCTTCCACCACCGGAGACAGAGAACCATGAGTGGTGGCCCGACATGGACTATGAATGGGATGTCTCAGAGTGCCCCGAGGGCACCGCCCTCACCCTAACCCTATATCCTCTCATCTATAACCCCGAGGCACAGGAAGTGAAGTTTCATAAAGAGTATGGTTTCGCCGTAGAATACGCCATCTCGAGCGTAGAGATCACCGGGATAGCCGCAGATAAACCGGTCTATGGAGCCGGGGAGCCTGTGTATGTGGATGTTGAGCTCGAAAACAAGGCCGACGAAGGAAAAGACGTCGTCGTCGAGGTCTTCATCACGGATAGGAGTAGTGGCGAGGTTGTAGACGGATTGGACCTTCACACACTCAAAGGGCTGAAGGGGAAGGCATCATACTCGTGTGCATGGGACAGCGCCCTATTCGAACCCGGCGACTATGACGTAGTCGTCGAGTTGAGGGACGTCGAAGGTACCCTGCTGGACACAGGCATCGAAAGTTACACCCTAGGAGTCTCCTCGGCGGAGGTAACAGGCTTCAGCGTTGAGCCTGAGCGGTTCCAGATGGGGGAGAGCGTGGAAATCAGAATGGCGCTCCGGAACACCGGGGACACCAGCACATCTGGAACCACAATCACCAAGATTTACGACTCTGAAGGAGTGTTGATCCAGGAGTTTAGCCACGAGGTCCCCGAGCTACTTCCAGCTGAATCAGTGCAGGCCGCTCATGAATGGGATACCTCGGGGGTACAGGAGGGCGTCTACAGGGTCGTATGTTACGCCATGTATGGAGGCGGGGCCACGTCTCCCCTGGTAAGTTTCGTCGGGGCAGACGATGCCCCCCCAAACATATCCCCCATAAACCCGTCGCAAGGAATTGTCGTGGAGAACCTGGTGAACCTCCAGGCCAGAGTCGATGACGTGAGTGAGGTGACGCAGGTGACCTTCTCCCTGAGAATGAGTGATGAGGGCCCGGGAGGCTTCATAGACCCCGAGTTCGAGTCGATGACGGCGTATTATATCGGCGGCGATTGCTGGCAGCTACCTTTTGAGACTACTCAGATCCGTGACGGGTCTTACGTGCTAACCATAAACGCGGTGGACGCCTTCGGAAACATAGGAGAGGAAGCCGTCGAGTTCAGCGTAGTCAACGCACCCACGCTATGTATCCTAACCCAGTTACCTGGCGTCCGGATAGTAGTCAACGGGGAGGAAAGCTTGACGGACTCCAATGGATTCGTCAGTATCACCGCGACGGCACCCAGCTACACTGTAGAGGCTCAGCCAGTGATCGAGTTATCCGAGGAGTCCAGAGCCTTGTTCTTGGAGTGGGAGGATGGAACCCAATCCAACCCCCGGACAGTATCGGCGTCCTCAGACACCACCCTGATGGCCCGGTACAGGGCAGAGCACCTTCTAACAATCATATCGCCCCACGGAGACCCCGTTGGAGGCGGCTGGTACGACGAGGGGACGACAGCCGTCTTCTCGGTGACATCTCCAATGGGATTTATCCCCCAGCACGTTTTCACTGGATGGAGTGGAGACATCGATGAGTTTTCACAAACATCGAAGATTGTAATGGATGGTCCCAAAACCGTGACGGCTAACTGGGAAACAAGCTACACCAACCCCCCCGTCATTAAAGGTTTGATTACGATGATGGCGCTCGTTCTAATACTAAAATATGTTCGGAAAAAAAGACACGGAACCATACAGGAAATTACGCTTATCTCGTAGACTTGTAATTGAGAAATGTTAAAATCAACTTTTCTGGATGCACATCTGGAGTTAGGCTAATTTAGTTTATGGTGATGATCTCTACGCATCTTCCTTCCTCGTCCTCCCTGAAGTCGAGGTCGTACTCGATGTTTGGGTAAACCTCCTTCAATCCTTTGAAGAACGCCCGCAGAAGGTATCCACACAGATACCCGCTTCTGTTATCGCCGTGCCCAGATATCTTTAAACTCTGATACAGTGGACACCGGTGCATCGTTAGTATCATGTTATCTGGCTTGATCTCATATGTGGATTCGTAGCCGAAGGGATCGTTGATCTCCTTCAGTACCGGGAGAAAGGTCTCCGCGTCAAGCATATCGACGCCTTTCGTCTCCTTCATCCATATACCCATCCTCTCCCCCGCCTCCTTACCCGCCTTCGCCTGGAGTTCCAATGTTTTCTCTACGCCTATTTCCTCTGCAACATGTTTGAAGAATCGACCGTATAAGGCGAACACCTGGGTAGCGGTCCTATGGAGTTTATCTTCCATGGATACACCGTATATATCTAAGATGACGTGGGAATAAACCTATGTATGACGGATTCTAGCTAAAGAATTCCATATCTAAACGCTTTCTTGAAAAAACCCTCTTATCATATGACCCATGAATAATGGCGTATCAATTTAGTACTTTCTCCATAATCACAAACGTTGAACATCTGAACCAGACCATAGTCGATCAAACCGGTCCCTCAGCCGAGACACAGTATGGTAGGCGTCTAGCAGTCGGCCTCCATGAATCTTAGCGTGCTCGGCCCCCTCAATGATCCCGAGAAGCCCGTCGCGGAACCGCGCCGTCGTGAAATAACCGGAACGCCTCACCGAGTTCATTCTCAACCTTTCCCGCACCCCGTCGTCTGACAGCACATCGGATATGCGCTCGGCGGCCTCCCTGCCCGTCGTGTAACCGTATCCGGCTTCACCGTCCTCTGCTCCGAGTATATCGTACCATGGCCCCCCGTTCCGGTAGACCACCGGGACGCAGCCTGCGCTCATGGCCTCCAGCACGGCCATACCGAAGGCCTCGTTGGGCTGCGTTGAGAGGTAGACGGACGACTCCTTCATGAGGCCGACGATCTCTTCCCGCCGAGGGTTTGGGTACAGATCGACGTACCTGCTGCGCAGTGTGGACATAACCCCAGAGGACTGGGGTGATGTGCCGCCGGCCACGCTGAACCTGACTCCGCGGATATGCCGGAGCACCTCGTTTATTATCTGCAGGTTCTTCTCGGGTGTCAGCCTGCAGACTGTTAAAACCTTCCCGTTCTTGGGCTCGTACCTGTAGGGTATGGGGTCTATTGAAGGGTGGAGAACCTTCGGCTCAGACCCGAACACGTCGCGGATTTGGCGCGCGTTGTAGGTGGAGTTTGTGACGAGGACTGGGGATAGGTGCCGTTCAAGCAGTTTGTCCTGCAGGTACATGTAGGCTTCGCCTGTGATCTCCCATAGTGGGACCCTGTAGGGGTTGCCGTCCACGGAGGCCAATGGCTGGCTGTGTATATACGAGACGTCGCTGATGAAGGGGTACACCTCCCCGTAGTTGTTGAAGGTCAAAGAGTCTTCGGTCTGGGCATAGTAGAGCAGCCAGAGGTAGAGGACTGAACACCTGATCCAGCTTACCAAGCCTGAAGGGCTCAGAGCCCCTTCTTGAATAAAGTACTCCGTGTCGGGTCTCGCCACGTCTCCCCAGTTAGCCTCTATGAGCGGCCACTGGGGCTCGTCCAGCGTGTAGAGTGCCACGGAGTACCCGCTCTCGTTCAGCGCTCCGATGGCCTCAAGGCACATCTTCTCGGCCCCTCCTGACCTGTTCAGCGAGGGATGGATAACGGTTACACTCATCCACGTGAAGGGGAAAAGAGACGAGGCTTATGGTCTCTGTGACCGGGTAAGCTAATCCGCTGTCCCTTAGATTTGATAACGCTTATCTCGGCGGGTCCCGCTGATGTCTTGAAATGGCTTACTCTGACGACACAGAGGGAGAGATAATCGTCCCAGAGAAGTGGTACGAGAAGCTACCGCGCCCGGCGTGGAACGGCTACGAGAAACTGGATCAACCCGACGGCTGGTTCGAGGTATATAGGCTGACGGATACGGTGTACGCGATATACGAGGACGGCCAGTTCGAGGAGGTAATCAGCTACCTAGTCCTAGGCGAAGAACGGGCGGCTCTCATAGACACGGGCAACGGCATAGGCGACATTAAGGGTCTCGTAGACGGGCTTACGGAGCTCCCTGTGACGGTTGTCAACACCCACACCCATGGCGACCACATAGGCGGGAACCACCAGTTCAGCGAGGTGGCGGTCTACGACTCGGATTTCAGCAGAGAGAACGCTAAGCATGGAAAGTCCAGGGAGCAGATGGGCAACTACCTCGACGGCGACATGGTTTGGAAGCCGTTCCCACCCCTTCTCGAAAGGGACGGCTGGAGGATACATCCCTTCAGCGTCACCCGTTGGCTGAGAGACGGGGACATCGTAGGCCTCGGCGGCAGAGAACTCGAGATAATACACACGCCGGGTCACAGCCCAGACAGTGTGTGCATCCTTGACCGGGCGAGCCGTATCTTCTGGACCGGCGACACCTTCTACCCGGCCCCGATATACGTATACTCTCCCACCACCAGCCTGGACCAGTTCATAGACAGCTTCTCCAAGATGTCGGGGCTCCTACCCAACTACGACTGGGTCATGCCCAGCCACAACGAGCCCCGGGTGGAGAAGCGCCTCATCAGCGAGTGCCACGAGGCGGCTGTGAACATCCGGGAAGGAACCGCTGGACCATACAGGGAGGGCACGGCGAAGGGCGTCAAGGTCCACCGCTACGACTACGACAGGTTCAGCCTCATCGTGAGGGCGGAGCGGCCCTAGCCGGGATTTTCGCCTGCTCCCCCCTCATCGCGTCTGTCCCCGTACTTCTTCATCAACTCAGCATACTTCGCGAGGATCAGGTTCCTGAGCCGGGACTCGAGGAACTGGCGTTCATTCCTAAGGGCCTTCTCCTGTTCCTTAAGCATCTTTATGCGCTCCTTTAACTCCATCTCCTCCAGCTCGGAGAACTCTTGAGCCAAGTCCACGGGTTCAGGCGACGCAGACAGCCGATATAAGAATACTGTTACCTACGGCTAAACATAGAGAACCTTTTAGATGGAGTCCAGCCATGCTTATACCATGCTGAAACAAGTCATCGAGATCATGGAGCTTCTGGACAGCGCAACCGTGGATGGACACGCTGTGGAGCAGTATCTACGAGGGAGGGGCTTGGAGGACGTCAAAGTAAAGACCATCCATGGAGAGAGAGGGTCCACGGACTTCGTGAAGATCAGGGTCCTTGGGGTTGAGGGGAAGTCTTCGGGTGGAGACGCCCCTACCTTGGGGATCGTTGGGCGCCTCGGCGGCGTCGGCGCCCGGCCAGAACAGATAGGCCTTGTATCCGACGCCGACGGCGCGGTGACCGCCCTATCCGTGGCACTCAAGCTGGCCGACATGCGAGCCAAAGGCGACAGACTGCCGGGCGACATCATAGTGGCCACCCACGTTTGCCCTGACGCGCCCACCCAGCCCCACGAGCCTGTGCCCTTCATGGGCAGCCCCGTAGACATAGCCACGATGAACAGGCACGAGATCGACCCAGAGATGGACGCCCTGCTCAGCATAGACACCACAAAGGGGAACAGGGTCGCCAACTTCCGGGGGTTCGCCGTCACGCCGACAGCCAAAGAGGGCTGGGTGCTCAAGGTGAGCGACAGCCTCCTGAACATAATGGAGACGGTAACAGGGCAGCCCCCCCGCGTGTGTCCCATCACGACCCAGGACATTACTCCTTACGGCAACGGTTTGGACCATATAAACAGCATAATGCAGCCTACCACAGCGACGGATAAGCCGGTCGTCGGGGTAGCGATAACCACCGAGGTGCCTGTGCCGGGGTGCGGCACGGGCGCCAGCCACCCTACAGACATCGAGGCAGCGGCTAGGTTCTGCCTTGAGGTCGCCAAGGCTTATGGTAAGGGGATGTGTAGGTTCTACGACGAGGAGGAGTGGACCGAAATAGCGAAGCGCTACGGGCCTCTAAGCCACCTTCAGACTCTGGGTAAAGGCGCCTGATCACTGTTCCCCTTTTCTGCATCGATCCGGTAGTTTATATGCTGTAACGACCAAGACCAGATCGGTGTAAATGTATAGGAAGATTCTCGTGGCTTTCGACGGCTCCGAGCCGTCGAAGCACGCCTTGGACATCGCGGTGAGCACCGCGGACAAGTGGAAGTCGGAGCTGGTTATACTATCCGTGGTCCCAAGGGTGATGATGCCCGTGTTCCCGGACGAGGGATTCGGAGCCGCCCCGATAACGGCCGCCCAAGACATGAGCGAGTACCAGGAAAAGATGAAGGAGATATACGCGAGTAGCCTCAGAGAGGCGGAGGAGGACATCGAGGAGGCCTTCCCCGACCTCGTGGTAACCACCAAGCTCATGGAAGGCAGACCCTCCGCCATAGTCGTGGAGGAGGCGGAGGAGGAAAACATCGACCTCATAGTAATCGGAAGCAGGGGCATAGGCGGGATCACGGGATGGATACTGGGGAGCACGAGCCGTAGAGTCGTCGAGTCGTGCACGAAGCCGATACTCGTCGTGAAGTAGCCTCTAAGGGCAACCCTTTTTCTTGCATAAGCGAATCATAGAGGATGCCATGAAGCCGCTGATAGCCCTGAGGGAGGCCGGAGAAATAGCCTCGAAGGTCAGAGAGACAGTTCTACAAGAAATTGAGCCAGGCGTCAAGGTCTTGGAAATCTGTGACAGGGCAGAGGAGATGATCAGGGATCTCGGCGGCGGCATAGCCTTCCCGACTAACGTGGACATAGACAGCGTCGCCGCCCACTACGTGTCGCCATTGGACGACGACACACTGGTGCCGGAGAGGTCCCTCGTCAAGCTGGACGTGGGCGTCCACGTTGACGGGTACATCGCCGACACCGCGGCGACCACGTGCTTCGACCCGGTTCTGGGATACCTCGTGGAGGCAGCCGAGGCGGGTCTGGACGCCGCAATCAAGACCATCAGGCCCGGGATAAGGGCCAGCGACGTGGGCGCTGCGATAGAGCAGGCTATAAAGGCTAGGGGGGCGAAGCCGATCAGCAACCTAACTGGCCACAAGCTGGCGAGATACGTGGTCCACGCCGGCGCCAGCATCCCCAACGTCGCGAGCCGCGACCACCACCTGTTACAGGAGGGCGACGTCTACGCCATCGAGCCCTTCGCGGTGCCCAGCAACGCCGACGGTCTCGTTACCGACGGGGCTCCCAGCAACATATACCGGGTGCTGAAGAAGCACAGCCTCAAGGGAACCGCGAAGAGGATGCTGAAGCACATACAGGCGGAGCACCGCACGCTTCCATTCGCGTCGAGGTGGGTGCTGAGGAGGTATCCGGGCCGGGAAGGTGTCTCTGCCTTCAACGAGCTCCTCGACTCCAAGTGCATAATGAGCTATCCTCAGCTCGTGGAGAGAAGCGGGGCGATGGTGGCTCAGGCCGAGCACTCCGTGATATTGACGGACGGCGGCTGCGAGGTAACGACGGCGTAGCTACTTCTTTTTCTCTTCCTTTCGGGTGTGGATGCTGGTTATAACCATGTTGCCCTCGCACCTGGTGCACGGCTCGTCGTTCTTGAAGATGTAGTCGCCTCTCTGGAAGGCGCGAACCCGCTTCAGGTTACACTGAGGACACTCCAGGGTCGTTATGACGTCGAACTTCTTTGGCTTCAGGGGGTCCTTCGAGGTGGGCTTGGGCCTGAAGAAAGCGTAGCCTATGGCTATGAAGCCGCTGGTCCCTATGATCATGTACATGAAGGCTATCTCGATCTCCCCGTTCCCGTAGGCCTGGAAACCCATGTAGAGGCTCACCAGCGCCAATGCGCCGACGATTATCATTGCGGCGAGGGTGACCCAGTTCTGCGCCGCTCCACCCGCTATGGGCGGCGTTTCACCGCTCATCCGTTTCACTGCGCCACCCCCACGGTGTTCCCTATTCCGGCGACCAGTATGGTGTCGCCCTCTTTGCTGTAGTCAAGTATGAGTCCCTTGACGCTGGAGACCGCCTTGTCGGTGGCCTCGAACAGCGGCTCCACCAGGGGGGCCACGACGTGCTCGATGCCCTGTTTTATCGCGACGGCGTACATCGGTATACCGTGCTCCGTGGCTGCCTGCTCGATCTTGTACTTCTCGACGCCTGGGCCGCCGATGGCTGCGCCGACGCCCTCCGCGATGTCGCCGACCTGCTCTCCCTCGAGCTTCCCGGCTGCGTCTACGGTGATGAGCATGGTCACCTTGCCCTTGTTATCGTTCAGCACGTTAGACACCGCGTCCCCGGGCTTGCCCACGCTTCCCCCCGGCCCCTTTGCCTTGAGTATTATCACGCGTCT
>Ga0272442_10006059_pt1 | contig 16030 bp, 17 predicted proteins | sample SSMForm2O_FD_200262 | JGI IMG/M metagenome (GOLD analysis project Ga0272442, IMG submission 200262) | Marine sediment archaeal communities from Little Sippewissett salt marsh, Falmouth, MA, United States - SSM-Form-2O | ecosystem: Environmental > Aquatic > Marine > Wetlands > Sediment ...
CTCCTCGAACTGGGCGCGAAACAGCCGCCAGGTGAACTCCTTGCCGGGGCAGACGCGGGCGGACCCGCGCATGCGGTCGCCGTACGCGTCGTAGACCTCGTGCGCGAAGCTGAACTGGTTTGTGTGAAAGATGACGGCGATCCCGCGCGCGGACGCCTCCCGCAGTACCTCGTCGAGGGCCCCGGCGAGTATCTCGCGCCGGTGCCGGTGGTGGTGGTCGGTCGGGAAGGGGCGGGCGGCCTCGCCCGGGACGTCGTAGTTCACCAAGTGCTCGAACAGGCGCGAGAAGATGACGTACTGCGTGACCCCCAACTCCTCGGCGATGCGCAGGTTGAGCTTGATGCGCTCGACCTGGATCTTGAGGTCGTCGTAGCCGAAGCCGCCGTCCTGTGCGGGCTCGATGCGCCGGAGGTTGCAGTGGTCGATAAATGCCCTGTCGTGGAAGGTGGGGCGTGCCACTTCGTTTCCTTTCGTCGGCGCGGACGCGCTGAAGAGCAAGAGTGCAAGCGCGGTGAGGGCTCCCGCCCGTCCGCGCACTAGGCGACGAGCCGGCCCAGCATATAGCTGGCCAGGGACAGGTAGATGATGAGCCCGGTGACGTCGTTGGCGGTAGTGACGAACGGGCCGGCGGCTATGGCGGGGTCGAGGCCGAGGGCGCGGAAGGTGAGTGGGGCTATCGTCCCGACGGTGGCGGCGACGGTGATGGCGCAGAACATCGCGATGGCGACGATGGCCCCGATAACCAGGTTCTGATCGGCCAGCAGCAGGCCGGCGAGGCCGACGACGATCCCGCAGGCGACGCCCATGATGGCGCCCACGCGGACCTCTCTCAGAAGCACGCGCACCAGGCCCGTTGCATGGACCCTGCCGGTGGCCAGGCCGCGCACGACGATGGTCGACGACTGTATGCCCACGTTGCCGCCCATGCCCGTGATAATGGGGACGAAGAAGACGAGGGCGAGGTTGGCGTCGAGCGTGCTGCGCAGCGTCCGCAGTATGGTGGCGGCGGCCATGCCGCCTATGAGGCAGGTGATGAGCCAGGGGAGGCGCACGCGGGCGACGTGGAGCGGCGAGCGGCTGAAGAGCTCTTCATCGTCCGTGCCGCCCATCCGGTAGATGTCCTCGGTGGCCTCCTCGGTTATGACGTCGATGACGTCGTCGACGGTGACGATGCCGAGTATGACGCCGCGGTGGTCGACGACGGGCACGCAGAGGAGGTCGTATCGGGCGACGACGCGGGCGACCTCCTCCTGGTCCTCCTCGGCGGGGACGCTGACGAGGTCGAGCTCCATGATCGCGGAGAGTGGGGAGGCGGGGTCGGCGCCGAGCAGCTCGCGGAGCGAGAGGACGCCGGTGAGTCGGCGGCGTTCGTCGATGCAGTATATGACTGAGATCATCTCGATCTCGTGTGAGGCCTGTCCGGCGCGACGGAGTGCCTCGCCGGCGGACATCGAGGCGGGGAGGGCGAGGAAGTCGGTCGTCATGAGTCGGCCGGCGCTGTCCTCGGGGTATTGGAGCAGCTTCTGGACCTCGGCGGAGTCCTCGTCCTCCATGAGGTCGAGGACGCGTTCGGCCAGCTTGTCCGGGAGATCGCCGACGATCTCGGCGGCGTCGTCGGAGGGCATCTCCTCCAGGAGATCGGACAGTTCCTCCTCGTCGAGGCTGCGGACGAGTTCGGTCTCGTCGGGCTTCTCGATTATGCTGAGGACGGTGGCGGCCGTTTGGGCGGGCAGGAGGTCGAAGAAGAGGTCGCGCTCCTCGTCCTCCAGGCGGGCCCAGATGTCGGCCAGGTCGGCGGCGTGGAGCTCGGCGAGGTCGGCGGGGAGTGCGGCGGCCCGCCCCGACAGGAGGGCGCGGACCTTCTCGACGGCGCGCTCCATTGCCTCGCGGCCCTCGGGCTCGGGCATTACAGCTCGCCCTCGGGCGTGGATACGTCCTCCAGGTCCTCGGGCATGAGCATGCCGCCGCTGATGAGGAACTTCAGTGCGTCCTCGACCGTCATGTCGAGGTAGCGGACCTGGCTCTCGGGCGCGAGGACGAGCATGCCCGAGGTCGGATTGGGCGTAGTGGGGACGAACACGGTGAGGGTTTTCTCGCCGCTGCTGGGGAAGAACCGCCCGGTGAACTCGCGGGAGACGAGCCCGAGCGTGTGGATACCCGGGCGGGGGTACTCGATGAGGACGACGCGGTTGAAGCTGCTTTTCTGCCTCCCGAGGAAGGCGTGTGAGATGTCTTTGACGGAGATGAAGACCTTGTTGAGTATGGGGATGCGGCCGAGGACCGCCTCGGCGAAGCCTATGAGTCTCCGGCCGGCGATGTTGCGGGCAAAGATTCCGAGCGCCACGATGAGCGCCGCCACGAAGACTATGGCCAGTATGCTGGCGGGCAGGAGGAGGAGCTCCTGACGCCAGATGGGCCAGGCGGAGTAGTCCGGGAAGTTGCCGGTGAGGTACGCCTCGGCCTTTGGCCTGGCGAAGCCGATGACCTTGACGAGGACCCAGCCGGTCACCCAGACGGGCAGTAGGACGAGCAGTCCGGTGAGGAAGCTGGCCCGCAGTTGCGCGCCGATGCTCGGCCTCTGATCAGCCACCCGAGTTCTCCTGGTGCGGCGGCCCGCCGGCCTGCGGCGGCGGGACGCGCTTTATCCGCAGCGTCTGAACGCGGCGGTCGTCCGCCGCGGTCACGGTTATCTCGATGCCTCCGGCGGACACCTTCTCGCCGATGGCGGGCACGTGGCCCAGCGAGTGGACGACGAAGCCGCCCATGGTCTCGACGTCGGGCGCCTCGGGGATGTCGGCGCCGAACTCGTGGTTGAGCTGGTCGATGGCCATGCGTGCGTCGACGACGACCTCCTCGGGTGAGACGACCCGGTATTCCTCGGGCTCCTCGTCGTATTCGTCCTGGATCTCGCCTACGATCTCCTCGAGCAGGTCCTCGATGGTGACGAGTCCGGCGGTCCCGCCGTATTCGTCCACGACGACGGCGATGTGTATGTGCTCGCGGCGGAATTCCTGGAGAAGCTCGGAGACGTACTTGGTCTCGGGGACGATATAGGGTGGTCGGAGCAGGTCCCTGACGGAGACGCGGTCACGGTCGTCCCGGTCCCACAGCGTCAAGAGGTCCTTGGCGTACAGTATTCCGATGATGGCGTCCACGGTCTCCTGGTAGACGGGTACGCGGGAGTGTCCGGCTTCTATGACGGCGCGGACGATGTCGGGCATGCGGTCGTCCGCGTTTATCATGAGCATATCCGTCCGAGGGACCATGACTTCGAGCACCCTCGTGTCGCCGAACTCGAAGATGCTGTCGATCATCTCGCGCTCGTCCTCTTCGAGGACGCCCTCCTTCTCCCCGACCTCGACGATGGTCTTTATGTCCTCTTCGGTCATGAGCGGGATGTCGTGGTCAACCTTGCCGCCGAGGAGCCTGATGAAGGCGCGCGCGAGGAAGAGGAGGGACGAGGTAATGGGGCCGAGGGCCTTGGTGGCCCACGCCAGCGGGAGGATTGTCCAGACTGCGACGAGCTCGGGGTGGCGTCTGGCCCAGGTCTTGGGTGCGATCTCGCCGAAGACGAGGATGAGGAAGGTCGTCGCGCCGGTGGCTATGGCGGCGGCCTGCTCGGCGACGTCGGCTTGCCGCGCGCCCCCCGTCAGCAAGTACAAGACGATGATGGTCGCCAAGGCCGACGCGCCGACGTTCATCAGCGTATTGCCGAACACGACGGTTGTGAGGACGCGCCCGGGGCGCTCCAGCCAAAGGCCGAAGGCCCGCGCCATGTGCGGGTGCTCCTCCATCATGCTGCGTATGCGGAACTTTTCCAGCGAGGTCAGCCCGGTCTCGGTCCCCGAGCAGAGGGCCGATCCGACGACCATCAGAAGGAAGATCGCAATCTCAACGCCTAACCAAACGTCTGCCAACTCTCATGCCCCCGTTTTGGATCCCCTCCTCCGTCGTCCCTTTCCCGCCCCGGTTCCGCTCCCGTCTTGGATCCCGTGCAGCGTCCTCTGTGGCGTCCGACTGCCCGCTCCGTATCGACCGCGCGCCGTCCCCTCGCCATCCCCCGGCTGCCCCCTCGCTGCTCGGTCGCCGTCCCCTCGCCGTCCCCCGCCTGCCCCCTCGCCGCTCCCACGCCGCCCGCTCGGTGCCCCCTGCCGGCCCGCGGGCTCAGCCGAAGCGGCGGTAGAGCTGGAAGGCCAGGACGACGATCGTGACGCCGAGCAGGGCTCCGAGCGCGACCTCGCGCCTGGTGTGGATGGCGTCGCGGATCCGGCTTTCGGCGACCAACGCAGCCATTATAAACAAAAGCGCGCCGATAAGCGCGACGTTATAGGTCTCGAGGTGCTCGGCGACGAGTATGACGATGAGGGCCCAGGTGCCGAAGGCGAGTGCGCTGTGTACGCTGGGCATGCCGCCGCGGAGGGGTTGGCCCCTGCCGAGGATGCGTTTGGTGACGATGCTGATGATGACGATGAGGCCGAGGGCGAGGGCGGTGACGTGCCAGGGCGACTCCCACAGGCGGTCGACGAGCTTGGCGTCGGTGCTCATGCGCCTGGCGAGGAGGAGGTAGGCCACGCCGAGGGCGTTGACGGCGGCGACGAGGACGGCGCCGGCGGAAACGTCCTTGACGACCTTGGCCTTGGGGTGGTGGCTGCTCTTGACCAGGTCCATCATGACCTCGATGGCCGTGTTGAGCATCTCGGTGATGAAGACGAGGGAGATGGAGGAGAGGACGACGAGGACCTCGGTGGCCGTGATGCCTTCGCCGACGAGGAAGAGCAGTGCAATGATAACGACGACGGCTGCGAGGAGGTGCATACGCATGTTGCGTTGCGTATGGACGACGTGCATGAAGCCCTCGATGGCGCTGTTGAAGCTGGCGACGAGGGTTCTGCGGTGCAGTGTCATTTGGGCTCGACCTCGAGCAAGAGCTGCTCCGTCCTTTCGTGCATGGCGGCGCGGTCGTCCGGGTCGACGTCGTCCCACCCGAGGAGGTGGAGGACGCCGTGTATGACGAGGCGCGTGAGTTCGCGCGCGCGGTCCTCGCCGAGCTCATCGGCCTGTTGGGCGGCGCGCTCGGCGGAGACGACGACGTCGCCGAGCGACTCGGGCACTCCGGCGGGGCCCGGCGCCTCCGACAGTGCGAAGGCGATGACGTCGGTAGTGCCGTCTCTGCCCAGGTGCGTGCGGTTCAGCTCAAGCATGCGGCGGTCGCCGACTATGAGGACGAAGAGGTCGGCACGGGGCCGCCCCTCGGCCTCCAGGACGCGCTGTGCCGCCCGGCGCAGGCGCGCCTCGTCGGCGGGCAGCTCACTCTCGTTCCTCAGCTCCACCGGCACGCTCGCCGTCCTCTTCCTGATCGTCTGGGTAGGGAACGCGTGTGTGATACACGCCCGTCAGGACGCGGATAAAGCACTCGGAGATCCTGGTCAAATCGCGCAGTGTGAGATCGCACTCGTCGAGCTGACCGTCGATGAACTTGTTGTTTATTATGCGCAGCACCTGCTCGCGGATGCGGCGCGGCGTGGGCGATTCCAGGCTGCGCGTGGCGGCCTCGACGGAGTCGGCGAGTGAGACTATGGCGGCCTCGCGGGTCTGCGGCCGCGGACCGGGGTAGCGGAAGTTCTCCTCCTTGACGGCGCCCTCGGGGTCCTCGGCCTTGGCCTTTTGGTAGAAGTAGTTGAGCGTCGTGCCGTGGTGCTGGCGGATGATGTCGACTATGGCCGGGGGCAGGCCGGACTCCCGCGCCATCTCCACGCCGTCCTTGACGTGGGATATCAACACGAGGGAGGACATGGACGGCGTGAGGGTTTCGTGTCGCTTGGCGGGCTTGGCGTCGGGCTGGTTCTCGCCGAAGTAGCTGGGCTTGGAGAGCTTGCCGATGTCGTGGTAGTAGGCGCCGACGCGGGCCAGGAGCGAGTTGGCGCCGACGGCGTCGGCGGCGGCCTCCGCCAGGGTCCCCACCGTAAGCGACGACTGATAGCTCCCCGGGGCCTCGTTGGCGAGCCGCTTGAGGAGCGGCTGGTCGAGGTCGGAGAGCTCCAGAAGCCGGAAATCCGTGGTCATGCCGAACACGTGCTCGAATATGGGCAAGAGGCCGGGTGTGATGACGGCGCAGAGCAAACCGTTGCCGAGGCCGCCGGCCACGGCGTTGAAGAGCGCCTCGTGCATGGGCCAGTTGCGGAGGAGGGTTACGCCCAGAATGGCCGCCGTGTTGGCCAGGCCGACGACGAGGCCCGCGCGCAGCAGGACGGTCCGCCGGCGGATCCTCCACACGCAGAATATCGACGAGATGCCGCCCACGAGGGCGACGACGAGCGTCTCGACGCGGTATTCGGTGATGACGCCGACGAAGATGGCGATGACGGTGGCGACCAGAATGGCCACGCGTGCGTCCATGGCTATGGTGATGATCATGGCGGCGATGGCCACGGGTATGAGGAAGCCGGGGTCGAGGGTTGCGAATGAGACGTAGGTGACCATGGCGCGACCGGCGGCGGCCATCATCAGCAGCGTAGAGCCGAAGAGCATGAGCTCGCGCGTGGAATGGAGTACGTGAACGCTATAGTGCGACATGTAGAGCCAGACGATTATGGCCAGGAGCATGGTGAGGATGGCTATGCCGGCCAGGCGCGCCAGGCGCGAGCGGAGCGTGAGTTTGCCGGAGAGGGCCTCTATCTTGCGCGCGTCGGAGTGGGAGACGGGGATGCCCTCCCGCGCCAGGACCTCACCGCGCTGGACCTTGTAGTAGATCTGGGGTGCGTTGGTGGAGGCGGCCTTGCGTCTCTGCTGGGTCTCGGCGGGGTCGAAGGCGAGGTTGGGGCGCAGGACCTCGGTGAGAAGGCGGGTGCAGATGTCTCTTAGGGGGCCCGGCGACGGCAGCGATGAGCGGACGCTTTGCCTGGCGGCGCTGCGGGCGGCGTCGACGTAGGTTATCTGTCGAGCGTCGCGGTTGATCTCGACGTCGCCCTTGCGGAGTATGACGTAGGGCGTGGCCCGGTCCGGCAGGTCGCGGACGTCGGGGAGAATGCCGCGTTCGCCCAGGTCGTCGAGTATGCCCGCGGCGGTGGACTGGAGCGTGAGCCGGTCGTCCTCGGAGAGGGCGGCTATCTGGGCTGCCAGGGGATTGGGTGGCGGCGGGGGTTCGGCCGCCTCTTCGGGCGGGAAGTAGGAGGCCACGTCGGCTTTCATGCCGGCCGCGGCGCCCGTGTCGAAGGTATAGACGGGCATGACCTCGGCAACGGCGGCCAGCCGGGCCGACTCGGTCGCCTCGGGGTCGAGGACCTCGTATTCTATGGGCGAGCGCAGCGTCGAGCGCGGGACGTCCCCGGCGGCGAGGTCGAAGCCGGTGTGGAGTATCCCCGGGGAGAGCAGGGCGATGAGGCCGAGGTAGGTGATGGCTGCGATGGCCCACCGCAGGGCGGTCGAGACCCTATCGGGGCCCGGCGCGGCGGCGCCTCGGGCGCTAGCCTTGGGTTTCTTCTTGGCCGGCTTCTTGGCCATGAGCCCCGCCTTTTGCCCTTTCGTACGCCGCTATTATCTCCTGGACCAGTTCGTGCCGGACTACGTCGTTGCGCGAGAACCGCACGAAGGCTATGCCGGGTATGCCCGCCAGTATCACGCCGACCTCCAGCAGGCCCGACACGGTCCCGCGCGGCAGGTCGATCTGGCTGTCGTCCCCGGTCACGACCGCCTTCGAGTCGAAGCCCAGCCTCGTCAGGAACATCTTCATCTGGTCCGAGGTGGAGTTCTGCGCCTCGTCCAGTATGACGAACGCGTCGTTGAGCGTCCGCCCGCGCATGTAGGCGAGCGGGACGACCTCGATAACGCCCTGCTCGAGGAACCGCTGTATCCGGTCGGCCTCCATCATATCATACAGCGCGTCGAAGAGCGGGCGGAGGTACGGGGCGACCTTGGCGTCGAGGTCGCCGGGCAGAAAGCCGAGTTTCTCTCCGGCCTCCACCGCCGGGCGGACGAGTATGATCCGCGATACGGCCTTCGACTTCAGGGCCGAGACGGCCAGCGCCATGGCGAGGTACGTCTTCCCGGTGCCGGCCGGGCCTATGCCGAAGCTGATGTCGTGGGTCCGAATGGCGTGGACGTACGCCCGCTGGCCCTCGGTCTTGGCGGTGACGAAGCGGCGTTTCGACCACACCTCGACCCTTTCGCCGAGGACGGCCTCCATGTCGGTGCGGCCGCCGGAGACAGCGTCGCGTATGGCGTACTTGACCTCCGTTGTGCGGAGGCGACCGCCGGAGCGCACGACGGCGAGGAGCCGCTCGATGAGGTCGGCGGTGATCTCGACGGGGCCGTCCTCGCCTGAGATGGTGAGTTCGGTGCCGCGCGGGGATATCTCGACGCCCATCCGCTCTTCGATGAGTCGGATGTGCTCGTCGTTTCGCCCGCAGAGCGAGATGACCTCGGCCGTCGCGCCGAGATGAATGGTTCTGCTTGCCACTTGCCGCCTTACGCGAAGATGCGCGCCGGGAGGTCGGCCGACGGCCTGCTCGCGTCGCGCATCATACCGGGACGACCGTCCGTCCCATTCGGTGCGGGGGCCCGGCCGCACATCCCCGTCTAGGGGATGTGCAGGACCTGGCCCGCCTTTATCCGGTTTGGATCGTCTATGGTGTCCTTGTTTGCGTTGTATATCCTGGGCCACTGCAGGCCCGAGCCGTACATGGCGTCGGCGATCTCCCAGAGTGTATCGCCCTTTTTGACGGTGTAGGTGCGCGTAGCGGCCTGGGGGGTTGGTGCGGCCTTGTCGAAGGCCTCGAGCTGGGCTTTGACGTCGGCCAGCTCGGCCTCGAGCTGCTTGCGGCGGGCCTCCTCGGCGCTGGCCTTGTCGAGGGCGGCCTGGAGCTGCGTCTTGGCCGCCTCGAGCTCCCCCTCGAGCATGACGCGGCGGCTGATGCGCACCGGGCGCGACGTCGCCTCGGGGAGTCCCGTGTTGCGAACGACGTAGCCGCCGTTGCCCCATATATCGCGGTCCTCGGTCACCGGGCCCTTCCGCGACGACTCCTTCGAGTCGTCCCACCGCGCGCCGCCGCCGACGGCCCGGCCCCCCGCCATCCCAAGCGCCACACAGCAACAGGCAAACAGCCTCCACCCCGACATCTTCGGACCTCCAGAAGGTGTGAATCCGGGCCGCTCGGGCCCGTCATTTTGAACAGATGGATGCTATCACGAGGGTTTGGCGGGTGTCAAAGGCAAAGGGGGGCGATTTCAGCCCGGCAAAAGCAGGTCGACGAGGCCCTCGGGGGCCGCTTGGGCCTGCTCGCCCGAGCGCATGTCGCGCAGGAGCAGCGTGCCGGCGGCCATCTCGCTTGGCCCTATTATGACGACGTGTGTGGCGGCGGCCTTGTCGGCGAAGCGGAGCTGGGCCTTGAGGCTTCGGGCCGACAGGCCCGCCCTGGCGCGGATGCCCGCCTCCCGGAGTGCCGACGCCGTGGCGTAGGCCGGGCCAAGGGCCTTGTCGGAGAGCGGCGCCACGTAGACGTCGGCGGCCCGCGGGTGCGTGAGGTCGGCTCCGGCCTGCTCGGCGAGTATCATGAGCGCGTCGAAGCCGGCGGCGAAACCGACGGCTGGCGTGGGCTTGCCGCCGAGGGTCTCGACGAGCCCGTCGTAGCGCCCGCCGCCTGCGGCGGCCGCGCGCGCGCCCAGGCCCTCGTGGACGACCTCGAAGGCCGTGCGGGTGTAGTAGTCCAGCCCGCGCACGAGGTGCGGGTCGCGCTCGTAGGGTATTGCGGCGGCGTCTATGGCGGCGCAGACGGCCGCGAAGTGGTCCTCGCACTCCCCGCAGAGGTGCTCGGACGGCAGCGGCGCGTCCTTCAAGGCCGATTTGCAGCCGGGTTTCTTGCAGTCCAGGGCCCGCAGCGGGTTGGTCTCTATGCGGGCCACGCAGTCGTCGCAGAGTTTCCCGGCGGCGCTGCGCAGATAGCCGACAAGAAGCTCGCGGTACGCCGGGCGGCAGTTGTCGCATCCGATGCTGTTGAGGAGCAGCCGCATGTCCGCCAGGCCCAGGCTTTCGCAGAGCCGGACGGCGAGCGTGGCCATCTCGGCGTCGAGTAGGGGGGAGCCGGATCCGATGGCTTCCGCCCCGATCTGCCAGAACTGGCGGTAGCGGCCCTTCTGTGGGCGCTCGTACCGGAAGAACGGGCCGATGTAGAACAGTCGCGCCACGTCGGCGGACTCGGCGGCGCCGGCGATGTTGTGTTCCAGGCAGGCCCTCACTACGCCCGGCGTGCCTTCCGGCCGCAGCGTCATGGAGCGGCCCTTGCGGTCCTCGAAGGTATACATCTCGCGGGCCACGATGTCGGTCGTCTCGCCCGTGCCGTGAACGAAGAGCCCGGTGTCCTCGAATATGGGTGTGACGATCTCCTCGTAGCCGTATGTGTCGAGGAGGCGTCTTGCGCGCGTTTCGGCCTCGTGCCAGCGCGCGGTCTCGTCGGGGAGGAGGTCCCTTGTGCCCCGGGGCGCCTTCCACTTCATGCGCCGGCCCCTTCGCCTGCGGCCTCTAGGGCCTCGTCCAGAACGGCTACGCCCGCTATCACATCCTCCATGGACGAGAACGTCGAATGAACCTCCAGCACCCTCAGCGCGGACTCCGGCAGCGGCGCCAGCCGCGTGAAGTCGAACTCGCCGGTCCCCGGCGCGCGGTGGTCGAATCTGCCCCGGAGATCGTGCAGGTGTATGCCGACGAGGCGGTCGCCGTAGGCTTCCAGCCATTCCTCGTGTCGGTGGAGGCCCAGCAGCTCGGCAACCTGGCAGTGGCCGACGTCGTGCCAGTAACCGATTTGCGGCAGCTCGGCCATGAGCATCCCGACCTCCTCGAAGCTTGTCATCTCGTTGGGGCTGTATCGGCTCTCGGTCGCTATCGTCACGCCCGCCCTATCGGCGGCCGGCAGCACCTCCTCCAGGCTCCGGAGGAGCGCGTCCCAGTTGGCGGCGCGGTTGCGCGCTCTCTGCGTTAGGAGCTCATCCCGGGCGCTGAGCCAATCGCCGCCGTTGTCGAAGGCGTCCCACACCTTGCCCGAGAGTTCCGGGTCGACGTCGACGTGGCCCATGTGGACGACCAAGCGGTCGGCGCCCGCGCGGGCGGCGGTCTCTATGCTGCCCAGCGTGGCGCGGACGGCCTCGCGCCTGCGCCCCTCGTCGAGGTCGGACAGGGCGAAGTTGTAGCCGTTCCCGCCCGGTGCCGGGCATACGTTGTGGACGTCGGATACGTCGAGCGCGCCCTCGGCCGCCATGGCAAGGATATCCTCGAGTTGGACCGAGGTCAACATGGCGCCGAGCTCTATCCGCCGAAAGCCGGCCTCCAGGAGCGGTCGGACGATGTCCCGGCCGGGCGCTGCGTGGTCTATCTTCCAGCACGTGGATGCGGCGTAGCTGTGTATCACTCTCCACCAGATTCGCTTAGCTGTAGTCCTTCTCGGGCCAATGCTGCGGCGGCGACGCCGGGCCCGGGGCGAAGCTCCCCATCCTGGTAGGATGCCGATACGCCGCAGGAGGGGCTGTGTGCGCGGAGCATCGCCTTGTGGCAGCCGCGTGCCACTGCCAGCTCGACGGCGGCTGCGGCTCCGCGGACGAACGCGTCGGTGACGTCTGTCCCGTCGAATCGGACGACCCGCGCGCGGCCCTCGAGGGCCGCCAGGCCGTCCCCGCCGGACAGTTCGGCCGGCGGGCGAGGCGTCGGCAGGCCCCCGGCCTCCTCGGGGCAGATGGCGACGGCGCGCCCTTCGGCCACCATCCTCACCACTTCGGGGTCGGGCGAGGGCGTCCCATCGTACCTGCACGGGCGCCCGGCCAGGCACGCGCTCACGAGGACGGGCGGCTCCGGTGGGTCCTGCGGCTCACTCACCGGACACCGTATTGCGCAGAACGCCAACACCGCCCACCTCCACCTCGACGACGTCGCCGGGCTGCATCGGCCCCACGCCCTCGGGCGTGCCGGTGGCGACGACGTCGCCCGGAAGCAGCGTCATGACGCCGGCGATGAACTCGACGAGCGGCAAGGGCGGCACGATCATGAGAGCCGTGGTCGAGCTCTGGCGGGGCTCGCCGTTTAGGCGCGAGGACACGGGCACGTCCGTCGGGTCGAGGTCCGTCTCTATCCATGGCCCCAGCGGGCAGAAGGTGTCGAAGGATTTGGCGCGGGTCCACTGGCCGTCAAGTTTCTGTAAGTCGCGCGCGGTCACGTCGTTGAGGCAGGTGTAACCGGCGACGGCGGCCGCCACGGCCTCGCGTCCGCCGCCGTGGAGCGTCTTGCCTATCACAACGGCCAGCTCGGCCTCGTAGTCGACCTGGGCGGCTGAGGGCGGGTAGCCGATTGGCTGCTCGGGGCCGATGACGGCCGTGGAGGGTTTCATGAAGAGCTTGGGCTTGGCGGGCGCGGCCTCGCCGAACTCGTCGGCGTGGGCGCGGTAGTTGAGGCCGACGGCGACGACCTTGGTCGGCGCGCACGGGGCGAGCAGCGTGACGTCGGGCAGCCGGAAGGTCCCGCCCGTGCGCTGGGGCGAACCGCTGAGGTATGAGCCCTCCGTCACGACCTCGATGTCCTCGCCCGTGAGAACCCCGCAGAGGGGAGTCGCGCTGTGCCCCGAAGTCGGCAGGAACCGGACGAGCCTCAATTCGGCTCTCCATCTGGGAGGGCCGGCGATAGCGCGGACCACAGCGCGGCCAGCAGGGCCTCGTCGGGCGCCTGGACGAAAAGGGCGACAGCCCCGGCCGCCTGGACGCGGTGGGGGGGAGCGTCGCCACGCTCAGCCTGCATTCTTTCGGCTGCCGAGGCGAACTCCTCTGCATCTGTGGCGCTGTCCCATGCGGTGGACCAGACGACGGCGGTTTCGTCGCCCCGGCCGAGCGCGGCGATGCGGTCGCCGTCCCACCCGGCTGCGGCGAGAGCCGCCTCCTTGGCTTCCACGCCCGACTCGAGGACGACGAGGACGCCCGCCTCTCCGAATGTGTCCTCGAAGAGCACCTGGACGGCCGGAAGGTGCGCGGAGATATCCGGCAGCGCGACGTGGGTGGGCTCATCCCGCTCCCACATGTACCTGGCCGGATGCAGGACCTGCTCGGTCGAGGCCGGCAGGTCGGCGAACGCCTGGTCGACGCGCGTCCAGCCGCCCTCGGCGTACAGCGCGGACACGAAACCCACGCCCTCGGTGTACGGGAACAGCATCGCCCTGCGGATGAACTGCGGGGCGGAGAGGTACGCGTCGTCTTCCAGCCCCATGCCGATGAGCCCCGCCACGGCCGTCAGCGACATGTTCGCGCCCATGAAATGCGCCATGGCGAGCGTGGCGTCGCCCTCGACGAGGCAGAGGGCTGCCAGCGCGCGGTCGCCGTTGGCGGTGTCCGTCAGGCCGAGGCCTTCCAGGCCGAAGTTCTGGTCCTGGAGCGCGTGCGTGAACTCGTGGGCGAGGACGAGGTCCATCGCGTAGCCCGGCAGCGGCTGGCCTTCGGGCAGGACGATGCACTTCTTCACCTCGTCGTAGAAGGCCGCCGCCTGCTCGCTCACCACGTCGAGGTATATGGCGGCGACGTCGGCGGTCGGCTCGACGAGCCCCAGGGCTTTCACGAGGCGCCCGTACCCGGCGACGTCGGCGGCCGAGCGCCCTCGGAAGAGTTGTGCGGGCAGGTACTCGGCCAGTTCCTCCTCGTCCATGTAGACTGTGGGGACGTCGTCCTGGAGCGTCAGCCCGCGCACCTGCTGTATCTCCTCCTGTATCTCCTAGATGGAGCGGCCGGCTTGTCCCCAGTCCTCCGAGCCGCCCCCATAGAGATCTTCCTCATACTCCTGCCAGAGCAGTTTCTCGCGCAGCCTTGTGTTCTCCCGGCGCAGGCGCAGGTTTTCTCTGCGCTCGTCGCCAAGCGCCTTGTAATACTGCGCGGTGAGGAATATGGAGGCGCCGAGTGCGGATATGAGGAGCCATATGAAGAGGAATTGGGCGAGTTTTCTCATTCTGAGCCCTCCAAGACGATCGGGGCCAGCTCGATCAGTTCCCGCCGGAGGAAGTCGGGCCCGGCGGCCCGCAGTTCGTCCTCGGTCGCGCACCCGGTGGGTAGGACGGCAACGTCGCAGCCGGCCGCCCGCGCAGCCTCTACGTCGATGGGCATATCGCCGACGTACAGCGTCCGCTTCGCCCCCGTGCCCATGTGTTCCATGGCCGCGAGTATCATCGCGGGGCTGGGCTTGAGGGGTATGGTGCCGTCGTCGCACAGCACGGCCGACAGCATGGGCGAGAGTCCGTAGTGATCCATCACCTCGTCGCCGAGCGGTGCCGGCTTGTTCGAGACGACCGACAGCTTCACGCCCGCCTCGTGGAGCCGTGTCAAGAGCTGAGCCGCCCCGGGGAGGAGGTCCGTCTCGGCGGGTGGCGTGCCGAAATACCTGTCCTTGTAGTACTCGATGACCTCGTCGAGGCGGTCGGCGGGGAAGAAGTTGCCCAGCAGGGGCCGCATCCCTCGGCCCACCTTGCGCTTGATGAGCTCCGGCTCGGCCCGGTCGAACCCGAAGTGGGCCAGCGTGCCGTTGACGGCCGCCACAATGACGTGGAAGGCGTCGACCAGCGTGCCGTCGAGGTCGAAGGCAACGCCGTCGTAGCGTGTCATTCTATGGGATCTCGACGGTGCGCCCCGTCCGGGCGGACTCGTACACCGCCGTGATGAGCTGGACGGACTTGACGCCCTCGTCGCCGGGGACCATGGGCGGCCGGCCCTCGACGACGGCGTCGACGAAGTCCTGTATCGGGTGGTACGGAGGGTCGACCTCGTGCTCGCGCGGGCCTTCGGCCGTCTCCCACCGGACGACCTTGTCGTCGTGGAGCAGGACCGAGGCGTTCTGGCCGTGGACGGCCATCTCCGTCCCGAGCGACGGCACCGAGCACGTCGTCCCGAGGACGGTGGCCAGCGCGCCGTTCTCGAACCGCACCACCGCCAGGCCGGTGTCCTCGGTCTCTATCTTGTGATTGAGCGCGTCGGTCATGCCGGTGACTGCCTTGGGCTTTCCGAAGAACCAGACGAGGAGGTCAACGAAGTGGACGGACTGGTTCATCAGCGCCCCGCCGCCGTCCATGGCCCACGTGCCGCGCCAGCCGCCGCCGTCGTAGTACTCCTGCTTGCGGAACCACTTCAGGCGCATCTCGCCCACGAGGAGCTTGCCGAACTCTCCCTCGTCGATGGCGCGTTTGATGGTCCGGTTGGCCTGGGCGAAGCGGTGCTGGAAGTACACGCCGAACGTCACGCCGGCCTTCTTCGCCTCGCGCGTCACTTCCTCGCAGCGCTCGACGGTTATCTCCATCGGCTTGTCGGTGATGACGTGCTTGCCCGCGCGGGCGGCCTGTATGGCCATCTCCCCGTGGAGGCCCGACGGCGTCCCGATGAACACCGCGTCGATGTCGCCCCGTCCCAGCAGCGCGCTATAGTCGGTGAGGGCCTCGCACTCCAGCTCCTCGGCCGTACCCTGCACTCTCTCTTCGTCGAGGTCGCACACGGCGACGAGCTCTGCCCGCTCGGTATTCGTCGCTATGGTCTTGGCGTGGTTGCGGCCCATACCCAGGCCCACTACGCCGAAGCGTACGGTTCCGTTCTTCATGTGTCCTTACCGGGTGGCGCGTATCTTGACGACGGCGAGCTCCTTGGCGAGTCTAGCCTGATTGGCGAGGATCTCCTCCTGGTTCGCCAGTATCTTGGCCTGCGTCTCCTCGATGGAGCGGAGTTGAGCCTTCATGGCCTTCTGGGTCTCGGCCACGGTCTTGAGCCGCGTGGCCATGTCGGGCTCTTTCTTGACCGTCGTACCGGCGGCCGCGCCCTTGGTATCCGACCCCATCTCCGCGGCGTTGACGATTATTGCGATTGCCGTGAGCAGCAGCGCTGCGGCGAAGACCATTGCGATTATCGACTTATACCTCGCCATGGCGACACCTCCAGTGGGGGGTTGTTCGGCGCATTCGCTTGACGGAAGTGTATTTCACATCCGCCCCCAAGTCAAGTGCGGAGGGCCTCCGCTCCCAATGCGATACTCCGTATCGCT
>Ga0272442_10006061_pt1 | contig 16029 bp, 14 predicted proteins | sample SSMForm2O_FD_200262 | JGI IMG/M metagenome (GOLD analysis project Ga0272442, IMG submission 200262) | Marine sediment archaeal communities from Little Sippewissett salt marsh, Falmouth, MA, United States - SSM-Form-2O | ecosystem: Environmental > Aquatic > Marine > Wetlands > Sediment ...
CGTCGAGTCTTGCAACCGGAGGGCGTATTTGAAGCGGATAGTACCGATAATCGCCGTTGTTATCGTCCTCGGCGTTGCCGCGTACTTCCTCTTCCTCAGGCCGAAGGGCGGAGCGAAGAAGCCGCGCAAGACGAAGACCAAGGCCAAGTCGGCCGATGCCTCCGCGACAAGTTCCAAGACACCCCGTCGACGGGGCAGGACTGCGGGCCGGATCAAGCCCAAGACGAAGAAGGAACTGCGCAGGGAGAAGCGAGAGCGACGCAAGGAAGAACGGCGTCGGCGAAGGGAAGAGCGGCGCCGTAAGCGCGAGGAACGCCGGCGGCTGAAGGAAGCCCGGAAGAGGCGACGCCGGAGGAAGACCCGGCGGGGCCGCAAGGGGCAGACCTATGTCGTGAGCGCAATCGTCTCGCTAGGACCGGACAGCTACGCGCTAGTCGACGGCCGCCGGGTGACCGAGGGAGACGTCGTGATGGGGCGGCGGATAGTGAGCATCGGGTCGGACCGGCTCGAGGTGGAGGCTTTCGGCAAGCGGACGACAGTGCGGGTTGGCGAGAGCCTGATGCCGGACAGCTATTTTTCGAAGAGAAGGAGTCGAAGTTGACAGTTCCTGTCGGATTTGTGGCTGACGAGCTGCGAACCAGGAAAGGAGCATCTTGAAGCAACGAATTCTGATTGTAATGGGGTTGGTCGTTGCCCTGCTGGCGCTGTACACGTTGTTCTTCAGCGTGCGCCCCGGCCGGCACGAGATAGCCTCCGGAGGTCTCGAGTCGGTGCTGGCGACCCAGGCCGGCGGTTCCGAGGAGGGGACGGGCACGGAGATGTCCGAAGAGGCCAAGACGGCTCCTGACGCGAAGAGAAACCGGAAGGCTGCCGAGGAGGAGATTGCCGCACCGGAGGTCTGGGGCAGCGATCCCTTCGTGCGCGACTGGCTCCTGATCGATGAACTTCGGGAGTTGCAGCTCAGGGCCATAACGATGGGCGGCGAGAAAGCCTACGTCCTCATAAACGACCAGATACTGGAAGAGGGCGATATCATCAGCGGAAAGCGGATAGCATCGATAGAGAGCGACAAGGTCATACTAGCACAGGGTGGCAGGACCTTTACACTGCTGCTTGGGGAGTAGAAACATGAAGAACATCCTAATCGTCCTGGTGCTTGCTCTGGGGTTTGCGTCGGTTGCCGGCGCCGATGACCAGGCTGTCGTGACCGACATAGCAATCGACAAGCTCCTCGAAGGAGTGAGGGTGACGATTGCCTGCGACGGCGAGCCGAACGTCAGTTCGTTCGTGTCCAAGCAGCCACCCGCCGTGGTAATCGACCTGATGAACGCCGAACTGGCGGAGGACTGGGAGCGGCTCGAGTCGGAGTACTACCCGGTTTCGGCCGTGACGGTGCAGCCCAGCGAGGCAACTTCGGGTGTGAGGATAGCCGTGCGGCTGCGCGACCTCGTTGAGAGCCACGTCGTGACCGAGGGCGATCTCGTCGTCGTTGACGTCGGGATGAACCCGATGCCGACGATGGCGATGCCGGAGTACGAGGATCGTTTCGCCGGCAAGGAGTTGACGTTGCTGGTCAAGGACGCGGAGCTGGCAGACGTGGTCAGGATGATAGCCAGCCAGTTCGACCTGAACATCCTCGTTACCCAGGACGTCAAGCAGATCGTGACGGTCCGGTTGAGCGGCGTTCCTCTTCGGGCAGGCCTGGATGCGTTGCTGAAGTCGGGTCTGTGCAACATGGTCGAGCAGGACAACGGCATCCTCGTCGTGAAGCCAATCAAGAAGGAGCTCTACGGCGAGAAGATCACCAAGGTCTACGTGCTGGACTACGTCGAAGCCGAGGATGCCGCTCAGGCAGTTCAGCGGGCCCTGTCGGAGATCGGGCACGCCGAGATGGGGTACCGGAGGATCGGGGACGGCAGCGGTTCCAACCGGAGCGGTATCCTCATCGTTGACGACATTCCCGAGGCGCACGAGATGGTGGCCGAGTTCCTCGCCGAGTATGACCGTCCGGTGCCACAGGTTGCCATCGAGGCGAAGTTCGTCGAGACGACCCATTCGACAGAAGACCGCTACGGGATAGAGTGGACCATCCAGGCGAGCGCCTCGACCGGGCCCTGGGACCCGGAGAACGACTTCGCCATGCCGATCGTCCTGAACCAGATGGTGCTGGGCAAGATATCGCTCGACCAGATGCGTGCGTCCCTCGACCTGCTGGCCACACGCGGCAATTCGCGCGTCCTCGCGAGCCCGAAGACCATCACGCTGGACAACCAGACGTCGAAGGTGAGCATGGGCGTCGAGGTGCCGCTCCGCGAGATAAACAAGGACGCCGAGACTGGTGAGATCACCTACACCTGGAAGACCAGGTCGATTCCAATCGAGCTCGAAGTGACACCCCACGTGACGGCCAGCGGCATGGTCAATATGCACGTCAAGCCGAGCGTACAGGCGATAACCGGATGGACCGGTACGGCAGATGACCAGCAGCCGATAGTGGCAAGGCGCGAAGCAGAAACCCAGGTCACCGTCGCCGACGGTGAGGTGGTCGTCATCGGCGGGCTGGTGAAGGACGAGGAGACGAAGACGGTCGGCAAGATACCGTTGCTGGGTGACATCCCGGTACTCGGGCACCTTTTCAAGAAGACATCGGTACGCCGCGAGAAGAACGACCTGATGATCTTCATCATCCCGCACGTGATGCCGGCGGAGGGCTAGTCGGTGGCCCTCGAAGCCACATGGATATCGACGAACTGCTGCGCTATGCAGCGAAGTACGGTGCGTCTGACCTACATATAACCGTCGGCAACCCGCCCATCATCCGCGTGAATGGGCGGCTGAAGAAAATACCCGGACCAGCGCTCACGCAGGAAGATGCGCGGGCGCTGGTTCATTCGATACTGACCCCGGAGCAGAGGTCGGCGGTGGAGCGCAAGCACGAGGTTGACCTGTCCTATACCTGGGGTGCCGCCACGGCCGGACAGTCGTCGGGCACGGTCAGTCTCGAGTACGTCACGTCCGAGCGGATTCGCGCGCGCGTCAACGTGTTCCTCGACCTGACGGGGGCGGGTGCGGCTTTCAGGATCATCCCTGCCAAGATCAAGACGCTCGATGAGCTGCCCGCCCCGGAGTCGGTCTCCGAGCTTACCAGGTGCGGTTCCGGCCTGGTGCTTGTCACCGGCCCGACCGGGTGCGGGAAGTCAACCACCCTCGCCAGCATGATCGACCGCATCGACCGGGAGAGGTCGGCCCGAATCATCACCATCGAGGACCCGATCGAGTACATCTTCCAGGGCCGCAACTGCCTTATCAGCCAGCGGGAGATAGGAACACACTCGCAGTCCTTCGCAGCCGCCCTGAGGGCATGTCTGCGTGAGGACCCGGACGTAATACTGGTCGGCGAAATGCGCGACCTCGAGACTATCAGCCTGGCGCTGACTGCGGCTGAGACAGGGCACCTGGTGCTCTCCACTCTCCACACGAACAGCGTTGCCCAGACGGTCGACAGGGTCATCGATGTCTTCCCGGCGGACCAGCACGACTACGTCAGACAGATCTTCGCCAACGTGATCCAGGGTATCATCTCGCAGAAGCTCCTGCTTCGTCGGGATGGGCGTGGGAGAATCGCTGCGATGGAAGTCCTCGTCGCCACGACCGCGGTACGCAACCTCGTACGCGAGAGCAAGTCACACCAGATGTTCTCGTCGGTGCAGACGGGCTCGGAGCACGGGATGCAGACGATGGACCAGTCCCTTGCGTCCTTGCTTCGCCAGGGCCAGATATCGTCTGACGCGGCCTACGCCGCCGCTTCGGACAAGAAGCTCTTCGCCGAACCCGAAGACCAGAGTATCGCAACAGAAGGCCAGTGATCTGGCTCCTTCTCGCTGTCCTCGGCCTCATGCTGGGCAGCTTCTTCAACGTCTGCATCCACCGCATTCCCCGGGGCGAGTCAATCGTGTCCCCGCCGTCGCACTGCCCGAAGTGCAAGAAGCGGATTCGGATCTATGACAACGTGCCGGTGCTCAGCTACCTGCTGCTGGGCGGGAAGTGCCGATACTGCCAGAAGACCATCTCACCCCGCTACGCTGTCATCGAGGCCATCACGGCGGCGCTCTTCGTGGCCTGCTATGCCAAGTTCGGTGCCTCGATTGAACTGGTGCGAGCACTCCTGCTCGTCTGCCTGCTCGTGGTCATGGCCGGGATAGACCTTGAGCACCAGATCATCCCCTTCAAGCTGAGCATACCCGGTCTGGTGCTGGGCGGTGCAACGGTCCTTCATCCGTCAGTGGCGGGGCTGCAGATGCTCTACGGGGCCTTGCTTGGGGCCGGTTTCGTCCTGGTGGCGTGGGCCCTGTGGCGGTTCGTCCTCGCCGGGATCTTCCGCCGGATGGGTGTGGATCAGAAGGAGGGGATGGGGGGTGGTGACCTGCCTTTCGCCGCGATGATCGGGGTGTTCCTGGGCCTCAGGGCGACCGTGGTCGCCCTGTTCGGGGCGGTAGTCGTCGGGGTTGTCGTTGGTTTGCTGCTCCGCTGGTTCGGTCGGACACAGAGGGGCCAGCAGATACCGTTCGGACCCTTCCTTGCCGTCGGGGCGCTGATCGGTCTCTTCGTTGGCGCCGAGGTGTTTGACTGGTACGTCAGCCTGCTCTTCTAGTTTCACCAATTCGCCCCCGAAGCTGAGCAGCGGGCTCAGTCGTCATTCCCTGCGTTGAGCCGCAGGCAGCAAGAAGGGCGGGTGCCTTTCGGCACCCGCCCTCGGTCTGGTTGGTAAGCTCTACTTCAGGATGACGAACTCGACGCGTCGGTTGAGCTGTCTGCCTTCATCGGTGTCGTTGGGGGCGATTGGATTGGCTTCGCCGTATCCCTTCGCAGCGAGTCGCTTGGGATCGATGCCGCCGTACTGCACCAGGAAGTTGACAACCGCGTACGCACGCTTCTCGGAGAGCTTCTGGTTGGCTTCATCGGTGCCGATCGCGTCGGTGTGTCCCTGTATTTCGACGCTGATGTCGGGGTTCTCCTTCATGATCTGGGCCGCCTCGGTCAACGCCGGGTACGACTCCGTCCTCAGGGTTGCCTTGCCGAACTCAAAGTAGACTCCCTTGAGCGTCAGTACCATGCCCTTGCTGACCATCTCGTAGACCCGAGTCGTGGTCTCGCCCTTCTCGATGGAGAAGACGCTAGTCTGGGGCAGGTAGCCCTCGACTTCGACCTTCACCTCGTAGCCACCCACCGGCATCTCGGCCTCGAACTCGCCGGTCATCGCGTCGGTGCCGATCGCGGCTCGCTGGCTCTCGGTGAAGTGGATGGACCCGGCCAGGGCATCTCCGGTCTTCTTGTCGACGACCTTGCCGGCGAACGTACCCTTCATGTCAAGCGGAGCGAGGCCGACGTTCAGCTTGGTCAGCCCGCCGTCCTCCACCTCTACGACTCGCATCTCGGTGAAGAAGCCTTCCTTCTCGATCTCCACGCTGACCAGTCCAGCCGGTACGTTGTCGACCCGGAAGAACCCGGTCATATCGTTGGACATCGACGGCTCGACGTCGGTCCCCACGAACGAAATCGTGGCGTCAACCGGCTCACCGGTGTACCGGTGATAGGTGCGGCCGGCGACGGTGCCGTACGGTACGAGTGGCTTCAGTTGGAAGGTGTAGTTGGCGTAGCCCTTGTCGGTGATCACCAGCGGTACGGCTTCGGGTATGTAGCCCTCGGCCTCGGCCTTGACGACGATTACCCCGGTCGGTGCCTTCTGGAGGAAGAAGATGCCGTTCTCCGGGTCCGTCTTGCGCTTCCGGAAGCGGCGGTTGGGCGAGGAGACGACACCGGCCAGTGGCATGCCCGTCCGCGCATCCTTGATCTGACCCGCCAACCGGCCCCAGGGCTTCGGTTTCGGCTTGGGGAAGGGTGACACGAAAGTGAAGCCGCCGATTATCTCGTAGTCCGGGACCTCGTCGGTGATGCCGATTTCGACGCCGCCGGTGATGTGGAAGTAGGGGATGCGTACGCGTACGCCGGGTGCGACCCTGGCCTTGGGCGTGAAGTCCTCGCCCACGAAGGCCATGAAGTCCTCGCCCTTGGGGATCTCGGATGTCGCCTCGACGAACACGTCGATCGCATCAGAGCCGAACTCGACGCCGACGCCTGCGAACTGGTTGCCGTCGTCCTCGAGGCTCTGGCCGTAATTGAACATAAACGTCGGAAGGGTCTTGTACAGCTCCCAGAACCGGAGGGCGCCGATTGCGCGCCAGGACTTGCCTTCGTCGAAGAGCCCGTCGAGGTAGCCGTCCTCGATGAAGGTGTACTCGTCCTTTGCCATCCACCAGTGACCACTGGCGGCGAGCTTGAGCACCGGGATGAAGTTCAGCGAAAGCTTGGCACCTACGGTCTGTCCCTGCCAGTCGTACTTCAGCCTGTTGGGTCCAGTCCGGAAGTCGTTGACCCCGGCGAGGCAACCAAACACCTCGACAAAGGGAAACGGGGCGTAGGTCATCTCGAGCCCGAACAGCGGTCCGTGGTAGACCGAGGTGTCCCCGCCTGCTACGCGGTTGAACATCCAGCGGTTGGCGAGCACGAGCGCGCCGTCCTCTTCGACGCGGGCGTCCTGCACGCGCCATAGTCCGCGGCCACCGCCCAGCGCCGGGTCGGCCTGCGCCACAGACGCGACCAACACCAGCAGGGCAGTCAGTACAAGGGTTCTTCTCACGGGACCTCCTCTTCTTTCCTCTCGGTCTTCTTCTACCCGAGCTTGCAGCTTCTGCAGTTCACCCCTAGCAGCTTGCTGACACAACTACATCAGCAGTGCCTGTCGACCTCAGGATAGTCCAAAGCGTTGTTTTGTCAATAGCTTGTGGGTACTGGATGACAGAAAGGGGGAGGCAGAAACCTCCCCCTCGAAGTCCGAACGAAACAGGCTACTCCTGCTTCGCTCCAAGGATGAAGAACTCGACGCGCCGGTTCAGCGCCTTCCCCTCCGGGGTGGAGTTGGAGGCCACCGGGTTGAGCTCGCCGTAGCCCTTGGCAGTCAGTCGCATCGCCTCTATGGCGAAGTTCTGGATCAGGTAGGTGACCACCGACTGGGCCCGGCGTTCGGAGAGCTGCTGGTTGTAGCTCTCGGAGCCGTCGGAGTCGGTGTGGCCCTGGATTTCCACCTTGATCCCCGGGTTCTCCTGGAGGATCTTGGCCGCGTCAGCCAGTGCCGGGTGCGACTCGGACTTGATCGTCGCCTTGTTGTAGTCGAAGTAGATGCCGCGGAGGGTTATGGACATGCCTTCCTTCACCAGCTCGAAGTCCTTGATGAAGGGTTCGTCCTGCTTGAGAACCACGGCCGCCGACTGGGCGAGGTAGCCCTCTGAAGTCACCTTGACCGCGTAGGACCCGACCGGGATCTCGGCCATGTAGACACCGGTCTCGGGGTCGTTCTCGACGTCGGGCAGGTCGCTGCCTGGGAAGCTGACGGTGGCAGGAATCGGCATGCCGCTCTTCTTGTCCGAGACCTTGCCCGTCAGAGTGGATTTCATCGTGAGAGGCTTCAGGGCGAACGAAGGCGTTGCGACCCGTCCTTCCTCGACCTGAACCGTCATCGAACCCTTGAAGTACTCGTCGGAACTCGCCGTCACAGTGTAGACCCCCACCGGAACATCGTCCACGCGGAACGAACCGGTCGCTGGGTCGGAGTCGACAGCGTCGATATCCGAACCAGGGAACTCGACCGTGGCCTCGAGCGGCTGATTGGTATTGGCATCGGTCACGATGCCCGCGATGGTGCCGTAGACGACGAGCGGGCGGAGCTGGAACTCGTACTGGGAAACGCCGTCCGCTTCGACGTTGACCGGGACAGCCTGGCCATGGTAGCCCTCAGAGGCGACCTCGACGACCACCACCCCGACCGGGACGTTCTCGACCGTGAACACGCCGGTTCCGTCGGTCGTGAGCGCGGCCAGCTTGGGATTCTCCGGGAAGCTGACGTCCGCGGCCAGCGCGTCGCCGGTGCGCTTGTCCACCACCTTGCCGGCGATGGTGCCGAACTCGGGCGGGGTCCGCTTACCGAAGGGCGTGGCGATGACGATCCCGATCAGACCCTCGTTCACGGCTTCCTTGCCGAACCCGAACGTGTAGCCGGCCTTGAACGTCGCACCCGAGGTGCCGGTTCCGAAAGCGACGCCCGGCGTCAAATCGATGCTGCCGCTATCGGTATCGAAGATATCAGACCCGTCGGGCTGGATTGACTGCGCCTCGACGAAGAGGGCGAAGCCCTTGGCCGCCAACTCGATCCCGGCGCCGTACGTCGTGACGTCGTTGGCGTCCTGCGAGTAGTTGACCATCAGGTTTGGGAGAGAGGGAGCGAGGTCCTGGAAGCGGAGCGTGGCGAGTCCTTTCCAGCTAAGTCCTTCCATTCTCGGGACGGCCGACGGGTCGAGCCACGTGCCGTCCTCCCGCTCGGTGAAGGTGTAGTCAATCACTCCGCCCAGCTTCAGGACCGGGATGAAGGGGATTGACAGCTTGGCCCCGGCCTTCAGGCCGTGCAGGCCCCAGCCGAACTTCTTGTCGTTGATGGAAAGCGGCTCTGGGTACTGGAAGATACCTCCCCAGGACGCGAACACCTCGGCACCCACCCACCTTGTGGCGAGGGGGGCGTAGTTCAACTCCGGGGCGACAAGGTCAGCGACCCAGCCCTTGTCCTCAAGCTCGTCTACGACGAAGGTCGGGTTCCGTCCGATGGCGTGCAGGGAGATTATCAGCCCGGCATCATCCTGCACCAGAGCGTTCTGGACGCGGAAAAGGCCGCGTCCGCCACCTATGCCCGGGTACGCCCAGAGAGCGCCCGTCAGCACCGTGGCTGCGGTCAGCACTACCAGCAGTCTTCTCATTCTACCTCCTTCAGGCGGGATGCGCGTCCCGCCGCACTTGACTGACGATACTAGTGGATTCCCCTGACGTCAACACACCAGACTCGCCCGACGGAATCCTGTGTGTTTCCGGTCTGGCTGTTGCGCTGCTGCTACTGCCCCAGACGGTCCGGGTCGTCGTAGAAATTGCCGATGACCACGTCGACATCGGAGACCGCCGTGACAGCCTCGCCATGTACGGCATCGATGCCTTCGACCGTGACGGTTGCTTTCAGAGAGGCGATGGCACCGTACTCGTCGTCCTCACGCGAGTCCTGAGCGTAGCCCTCAGCTACGAACTCGATGTCCTTCCATCTTGCCGGGACGAGGGAGAAGTAGGCCTCGGTGGTCTTGTCCCCGGTCACATCCGACTCGACCGTGATGTTCGCCGGCAGACTGATGATGGGGTTCGTGAACTCGAGCGGGATGGGTGGGGCCACCGGGTTCTCGGCGAATCTTACCTTGATGTTGGTTATCTGTGCCGTGTAGGGTGTCCAGGTCGGCAGACCCAGTCCGTACTCGAGATACTGGAGCTCGATCTTGACAATGTCCTCGGGCGTCTGCAGGAGCTCGATGATCTCAGGCGGTTCTTCGGGGTCGATGACGAGCCGAAGTTCACCGAAGTCGACCAGGTCGGACATGACGGGTTGGTCCTCGTTGATCGAGACAATCCGCAGCGCGTTGTCATGCGTGCAGCCGACAAAGAGCAACAGACTTCCGGCAGCAGCCAGAGAGAACAGGCCGAAGGCGATTCGACGCATAATCAACTCCTCCTTTGGCCAAATTCTAGTAGGTACGTGCAAGCTGTCAAGCTCTGTATCCTGCGGACCTGGAGGACCTTTCCGAGCATGCGCCCCCGATGAGAGACCGGATTCCAGAGGGAGAGGCTGCGGGTCGAGGTGCAGGTCGGGTGCAGCCTTCGAAGGGCACACAAACCTGCAGCGCCGCGAGCAACCGGTCGTGTCGAGCCGCCGGTTCTCAAGTACGTGCTTGACGTCGGAGGCTAGGGCAATATAGTTGACCTCGTGCCGACATAGCTCAGTTGGTAGAGCAGGGGTTTTGTAAACCTCAGGTCGGGGGTTCGACTCCCTCTGTCGGCTCAGCAAGGCCTGAGACGGACGGGTTCCCGAGTGGTCAAAGGGGGCAGACTGTAAATCTGCTGGCGAACGCCTTCGGAGGTTCGAATCCTTCCCCGTCCATGCACGCCCGGCTGCCGGGCCTGCCAAGCGGGCGTGGTGTAGTGGTAGCACAACAGCCTTCCAAGCTGTTTGCGAGGGTTCGACTCCCTTCGCCCGCTTCTCCTTCCATGTAAGGTTTGGAATGTCAGCTGGTTACGTTACTGGCAGTCATAGGTAGCCGCACGGCTGCCTATGGACCGGCAGCGAGCCAATCCGGTGACTCCTGATTCACAATTAGTCATTGACACGCCGAGGCTTGGGACTATAATCCCCGACTGTCCGAAAACGCCCATGTAGCTCAGTCGGTAGAGCACTTCCTTGGTAAGGAAGTGGTCGCCGGTTCGATTCCGGCCGTGGGCTTATTTTCGGTAGAGCGGTTCGCGTCGGGCGAGACCGCGTTGACAGGACAGACTTGAACTAAGGAGGAACGGAAAATGGCGAAGGCGAAGTTCGAACGCACGAAGCCTCATGTCAATGTCGGTACGATCGGCCACGTTGACCACGGCAAGACAACCTTGACCGCCGCCATAACCAAGGTGCTGGAGAAGAAGGGTCTGGCCCAGTATGTCACCTACGACCAGATTGCCAAGGCCAGCGAGTCGCAGGGCAGACGTGACGCGACCAAGATCCTGACGATTGCTATCTCACACCAGGAGTACCAGACCGAGAAGCGGCACTATGCCCACATCGACTGCCCCGGTCACGCCGACTACATCAAGAACATGATCACCGGCGCCGCGCAGATGGATGGTGCGATTCTGGTAGTCTCGGCCGCCGACGGTCCGATGCCCCAGACGACTGAGCACGTTCTGCTTGCCCGCCAGGTGAACGTGCCCGCGATGGTCGTCTACCTGAACAAGACGGACCTTGTGGATGACCCGGACCTTGTCGAGCTGGTCGAACTCGAGATAAGGGACATCCTCAGCAAGTACGAGTTCGACGGCGACAACACGCCCATCGTACGCGGCAGCGCCCTGAAGGCGATAGAAGAGGATGAGGGTGAGAATGTCGAGTCCATCATGAAGCTGATGGAGGCACTCGACAGCCACATCCCCGACCCGCAGCGTGAGGTCGACAAGCCGTTCCTGATGCCGATCGAGGACATCTTCTCGATCACGGGACGCGGCACCGTCGTCACCGGCAGGGTGGAGCGCGGCAGACTGGAGGCAGGCACCGAGGTCGAGATCATCGGTTTCGACAAGCACGACAAGTGCGTCGTCACCAGCGTGGAGATGTTTCGCAAGATCCTCGACTCGGCGGAGGCCGGAGACAATGTCGGGTTGCTGCTCCGCGGCGTAGGTAAGGACGAAGTCGAGCGCGGAATGGTCATTGCCCACAAGGGCTCGATCAAGCCGCACAAGAAGTTCAAGGGCGAAGTGTACGTGCTGACCAAGGACGAGGGTGGCCGACACACGCCGTTCTTCCCCGGCTACCGTCCCCAGTTCTACATCCGGACCACGGACGTCACGGGTTCGATTGCCCTGCCCGAGGGAGTCGAGATGGTGATGCCTGGCGACCACATCACGATGGACATCGAGCTGATTGCCCCGGTCGCCCTGGAGCAGAACTCGAAGTTCGCGATTCGTGAGGGCGGCCGGACCGTCGGTGCGGGTACGGTAGTCGAGGTAGTCGAGTAGCTGTGCGAGTACACGTAACCCTCTCTTGTGAGAAGTGCAAGGGCCGGAACTACCATACCGGCAAGAACAAGCGCCAGACTGAGCGGCTCAAGCTCAGCAAGTACTGCCCAGTCTGCCGCAAGCACACTCCTCACAAGGAGGTCAAGTAGGCCAGTAGCTCTAACGGCAGAGCGGCGGACTCCAAATCCGTAGGTTGGGGGTTCAAATCCCTCCTGGCCTGTGAGAGAAATGAAGATCATAAAACGAGTTCGGAAATACCTGGCCGATGTCGTGGCCGAGTTGAAGAAGGTGACGTGGGTGAAGCGCAAGGAGCTCTTCACGACGACGCTGGTGGTCATTGTCTTCTCGACCCTGCTTGCGGGTTTCGTGGGCCTGTTCGACTTCCTCTTCTCCCGACTGCTACACCTCGTTCTCAGGTAGCCGCCACCTCGAGCAATGAAGTACTACGTGGTTCACACATACACCGGCCGTGAGAAGCGTGTGAAGGAACTGCTTGAGAAGGCGATTGAACACCAGGGTCTGCAGGAGATGTTCGGCAAGGTGATCCTGCCGGCGGAGAAGGTGACCCGGGTCAGGAAGTCCAAGCTTGTAGCCGAGGAGCGGCGTCTCTACCCGGGATACATCGTCGTCGAGATGGAGGCGACCGAGGAAGCGTTGGCGTTGGTGAACTCGGTGCCCGGGGTGACTCACCTGCTGGGGACCCACGACGAGCCCGTACCGCTGACCGATGAAGAGGTGGAATCGATGCTCGAGCAGATCGAGCGCGGCCGCGAGAAGGCAGAGCCCGAAGCGCCCTTCGAGAAGGGTGAGAATGTCAAGGTCACCAAGGGGCCGTTCGCCGGTTTTACTGGTCAGGTGGAGGAGATTCTGACAGAGCGTCGGCGCGTCAAAGTGGTGGTAACCATCTTCGGCCGGCCGACACCAATAGACCTGGACTTTCTGGACGTCCAGCCGATCTGATAGGAGGAGCGAGCCATGGCAAAGAGAGTTGCTGCGGTCGTGCGACTTCAGATCCCGGCCGGACAGGCAACGGCGGCGCCGCCCGTCGGCCCGGCCCTGGGCCAACACGGCGTCAACATCGCGGAGTTCATCCGGGCGTTCAACGACGCGACCCGCAAGGAGACCCCCGGGATGATAGTCCCCGTTGTCCTGACGGTGTACTCGGATCGGAAGTTCACGTTCGTGACAAAGAGCCCGCCCGCGTCCGTACTCCTGAAGCAGGCAGCCGGCCTCGCGAAGGGTTCCAAGGAACCCAACCGTGAGCGGGTCGGCGTCGTAAGCAAGAAGCAGCTGATGGAGATAGCCGAGCGGAAGAAAGAAGACCTGAATGCCGCGGATGTCGAGGCCGCCGCGAAGATCATCGCCGGGACCGCCCGCGCGATGGGTCTGGCAGTGGAGGGCTGATGCGGCGCAGCAGAAGATACCGTACCATCAGCGAGAAGCTGGACGCCGTCAAGACCTACCCGTTGGCCGAGGCGGTGGAACTGGTCAAACAGAACGCCAACGCCAAGTTCGACGAGTCGGTCGACGTCGCCGTCAAGCTCGGGGTAGATCCCAAGAAGCAGGACCAGATGGTGCGTGGCACCGTCAGCCTGCCGCACGGGACCGGCAAGCAGGTCAGGGTGCTCGTTTTCTGCAAGGGCGACAAGGAGGCCGAGGCCAACGAGGCCGGTGCCGACCATGTCGGGTTCGAGGACCTGGCGGAGAAGATAAAGGAAGGCTGGCTTGATTTCGACGCCGCCGTTGCCACGCCCGACACGATGTCGGTCGTCGGCCGCCTCGGCAAGATACTGGCGCCGAAGGGCAAGATGCCTTCTCCCAAGACCAAGACGGTCACCTTCGACATTGCCCCGACGGTCAAGGCGTTGAAGGCCGGGCGCATCAACTACCGCACCGACAAGACGGGAAACGTCCACGCGCTTGTCGGCAAGGTGTCGTTCGAGCCGACCCAACTGGTCGAGAACGTCCGGGCCTTCGTCGCCGAACTTGTGAGAGCAAAGCCGGCCACCGCAAAGGGGACCTACCTGAGGAACATCGGGTTGTCCTCAACGATGGGACCCGGATTCAGAGTCGACGTGCGGGAGCTTACCGAAGTCGCACGGAAGGGGGCGTAGCATGCCAAGGCAGGAGAAGGTTGACAGGGTAGACGTCCTGAAGGAGCGCCTGTCGGAAGTGTCGGCGCTCTACTTCCTCGATTTCACCGGCGTCAAGGCGAACGACTTCAACAGGACGCGCCGGCGGCTGGGTGAGGTCGGGGCCAGCGTTCGGGTCGTCAAGAACAGGCTTGCCCTGCGGGCGCTCACCGAGAGCGGGGTGGCCGAAGAGGTTTCCGGGTACCTGCATGGCCCCACTTCGCTGGTCATCGCTGCAGAGGATTCGATTGCCCCGGCACGGGTGATAAAGGAAGTCGCCAAGAAGCTCGAGGGGCTGAAGTTCAAGGGTGCGTACCTGGACAAGACGTTCTTCGATGCCGACCAGTTCGGGTACATTGCATCGCTGCCCACCACCGACGAGCTGCGCGCTCAACTGGTCGGTGTGCTGTCGGCTCCTATCTCGGAGTTCGCCGGCAGCCTCGAACTGATGCTGGGTGACCTGGTGTACGTTCTCGAGCAACTGGGTGAACGCAAGGATTCGGCCGAGGCCGCTGCCTGAGTGCTGCGGACGGGCCGGTGATGCCAAGAGAATTGCTGCTTCTAAGTCAGGGTTTGCGAACCGTCTGAGGAAATCCGACAGGAGGATTCATGGCTGAGAAGAAGATCGAGAAGCTCATGCAGGAAATCGAGGGCCTGACGGTCACCGAGCTTGCCGAGCTGGTAAAGGAACTGAAGGAGAAGTTCGACATCAGTGCACCGGCGTTCGTTGCGGGTGCGGCGGCACCGGCGGCGGGTGGAGCCGCCCCGGCCGAGGACGAAGCCGAGGAGAAGACGGAGTTCGATGTCGTGCTTTCGTCGGTAGGAGACAAGAAGATCCAGGTCCTCAAAGAGCTGCGGGCGCTTACCCAGCTCGGACTCAAGGAAGCGAAGGAGATAATCGACAGCGTACCGAGCACGGTCAAGGAAGGTATCTCGAAGGAAGATGCCGACAAGATGAAGGCCAAGCTCGAGGAAGTCGGGGCGAAGGTCGAGGTAAAGTAGCATGACCAAGCAGAGGGATTTCTCGAAGACCAGCACCTTCTTGGGGATCCCGAATCTGCTTTCGCTACAGCTCGATTCGTTTTCCGATTTCGTACAACGCGGCGTAGAACCTGCGGAGCGGAAGCCCCACGGTCTCGAGGGTATACTCCAGCAGACCTTCCCGGTCGAGGATGTTCACAAGAACTTCCGGCTGGAGTATCTGCACTACACCTTCGGGGAACCCAAGTACCTGCCCGAGGAGGCCTTCGCCAAGGGGGTGAACTACTCGAAACCCCTGAAGGTGACCTTCCGGCTCATCAAGAAGGAGTTCGGGCAGGAATCGGACAAGATACGGGACATCGTCGAGCAGGAGGTTTTCTTCTGCGAGCTGCCCTGGATGACGCACAACGGCACGTTCATCATCAACGGTGTCGAGCGGGTCGTCGTCAACCAGTTGCACCGGTCTCCCGGGGTCTACTACTCCCACAGCAAGGTGGAGTACTCCGCTTTGCTCGTGCCGCTGAGGGGTGCCTGGTTCGAGGTGCTGGTCGACAAGCACCGGGCACTGGTGGTCCTCCTGGACCGCAAGCGGCGCATCTCCGCCGCGACCTTCATGCAGGCGATCGGCTTCGACCACGAGGCGCTCATCGCCGAGCTCTACGAAGTCGAGGAGAAGAAGCTGGCGCCGGGACAGGTCATCGCCGCGGCTATCCGGGGTGACGACAACGAGCTCTATGCAAGCCCGGGCGACTTCGTCACCGAGGGTCTGCTTGAGTTCCTGGACTCGAAGGGGATATCCGAGGCACGCGTCGTCGACGGCAACCCGCCGGGAATAGACATCCTCTCGAACACGATCAAGGCGGACAAGGCGGATTCGAAGGAAGACGCCATCAAGCGGATCTACTACCGGCTCCGCTCGATTGCCCCGCACTCGATCGAGGTCGCGGAGAACGTCATCCTCGGGATGCTGTTCGACAACCGCCGTTTCGACCTGAGCAACGTCGGTCGCCACCGGCTCAACCGGCGGCTGCTGATGAACGTGCCGCTGGATGAGAAGGGCCTGCGCAAGGAAGACGTGATGGAGATCGTCCTCCATCTGCTCAGGTTCGCCGGTGAGGGACGTCGGTATCGCCTGACCTTCAAGCTGAAGGACAACGCGCACCGGACTAAGGTGCTCAAGTCGCTCAAGTCGGACGGCCTGGAGCCCGGTGAGGAGTTTCTC
>Ga0272442_10006062_pt1 | contig 16027 bp, 11 predicted proteins | sample SSMForm2O_FD_200262 | JGI IMG/M metagenome (GOLD analysis project Ga0272442, IMG submission 200262) | Marine sediment archaeal communities from Little Sippewissett salt marsh, Falmouth, MA, United States - SSM-Form-2O | ecosystem: Environmental > Aquatic > Marine > Wetlands > Sediment ...
CCATGCTGCAGGGCTGTGCAAGACCCGTAATCGTAATTCGTCCGACCGTAATCCTTTGAGGAAAGCTCACACATTCACTGTTCGAGTTACAATATTCTTCCCAGTCGCACGGCGGGTTGCACTGATTCTGGGCCGCGACGAACAGTACGCAGTCATCCTGCCTGATCTTTTCCTCGTGCATATCCGGGGCATATGGTGAAAAGGCATCCATGCGCACGGGTGCATCGTAAAAGTCGGCCCTTGCACTGCCCCCTCCGTACTCCCATATGCTTTCGTATACTTCAATTCTTCCGATTACGGCCGGATCAGGCAGGTGCGTATCGGAATCAGAGTCGGAATCCGAATCCGTATCGCTGTCCGAATCAGCGTCAGTATCGCTGTCCGAGTCGCCGTCCGTATCACTGTCCGTATCCGCGGCAGCATCCACAGAGGCGTCTTCTTCGTCCCCGTCCTTCTTTTTCCCGCCGTTTTTGGATTTTCCATCGTACCCGGACGAAGACGTATCACAGGCAGGCAGAACTAATAACAAGGCCGTCATTAACGTCAGCACTATTTTTACAGAGCGGATGTGTTTTTGCATTTTTTGTGCACTCCTGTTTCATGTTCATAATACCCAAACTGCCCCCCGGCAGTATATGTGCACATATTGTGCCCGGAAGACTCGTTTTGAAAATGAATTTAAATATCAGACAGTTAGGAAGACGAGGCCGGTCCCCGGACACGGTCCCCTGACACGGCCACTGTCAAACAAAGTTTACATTCTTACTGGCAGTAAGTTGTATAGCAGTTATTATGGCACGTTGTGTAATCATCACAGTCAGCTTCAGTAATACATCCGCAGGTGCAATCCACATAATCGTCCGGATTCGTACATTTGGCAGACGGATCACCGAACCATGTCAGACACGCGGCCATATCCTTAAACCATTTATCATTACATTCTGTTACAGCTTTATCGCACATTGCCTGTGTATCGCAGTCACCGCTGCCTGCATCAGAGTCTGAGTCAGAATCGGAATCAGTATCAGTGTCAGTATCAGTGTCAGTGTCAGTGTCAGTGTCAGTATCGGTGTCGGTGTCTGAATCGGTGTCTGAATCGGTGTCAGAATCAGTGTCCGTATCAGTGTCCGTGTCCGAATCACTGCCCCCGTCTACGCTGCCCGTACACTCGCCTTCCGTACAGCTCAGGCCGTCTTCGCAATCGGCATCTTCAGTACAGCTTTCACCTTCTGCACCGAGCTTGTCCTTGGTGTCCCCATCGTCGCTTTCAGTACCACAGCCCGGAACGGCTGCAGTGGATATGAGCAGGCAGAGAGTTACAAGACACATCGAAAATAGTACATTTCTCATTTTTTCCTCCTTATAATGAGTCACGTTATATTTTTTTCTTTGTTTTCAATAAAAGTAACACCAGCCTAAGCATGTGGTGTTACTTTTAATACGAGCATATGGTAAATATTAAACAGTTCAAGAAGCAGTGTTTTACGGAGGCAGGAATGAAAACGGCCGGTTTCCTGATGTTCTTTGTCGCGTTGCATATTGCGGGATGCGATGGTGAAAGCAGCATCCTGGCCGGTAAGGGCGGGGAGTGTGATAAATCTGCCGACTGCGAAGGCGATTTGCGCTGTATCGATCAGGTATGCGTGGACAGCGCAGATGCCGGAACCGGCAGCGATACTGATTCAGATGAAACAGAAGAGAAGGATCGATCTGATCTAATTTATGATCCGACTACAGTAATCGGGGTAGAAATCGAAATGGACCCCAACGACTGGGAAACGGTGCGCAACGACGTCCGCGATCTCTCCTGCACGGAGGGTGGGCCCTGCAACGCCGAGCCCTGCACATCCACCTACGTCTGGAAGTCAGCCACCGTAACCCTGGAAGGTGAGGTTATCGAGAACGCCGGCATTCGCAAGAAGGGGATGAGCTCGGTCGATCCGGAAAAACCCTCGCTTAAGATCAAGTTCGACAAGTTCGTCGAAGGCCAGCACCCATTCGGCATGGAACGGCTGACCCTGAACAACAACGAGGCCGACCTGGCATTCATCCGGCAGTGTCTGGGCTACGGCATATTTCTCGAAGCAGGGAGTCCGGCCCCACGCTGCAACTTCGCGAGGGTGACGGTTAACGGCGAGCTGGTCGGCCTCTATACCAACCTCGAGCCGATCAAGAAGCGTTTTTTAGCCCGCCACTTCGACGATAACGACGGCGACCTCTACGAGTCTGGCTGGAGCTCCGACTTCCGCGACGAGTGGATGGGCTCCTACGAGGTGAAGACTACGGATACCGACCCGGACAGGACCCGTATCGCGGCAGTGGCCGAGGCGCTCGAGGCATCGGACGAAGAGCTGCTTTCAGCTCTTGAGCCCCTCGTCGATCTGGAGGCGTTTGCCACTTTCTGGGCGCTGGAATCGCTGATCGCCCACGGGGACGGCTACACCGCCGACCACAACAACAGCTTCTTCTACTTCGAGCCCGAGCCGGGCAGGATGTATGGCATCCCCTGGGGTATGGACAAGTGCTTCATTCCCCCGGAGTACGCTATGCCCCCGGTGTTTACCACGTCGATCCTGCCCAACCGGCTGTACCAGCTCCCCGGGGGCAGGCAGCTATACTACGACGCGCTCCAGACGATCCTGGACGAGGTCTGGGACGAGGCCGATCTCTTCGCTGAGATAGACAGAATGGAGGCCCTCATCGCCCCTTATGTGGCGGAAGACCCCTGGTATGCCACGGCTTCCGACTGGTCGGGCAATCCCGCCGAGCTTGCCCCCCTCATCCAGGAGCTGCGCGATTACGTCCCGGCCAAACGCGCCCAGATGGAAGCGGCCATTGCCAGTCCCCCGACAGAGGTGGAGAAACTGGCCGACTGCGATGATGGAGGGGATGACAAGCCGGACGACGGAGACGACAAGGTGTGACTGTCTTTTCTCTCGGATTCCCTTTCAAAAGAGTCTGGCACCCTTTTAGGATCGCTTATTAACAACGCAGGCTTGTTTACGGCCAGTACACGACCGGGTGCCCGAAAGCAACCCCTCGGAAAAGAGCCTCAGGATGCGATATTTCTATACATTGGTTCAGATGTCAGGTTACTCCCGGTTGATATTTAATGAGATTGTAATATAAAAAGTATTGCGCTATTATTTCTTAGAGTGAGGGTGGGGAAATTGTGGTGAGCCTGTTTTTCCGAAGCATCGGATTTTCTCTTCCGGCTGAGGCAAAAAAGCCGACCCGGGATGCACTAACATTTTACAGGAAGCGATATTTCAGTTTGGGTCATCTCTCTGACTGCTGGTTCAACTCTTCCAGAGGCGCGCGTAGATGTTAAGGAAATTGCTTTTGTCCTTTGCGAGAGCATTTTGTAAGGGACAGAAAAAGTTTGGTGTCTGAAAAAAAATAGAGGTTTGACAAGAAAGAGGGAGGGTAATCATGCGACTAAAGATAATAACCGTTGGGATCGTTATTCTTATTCTATGCCTGACTTGCGAGGGTCCGGACATTGCCGTCGATTCAGAAGGAAAGATCATCGAGCAGCAAGAGGAGCTGTCATGTGCCTGCCGGGTGAACGGCGATGTTCAAGAATCCGGAGATGGACAGTCATGGGATACGGCAATGAAGACAGTCGAGGAATGTGTCAATGTCATTGAATCGGAGCCTGCGGACAGTGGCTGCGAGATATGGGTAAAGCGCGGGACGGTTGTAGAAGGTTATGATTTCGATTCGACAAAGCTTGACGCTGTTGAGCTGAGACCGGATATTCGTGCCTTTGGTGGATTCAAAGGCACTGAGATCACGAAAAATGAGCGAATCTGGAACGCGGTAAGGGCGATTTCAAAATCAGACATGGACAGAGATACATTTTCAGAAAGACAGCGGCTGTTTAATTCATATGTTCAAAGTCATCCGGAATTTTTGGATGACTTCCATCACTCAATGGTTCCTTCTCCCGGCAATCTTCCTGGTGAACTAGTAGATGTTCCTGATCCTGAATTACTTGGACTTTTTACCTTCCCATGCCTTTGCGACAGATTTTGGGGCTATAGAAATGAGGATGGTGGAACTTTGAAATTAAGAAGTTGGTGGAGTGTGCAGGTTGGTCAATTTCCAACACTGTTTTCATCTATAATGGATTTAAGTGGATATCAAATTGATACAGATCCCCAAAGGTTGATTCTTAATGGCTTGACTGAAAATGGTGTTACAGTAGTCGGTCCATACAATGATGGTAATGACGGAGCATTAGTCGTTCGTAGATATCAGGATTCTGAAACAAAACTATATATGGATAATAAAGCAATAGATACAAATTTTGATCGTCTTTTCCTAAATTGGTATTCTCAAAATGATGTAATAATAACACATCCTGCCGGAGGCAGAGTAGGAATTGGTACAGATTTTCCTTCACCTGGAGTAAAAATTCATATTCTTGGCAATGAAAGTTCTTCTGATTTATCGCAATCAAGTTTGAAGATAAGCAATGATGGTCAACATATGTATTTAGATGGAAATGAAATAGATTCAGATGATATCCTTGCCTTGAATTGGAATAGCTCCGAAGACGTTATATTAGCTCATGGCGGAGGCAATGTATGTGTTGGGGATATTACTAAGAGCAAATGTGCTGGCTTTTCTTCTTTGTTTACAGTAGACGGCAAATTAAAGGCAGAAACAATAGTGGTTGATAAGGTTTATGGAGCTGATTTCGTTTTTAAAAAAGACTATAACCTTATGTCAATTCAAAAAGTAGAAAATTTCATTGCTAAAAATGGTCATCTTCCAGGTGTTCCTTCGGCCGACAAGATGGAATCCCAAGAACTTGATATAAGTAAAATGCAATCTCTATTATTACAGAAGATAGAGGAGTTAACTTTGTATACTATAGAGCAAGAAAAGGAAATTAAACGTTTGCGACGTAAGCTATCTAAAATAGAAAAGGATATAAATTAGACATAATCAAGTCGCAAAGGAATTATATTTAGATATTAGAAGGGTACAGGAGGGGCACATGAATAAAGGTAAAGGCTATTCAATAAAGATATTCATTTTACTATTGTTATGTTTTTCAGTGGAAGCACAAACAATTCCTAAAAATGAGGAATGTATTATTGATGAAAGCAATGAACAGTTTAATATTCCCGCATCTCTTCTTGATCTAGGAGCATCTCCACTGGAAGATGTTTCTAAAATTACATTACCACCAATGGATAATAATAAATTACTGGAAAGAGATGTGCTTGCCAGGAAGAAAAGGATAAACAAGAGTAAAGGAAATGAAGCAGCTCCAGACCCTGTTTATATTGCAGAAGGAATAAATGTAAATATCGATCCAGAACATTTTGGAACCTGGGAATTCCTTAATGATGGGACATTATTATGGCGTTTACGCATTCATTCACCGGGCGCAACTATTATTACATTAGGATTTGAATATTTCCACATGCCTTCTTGCGCAAGGTTATTTATTTATTCTACGAATTACGAATATATTCGGGGTCCATATACTGAAAAGGATAATAAATATCACTATAAATTATGGACACCAATGATACCAATAGACGAAGTGGTAGTTGAGCTAAATATATTACCTGAAAATTCTTCTGATATCATTTTACATTTGGATTCTGTGCAACATGGATATAAAGAATTTTGTAAAAAACCTACTAAAATTACTACGCCATGTCACGAGAATTCTAGTTGGTGTAATATAGATGTGGGATGTATTGGTCCCGGAGGCAATCAGCAATTAAATGACTTTCTTCCAGAAGAAAATCCTTATTGGCCTAACCAAGCTAGATCAGTCGGTCTAATGGCTGTACACGCCGATAGAACAACATTATGTTCTGGTGCTCTAATTAATAACACCGCACTTGATGGAGTTCCATATTTTCTAACCGCTAGTCATTGTCTAAGAAGTCTTCAGAGGGAAACCGGGGAAGATGAAATTAGAGATGAACAGCTTAATTTACAGGATTTATTGGATTCTATAATTGTTTATTGGCGTTATTATTATCCAGGATGTCGTGATTTTACTGACAATACAACAAATGAATCACAAGGTTCGGGTGGACACTGTGAAACAGATTATTATACAAATGGAGGAGCTGTAAAAAGGGCAGAATATGAGTACTGCACAAACGATTGGAAGCAACATGATCCTCCGTTATGTACAAGCCATATATACCCTGATATTCTTCTGTTGGAATTAAATAATAGGGTTGACGATATTAAATTATTATTTTTCTCAGGATGGGATGCAAGAGAAGAAAGTTTTGAAAAGACGGTGGTTATATCTCATCCTAGAGGTGAAGTTCAAAGAATTTCTATAGAAGAACAGGAAGCACAACCAGTTTACAATGGATGGGATTTGAAACTGGTGGATGTTTGGGATATGGGACTTACAGAACCAGGTTCTTCAGGATCCCCATGGTTTAATCCTTATGGAAGAATTTATGGAGTTCATTCGCGTTCTACTTGGGAACATATCGTTGAACACTACGAAGAAGATCCTTGCGATCCAAATAAAACAACTCCGCTTGATGTTTGGGCTGGAAGTCTATCAAAATCTTGGGCAAAGCTAAGAAATTATTTAGATCCCATAGGAGTAGATACGGAATACTACCGTGGAATGCCAGTTGAAGCTATCTGTACTCCAACAGAAATAAAAAATACTAATTATCCTCCAGGAATACACATGGAAGATCATTGCGCAATAATTACGGGACCAAATGTTTCAATAACAGAAGATGATGCAATTGTTTCTTATGATGCAGATTATTATATTATATTAAACGAGGGCTTTAGAGCCGAATCAAATGATGGAAAAACTTATTTCCATGCCGAATCTCGCTACGGTAAAAAGTAAAATATCATAGATAAATAAAAGAAACTATATTGCCAATATCCCATAAAATTGAACATAGAGCATTAAAAATATTATTAGTTGCTTTCATTTTGTTTATTTTGCCAAAATGTAATGAGAGTAGTTCTGGTACAGATAGCAAAGTAGATATTTGTATGGATACAAATGAAATAGATATTGTTTGGACAAGTGTTGTTGGATCTACTGATAAATATAATAATATTAATGGAGTAATGGCTGTCTATCCTAATGGTTCGTTTATTCTTACAGGAGGGTTTGAAGGAACTTCTAAATGGGGAGAAGAAGGAAAGGATGATGTTTCGTTATCATCGTTAGGAAAACAGGATGTATATATAACAAAGTTTAATTCAAATGGAAGTTTGGTCTGGGCGAAACATGCAGGAGGAATTGGATGGGATAGAAGTCGAGGCATTGCTGTTAACAAGGATGGATCATTTATTATTGCTGGTGAATTTGAAAATACTATTACCTTTGGTGAAGGAGAATCGAACGAAATATCACTAACTCCATCAGGGATTTCCGATGTCTTTTTAGCAAAGTACGATATAGATGGTTCACTTATTTGGGCAAAACAAGCTGGCGGTCCTGAAAATGACGATTTTTTAGGGGGAGAAACACCTATACAAGTTGTAGTAGACGATGATAATTCTATTTTTATTATTGGAGAATTTGTAGACACTGCGATATTTGGACAGGAAGAAAAAAATGAAACATCCTTAATGTCTGAAGGACACAATGACATATTCATAGCCAAATACAAATCTGATGGGACAATAGTTTGGGCAAAACGTGCGGGAAGTAACGAAAGCAGTCCGGATCAAAAAGACACAATCGCTAGCATAACTATACATGAAGATGGTTCAGCAATAGTTACGGGATACTTTCCAGACAGTGCTACTATAGGACAAGAAGAAGATGTCATTCAAATGAACAATTCCAAAGGAATGTTCTTAATAAAATTTAATTCTGATGGAAAAACAGCCTGGACAAAGAGTGCAATAGGAAATGCCACAGGTAAAAGTGTCGAAATATCAAGAAACAATTCTATTTATGCCATTGGCGGCTTTGGGGGGGGGGTAATTTGGGGGGAAAATGAATCAAATGAAACTACTCTTCACGCTCTTGGAGAAGAACAAGAAGATGATCCTTTTGATATATCAGACGAAATTGATATTTTTATTGGTAGATTCAGAGCAGATGGATCTTTGTCTTGGGTTAAACGTTTGGGTGGAATTGGATTTGATATAGCCCGGAATGTAAATACATTAGATGATAGTTCGGTTTTGCTATTTGGCAGATTTGAAGATATAGCTACTTTCGGAAATGAAGAACCGAATAAAATATGTAAAGGAAAAAAGGACTTTATTGCAAAGTATAATTCAAACGGTATTCTTGTTTGGGCAGAAGGCATCGGCTCGGCTTGCCTGGGCGATAAGATAAGTCTAGTTGGGAATGATACATTTTATGTTCTAGGAGTGATTGGATCAACTATTAATGATTGTACCTTAATGCCACAAAAGCAAAATGAAATAAAATTAACCTCCAATGAAAGAGTATCTCTCTTTGTTGCAAAATTCACTTTTTAGATATTTAAAGAAAAAAGGAGAGAAAAATTGAGAAGATTGTTAAGGATAAAAGAAATTATTATTATATTTATCTTAGTAGCAATAATAAGCTGCGATAGTGATACACCAGAATTTGCGGAAGGCTGTACAGAAGAAGAGACACGTTGTGAAAAAAATATTATTCAAAAATGTGTGAATGGAAAATGGAATGAAATAATGGATTGCACAAAACATCAAAAGGTATGCTCAATTATTGACGGAGAAGCATATTGTATGGACAATCTAACAATCGATGCTGGTAGTGATGTGGACAATGATTCTGACGGCGATTCTGATACCGATAACGATTCAGATTCTGATACAGATTCCGATACTGATTCGGACATAGATGCTGATTCTGACGTTGATTCAGATATTGATTCAGATAGTGATACAGACGCAGACAATGATGCTGACTCGGATGCAGACGGAGGTGGAGATTGTAATGGATGGTATGATTCCTTAAATAGTTTATGCTGGGAAAATCCACCGGGTGGTCAATTCGATTGGGATGAGGCCATTCTGCATTGCAGTGGACTTGGTATTGGTTGGAGAGTGCCCAAAATACAGGAGCTTATTTCCCTGGTAAGAGGTTGCGACCTAAGTGAATGCGGTGTAATAGATCCTGATTGTCTAAGCTGGGAAGCATCTTGTTTGGAAAATTGCACTGGTTGTCCTAATTATCAAGGTCCCGGCAAGGATGGTTGTTATTGGGACTATGAGCTAGATGGAACTTGTACTTTATATTTATCTTCATCCCTTCAATCAGATAATCCTATAAATGTATGGAATGTAAATTTCATTAGCGGTGACGTTTTTACTAATGAGAATGTTGGTGACTTCTGGGTTAGATGTGTACGTTAAGAGTGTAATCCCACCCGACGTTTCTTTCCATTTTCCGGTATGAAATAAAGAGAGCTGTGTTTTTGGATATCAGCTCATTGATCTACATATAGACAGCAGGCCAGGACCAATCCGGCACCCTTTGAACGATTTTGCCTCCGCTTGACACATTTACGTATCGTTCATAAATGGAATAACCGTTTCCAGAAAGGAAGGAAAAAAGGAAATAATAAGGAGATTTTTCCAGGATACCAACGGCAGGCACTTTCGCAACTGTGAGGGACATTGCTGAACTTGTTGAATCATGCTTCATGTTTCTGCATAATTACGGCATGATGTCCATGTATAATCCCGCAGGGAGGAAACAATGAACGATCTCATCGGAGAGGTGATGAAGGGTCCCGGCTGGGAGGCATTTCTGGATCCACAGAGATATCTCGAGTACGGCATTATCCTGGTCATGGCCACGCTGTCCGGGCTCGTGCTGGCCTACCACCCGGTATCCAGGAACAGGCCCCAGAGCATGGAGACCATGGAGCTGAAAAAGACGCTCATTATCTACACGGTCGTGGGCGCCATCATCTCCATAATCTGTGTAGTCAACCCGTCCATGGCTTTCGTGATCTTCGGAATCGGCGGCCTTTTGCGTTTCAGGACACAGCTCAAGGCATCCAAAAGCACGGGGCACGCGATCATGGCCACGCTGGTGGGCCTTTGCTGGGGTCTCGGACTCGAGATGATCGCCGTCATGGCAACCGCCTACTTCTGGGTACTGATCTGGTTCATGGAGCGCAGATCAGTTGTTGATCTCACCGTAGGCGGAGTCGATATCGCTGATATGGGCACTTCTACCGAGGAGTACCGCAGGGCACTCGAAGGCGCAGGATGCAGGCTCAAGGGTCAGAGCAAGAATTTCAAGAAAGGCCAGATGAACTTCGTTTTCACACTTCCCCCGGGCACCACGGTCGAAAATGTCGCTGCCGAGGTGGAGAAAATACCGAAGAACATCCGGGGTACTCCCGACTGGCAGATATGACTTTAGATAAGGAGGTAATACTCTACGAACACATATAGTGATGACTGGTGTTGTACAGGTATAATAATTGCAGCGTAAAAATAAACGATATCTATGTACTTAAATGTATTTTACTTTCAGCATTGAGGGTATATGAACAACGTCTCTATAACAGAACATCATAACTATCGAGAATATATGAAACATTCAGGATTTCAAATACCGTTTTTTGCACTCATGACTGCAATTTTTGCATCTGTGCCGGTTTGGGCGGCTGCTGAAGAAGCAGATATACAGCCCTCACCAGGAGCAAAAAAGCTCGTTATTGAATTAACGCTTGGTGAAAAAGAAAACGAACTCAAGCTCAGGCCCAGGTCCATGATTCACCTGAAATACGACTGGGAGCCGGAAAAACAGGGGCCCGAGCACAGTCTGGACGTAACCCGCGCCAGAGTGGGCCTGGAGGCCGAATACGGGAAATGGCTGGATACCGAGGTCACCCTGGATGCCAGGTCGAGCGATATCCTGCTCGATGCATGGGGAAGAATAAACTTCTTAAAGCAGCTGAGGCTTACGGGCGGATATTTCAAGCGCCCGTTCTTCAAGCTCAGGATGAGGGCGGCCCATGGAGTTCAGGTTATCGACCGCGGCACACTGGACAACTCGCTCAAGGACGGAATGGACTATTCTTCGAGAAAAGCGGGCGTTCAGCTGGATGGACGCCTGCACAAAGAAACGAAGCTGAGGTATTTTGCGGGATTCTTCGGGGATTTCGAGGTATCCAGGGGCATTGTGAGCTCAAACGATCTGGCTGCCGGACTGACATTGAAACCGGTTAAGGAACTGCGTCTTGGAGCATCAACCGTATTCAAGTTCTTAAGCTCAGAAGAAGCCCATGCAGACTGGACAGCCGCCTATGACGTGTACCTGGCACTCGACATCGACAACTGGTACATGCTGCTCGAAGGCGTTGCAGGCAAAGATCCCAGATATGCCGAGACACCCTTCTTCACCGGATTAATCGCAATGATGGCATACACCATAGACATATATGCATCAGAGCCCCTTGAGGGCATAAGGCCCGTTATCAAATTCGAACTCATGGAACCGGATTTCGACATAAGGGATGACCTGGCCATGCGGGCTACCGTTGGCATGGATCTGCTCTTTATCTACGATGTCCGCTTCGGCCTTAACGCGGAAAGAGTGGACGCGGATCGCAATAACAGGGAAGGCGAAGATGACGGTTACATCCTCATGGCCCTTATGGGATTCAGGATATGATCATCGCATTTGAAGGCATAGACGGAAGCGGAAAATCCACGCTTGCAGAAATGTTCGTGAAACTTCTCAGGCAAAAGGACGTATGTGTGGCCGAGACCAGGCCCTCGGGCGAGGAAAAAAGCCGCGTTGCAAACCAGATAAGGAACATAACCAGGGACAGTTCCAATATTCCGCTTGAGCCCGTGCCGGAATACCTGCTGTTTCTGGCCCGTTATCTCCAGCAGACTCACGAGGTCGGAGAGAAAAAGGCTGACGTCATCATTGCCGATCGTTCGCTTTTCACTCCCGTTCTCATGGCCGTTGCCAGAGAGGCCCTGACTTTTGATGAAGCTATGAAGATAGCCGGACAATGCGCACGTGATCTGCCCTGGCCCGATTTAATCGTTCTCATAAACGTGGACATCGAAACTTCGCGCATACGAAAACGCCTCAAGAAAATCGGCGAAAAACGCCTCGGAGAGGGAAGGAGAAAGGGCACTGCCGGACTGGGCCTGAGGGTACGCCTTCACAGGGCCCTTCTGGACCTTGCGGGCCGTTACCCCGATAAATTCATTGTAATCGATAACAACGCGCCGCTTCTGGAGCCCGCTTTCGAAAAGCTCTGTGCCGAGCTGTTACCCAGGCTCGGAATAAGGGAAAAGCTCAAATCGAGCGGAAAGCACTACAACAGTCCGGCATGGAAAACTGTGGATGAGATATCGGATCAGTTTTACGGGAAGGTGGATGAATTAAAGGATATTTCACCCGGCCTCTCCGCCCTCTGCCTCAAGGGACTGAACAGCCCCACCGCATGGAGACTTCGTAAGGATCTCATGAATGACGCCATGGAGGTCGTTGCCTACAGCCTGTCAGGGCTCGAAAGCCCGGAGGCCAGGCGGATGAGGCGGGATCTCTCGATGAAAGTCCCGTACTATGTAATGCACAGCCTGCCCGCGCGGCTGGACAGCGAAGAAGATATTCAACTGAGAAAGGATCTGCTTGAAGTATCACCATATGAGGTGGGGCTTACGCTCAAACGCCAGGATACGGACTGGGCATGGGAATTAAGAGACAGGCTGACAAAGATCTCCATGCCCGGCGCACTGGTCTCGCTGACCTGGCAGGACTCCGAGCGTGCATGGGAAATCAGGCTCAATGCATCGAAAAAGGAAAGAGCGTACCTGCTCAGGGGTCTTAACGGGCTGGATTCGGATGCCGCATGGGACCTTCGCATGAGATATATCAGACGCTTCCCGATGGAAACAATACGCAGCACGAGCGGCATGATTTCCCAACGTGCATACGCCCTGCGCGATCGCTTTATCGAAAGGGCGCCGGATACTGTCATGAAATCACTGCCTAATGTGCATGACGACGCGTCCATGGAAATGCGCCGGAAAGCCGCCCGCCACTCGAGGGTTGCAGTCGGCGGCCTGTTTGAGTGCGACGACGAGGCTGCATGGGAACTCAGGGAGGAATACATATCCCTGTGGCCCGTGGCGGCCGTGGCCAGCCTCGGGTCATTGTGGAATACGGACAGGGGGCTTGCCCTGATTACAAAAGCACTCGAAGCAGCCCCTGGCTCACTCAAACTGGCCAGGGCCGTCACCCGCTATGTGGAGAACAACAATGAATAACAATTCGATTCGTAGTAGGGGCGGACCACCGTGTCCGCCCTTTGGAAAAATAAATTATTTCATAATCCCGTTGTTGATTTCGTTGCTTTGTTGCGGTGAAGGCGAGCTGGACGGCGATGATGCCGACGGCGGGACAGACAAAGACGGCGGCAACGCGGCCTTAGACCCGGACGCAGACTACATGCCCATGAAGGCGGGCAATGTCTGGAAATACGAGGCTGTATACAGCGCGGGCAAAGTGCTTACCAAAGAGCTGGAAGGCAGCCAGAAAATTCCGGATGACGAAGACAAAAGAAGCGCATTCAAGCTTGTCAGGACAGAATCCGACGACCCCGAGGATCTCAGACATACATACATCGGCATGGAAAACGGAGATTACGTCCGCTACAGGAAGGAATGGTACAATGCGGGAGCACTCAAGGCCGTCAAGGTGTATACACCGTATTTCCTCAGGATAGATTTTTCGCAGATGAAGACGGGCGGCTCCTGGAAGGCCGAATTCATAAGAACCGATTACGATGAAAACGGCACGAACATAGGCGAAATAGAAAAGGAATACAGGTACAAGGTAAATTCCATGGATGATCCTGTGGAAGTGGGAGACGAAACCGTGCATTGCGTGAAGATTACGCGCACGGACATTACGGACGGTGACGTAAAGACCTTCTGGTTTGCAGACGGAATAGGCAAGGTAAAGGAAATCGGCACCGAAACCGACGATCCCGACGAGGAACACGAGCTGTTGATTGAATACACTGTCAATTAAATCTGATTCATGCGGAATTCGGATAAAAACGCACTGACAAGAGAGAGAACGGAGATCAAGTATCTTCTGTCCCCCGGGAAGGCGAAGATTATAAAAGAACTCGCCGAAGAAAAAGTCGGTTCTCACACATACACCGAAGGCAGGTTCATAACCTTTATAACTACCATTTACCTGGACACCGAAGACAGGAGTTTTTACAGGCATGCGCTTGAAAATCCCGGGGACCACGTGAAGCTGAGGGCGAGGGAATATTATTACTTCAACGAAGAACTCATCGAGCTTTCCTCTTCCTGGGACAGTCTGTTCGAATACAGACCCGTCATATGGCTGGAACTCAAGGAAAGGAAAAAACAGAGCACTTTCAAGCACCGCATAAAAGTACCCAAAAATGTGCTCGTGCCCATGCTCGCGGGCAGTGAATGCAGATCCGAACTGATCGATGTAAACGATAACGTGCCCGAGTTCGACACGGCATATGAAATTCTCTCAAGCTATCTGTCTGAAAGGAACGGTAAGCCCCTTGTGCCCTCGTCCGTTGTCAATTACCGGCGCAGGTCCTTTGAGGACGGACATGAAACTCTCAGGATCACGCTTGATGCCGGATTGAACTTTCATCGTGCAAAAAACGATCTGCTGAAAATGAAAAAGCCCATGGTAAAGGAAAATCTCGGGTCCGCTCTCAGCTCTCTGAAGGACATTGTACTTGAAATCAAGACAAGGTCGGGTATTCCTGCCTGGCTCAAATCGGCCACAGGCGGCATCGATCCGGTCGATTTTTCAAAATTCCGCGAAAGCTCCAGGCTCGCGCTGGAGTCGGACTGATGCCCGTCAGACAGTTAAAACCCGGGGCCGTTTTCAGCACGCTCGCTCTCGTCCTGCTGGCATTACTGGCCATTCTCGTTTTTCTGGAAGAAGACGTGGAAGAGGAAATACCCGCCATCCTGCCCATTGTAACCGAAAGCACACCATTGCCGGAATCTGACGCGGATTTTCCTTCCACTGAACGACCCCGCATCAATGAAATCGAGCCGGAGAGCGTATACCCCGGAACCCTGGTAACAATCAGGGGGGATTATCTGGCCTGGAAGAAAAAGCCCAGAGTCACATTCGCCAAGATTGAAGCGGAGGTCCATTCATTCAACCACGGACAGATCATTACAACAGTCCCTCTTGAGACTCCTGCCGGACAGGTCAAGGTGCGCGTTTTCAGGGACGGGGCCAAAAGCCGACCCTTCAGGCTTTATGTAAAGAACCTGAATGTCTTCAAGATGACGAGGATCATCGTTGGCGGCATTGCTTTCTTTATATTCGGACTGGTTCTTCTGTCCTCAGGACTCAGGCAGTACGCGGGGAGCAGGATGAGGACGTTTTTCAGGGCTGCTACGGGCTCATGGCCTCTTGCCGCTTTATGGGGAAGCATTCTCAGCCTGATTACGCAGAGTGCAACCTCCGCCTGCCTGCTTACGCTCGGACTCGTAAACGCCGGGCTCATAGCCCAGCTTCCCGCGGCCGTGCTCATGCTGGGAACAGGGCTCGGTGCTGCGGCGACCGCTTTGATAATCCACATCAATATTACAAAGTACGCTCTAATCGCCGTGGCGCTCGGAGTGCTCCTGAGCCTTACACAGGGCAGGCGGAGTTTAAGGCGCCTCGGAAAAGTAATCCTCGGAATCGGCCTCCTCTTCTACGGCCTGCATCTGATAAAGAACGGGTTCAGCCCAATGTACGGGCATCCGTTTCTCAGTAGGTTCTTTTCGGCCTGTGATGCGACCACGGCCACAGGACGTCTTGCGGCCGTTATCCTTGGAGCACTGCTCACATTCATACTGCAGGGACACGGCGCCGTCGTGGCCCTCGTCATCGGCATATCGCAGACCACGTCCCTGATGTCATTTGCAACAGGCCTTGCCATCCTGCTGGGATCCAACCTGGGAGTTCCTCTGGCAACCCTGCCCGCATCCCTGGCAATGGATCCGGCATCAAGGAAAACTGCCGCCGCACACGCTGTTATTACTC
>Ga0272442_10006064_pt1 | contig 16025 bp, 13 predicted proteins | sample SSMForm2O_FD_200262 | JGI IMG/M metagenome (GOLD analysis project Ga0272442, IMG submission 200262) | Marine sediment archaeal communities from Little Sippewissett salt marsh, Falmouth, MA, United States - SSM-Form-2O | ecosystem: Environmental > Aquatic > Marine > Wetlands > Sediment ...
GATTTCAGGGGAGCTGCCGAGCATATGGTAAAAATGAGCTCGTTTTGGAGCCCTGCTACACTCAGAGAGTTTTTACCTAACGTGCTCTGATCTACCAAATCTTTTGAGTTTCTAGTTTCTGAAAGTAAGCATAATCAGAGTTGTGATGATTTTAAGAATAAATCATCGATTAGATACTTTTTCTAAGAACTTTATCGCATGAGGCAGCACAAGATCCACTCTATCAAAAGCCTCACCATGGTCAAGCTCAGGTAAGGTAACTAGCTCTGAGTTAGGCATTATCTCAGTGCATCTTTTGGCACTAGGATAGTAATAGTCCTTGTCGCCGCAATAGAGTAGTGTAGGTATCCTGTTTTTGGGTAGGAATTCCTCATAGCCTAAATGCTCATTACATTTGAGTATAGAAATCATGGCATCAACGTCTATCTCATTATAGTGTTTTCGATCTTGATCCGATATTTTTCCACCAGATGCTTCCTCCATCTCTTTAATAATCCCTTCATTTCCTCCTTTGAAGAATGAGATCATATCTTTTCTCCTATTCACACTAGCCTCAGTATCCCACTCATCGGCGCCCATCGCCCCAATAATCAACCCACTAAACCGTTCAGGAGCATACTTGCAAAGCGAAAGCCCAACTCTACCCCCAAGAGAGAACCCCCAGTAAAACGATTTATCAACACCTAATTGGTCTAGCACCGCCACAACATCTCCAGCCATATACTTCATCGCGTAATCATCCGGACTGTGGGGCTTTCCGCTCGCCCCGTGACCTCTGGCATCCAATAATATGAGTTTATAGTCCTCTAATGGCTCAAAGTAACCTGCGGCTCTCCAACTCTCCGCATAACCAGATAAACCATGATGAATAACCAACGGAATACCTTTCCCCTCGACTCTATAATGTATCTTAACCTCATCATTCAGCGCAAATGGCATCCTCATGTATCCTCCTATTGTTTCTACCTCAAGTTTTCAAGATGTGAGTATAAAATCATTATTTTACATTGTTTCTAAAATTTGGAATTGGTTTAACATTACTGTTAAGTACCTCCCTGAGACACCACTTTTCTGGATTTTACATTCGTTGAAAGATGAATGATGGAATCTCTTAGGTGAATATGATGAAATGCATATGGCACTGGAAATGGATTGACGATCCCTACGTTAAGGATGGTAAATACAACAAGGTAAGCGCAAAGTTCCAAAAGGCTCTCAAAGAAAACCCCGATGATTTCCCCAAAATGAGCGACGGAATACATACAGGACGAGGCGTAGGCTTCAGACTAGTTGATGGCACAGAAGAACAACTCGCAAATCTCGTTACAATATGGGCCCCGGTAGAGGAATGGAGACTAGAGGTATACTTTGAGGCAAAGGAAGGCTCCCCTATGTCGAAAGCCTGGCAGAAATGGAACACATAGAAACCTTAAACTTCTCATTTTTTTAATCAATAAAATAAAGGAGAAAAATCATCGATTCCAGTTTCAATAACTTACCATACTAGAACCTAAGCACCACGTAACCAACCAGCTAAACCCACGAACCCCATGAGGAAAAAGAATAGAAAACCTCCTACCCTCAGGGATAACCTATAGAAGCTTAGATGAAAGCGAGTTTAGCTCTAACTGGTGGGTTTCTTGATAATTCTGAATCGTTTACATAATATGAGGACTCTATACCCAAATTCCACAAAGCTATAAATTATCAAAATAAGACTAAAAATACATGTGGATACTTTTTATTAGCCTAGTACTGGTCGTCATAGGTTTCTCAGGACCCAGAAAAACCAAATAAACAAACTCATAAACGTCTAGATTAATAAAATAGAGATAAACTCATCGATTAAGTTGATTTTTTTTGGAACTCTTATGGGCTACCATAGAGGTCTAAAAAATGTATTGTATTTATTTAGATTATGTTTTGGATTAAAGGCGTGTTTCTTCACGCGGGTGATGAAATGAAGAGACTGCGAGTGTTTGCTATGTTACTTCTCATCGCCTCATCCTTTTAAACAAGGTTCATATAGCTGAATTCTTACTTACAATTGGAGGTTTTACCGTTGAATAAATCAAAACTAATGCTGATGACTATCCTTGTTATTCTATCAACTCAGATAGTCCCAGTATCAGCCAAACACAATAGACCCATCCTAATTGCATCAGGTACTATAGACGGCTATGTTGATGCATGGTCCTCAGAAATCATTAGCGGAAAATGGAGTGTTCACGTAAAGGGTGATGAACTCGTCTACAAGGCAATGTATAAAGAGCTAAATCTCGATGAGGAGGCGGAAGAGTCTCCGGTTGGCTCTGTTGACATATTCACTCATACATTTTCTACTGATTCATATGAGCTCGAGGGAGATGTCTTGACCTTCGAAGGCTCCATGCAGGTAAAGAAAGTCTGGACTAAACTTGACTGGACCAGGGAAATAGTTTACTGGGATTCGTATATGATCATTACTGTGACGACGGATACGTTTTTCTTGAATTCATATCCTCATGATCCTGATCCTGAAGGCTGGGACAGAGAAGGTACGACAACACGTTTCACGTTACTCGAATAAGAAACTCCCCTCGCTCCCCTTTTTTATCATCTAACCCCGTACTAATAGTCATTCATAAGTTACAAAGAGTGTGTGGGATAAAATCATCGATTATTTTGCGTATAATTATATTTTAGGTAGCATATTTGAAACCGTGAAGAAGCAGAAAAAACCTGGTTTATTATCAAAACTATTGGTGAACACGTTAAGCATTTTTACTGCAAGTTATCTGCTGAACGGAGTACACGTAGACTCCCTTAGTACAGCTTTGATTATCGCCATTATTCTTGCAATCTTAAATGTAACATTAAAGCCGTTTCTAGTTCTGATCACTTTTCCAATCACCTTATTGTCTTTTGGTTTATTTTTAATTGTGATAAACGTCATCGTTTTTAGGATTGCTAGTAGTCTTGTCAGTGGGTTTTACATTGATGGTTTTCTATGGGCTCTAGTGTACTCGATTTTGGTCTCAATAGTTAATGGCGTTTTATTTGAAATGAGTAAGTGATTTTTTATTTATGAGGAAAAAATCATCGATTGCGATGGTTTTCTAATATGATTTATCTAGTGAATATTTCTTATTTGTTGTACTTTTGGCACGCAAGTTGTACATGTTTGTACCCGGTTAATTGAGTGTGTCCAGAAATTGGACTGTGGTAGCTATAATTTGTTCTTGTTGTTCCACCACAGAAACCGATGCAACTCCGTCATTATTTTGAAAACTATAGTCAGCATACTGGCGGTGATTGCCACCCTCAATAACAAATAATATCGCCGAATCAGCAACCACTTCATAGAACGATTCTTGTTTGGGAGCCCCTGGATCCCTTGACCCTATTATCGTCAGAATAGGTACTGGAAAATCAACAAAATCCTCACTGTTTGAGGGATAGGAGGCAAACATGATAAGCCCATCAATGCTATCCACGTTGTTTTTAGCGTACTCAGCAGCCATCGCGCCACCAAGCGAGTGTCCCCCAATAACCCACGACTCAATCTCAGGGTAATCTGCCCTTATTCCATCAGCACGGTTAATACCCGTGAACGCGAGATTAAGAGGCATCTTGGGAATCACAACCAGATACCCTTCATCCGCGATTCCCTGTGCTGTAACTGCATATGCCTCTGGATCAACCAGCCCACCAGGATAATAAATCAGACCCCTATCTGTAGCTGCACTAGGATAAAATACGAGCCTGCCATCCTCCAGCTGAACACCGTTATCATTCAACATTAAAACTGCACGCTCTGTCGCTTCCTGAGCACTCAAAGTCGCCCAGCCAACCAGCCCCACCGTCCCAATTAGAAGGATGACAAGAATAGCGTATATCAGCCGACGCAGTTTTCTCATTAGCATGCCCAAGTCGGGGTGAAGTATAAACCAACCTTTTAATGCCAAACAAGTAAGAACAGATATTTCCCTACTCTGATCTCAGTGCTACCATCTTGAAGCAACACGAAGCACAAAACAGATAAAAACCCCAACCAAAAAAATGCACCGAATACCCACCAGTGGACACCAAACCCACATCATACATAATTATTTAACTCCAATACGAATCCACTAACCCAGTGAACCTCAATGCATAGCACCATCAAAAAAGAGGATATAAAAAAATACAGCACAAACTTCGAGGCAGACCCCCGAAACCGTCTAGCCCTCAACGCCGTCACCAAAGGCGACACAACCGAAACAGCCCTATCCAGAGACGCCGTAACCAGAATAGACCACACCTACAGCCACCATATAAAAACCGGCACAGTAACCGCCCAGGGAAACACAGGCCGCTGCTGGATGTTCGCAGGCCTCAACATGTTCCGCGTAACCGCCATGAAAAAACTCAACCTAGACGACTTCGAGCTAAGCCAACCCTACCTCATGTTCTACGACAAACTCGAGAAAGGCAACTGGTTCCTAGAAAAAATCATCGAGACCAGAGAAATGAAACTAGACAGCAGGGTCGTAATGTGGCTACTGAGCAACATAACACCAGACGCAGGGCAATGGGACATGTTCGCAAACCTCGTCAACAAATACGGCGTAGTGCCCAAGAAGAAAATGCCCGAAACAAAAAGCAGCATGGCAACCAGAACCATGAACACCAACCTACAAGCAAAACTCAGAGAATATGCAAAAGACCTCCGCAATATGCACCAAAAAGGACAATCCATAGATGATCTCAGAGAAGCCAAACAAACGATGCTCAACGAGTACTACAGGATGCTCCGAATACACCTAGGCACACCCCCCACGCGCTTCACCCATGAGTGGAGAGACCGAGACGACCAATACCACTGCACAGACCTCCTAACCCCCCAAAAGTACTACCAGAACTATGTCGGATTAGACCTAGAAAGATACGTCTGTCTAATCAACGCCCCCACCAGCGACAAACCATACAAACGAATGTACACCGTTAATTACCTAGGCAACGTGGTAGGCGGCAAACCAGTCCGCTACCTAAACGTGCCAGCCGAGACAATGATAGAGGCAGCCAAACAAATGGTCACCCAAGGGCTCCCAGTCTGGTTCGGAGCCGACGCCGGAAAAGCCAGAAACCGCGACCTAGGTGTCTTCGACCCTGACATCTATGACCTTGACACACTCTACGGGACAATCCACAGGCTAGACAAGGCCGAGAGACTGGACTATGGGTACAGCAAGATGACCCATGCTATGGTTTTCACCGGCGTCAACCTCGACCCAGAAGGCAACCCAAACAGGTGGAGAGTAGAGAACAGCTGGGGAACCGAGCCAGGGGACAAAGGCTTCTACACCATGACCACGCCATGGTTCAAGGAATACCTCTACGAGGTACTGGTAGACCGGGAATACCTCCCAGAAGAACTGTTACCTGTACTGGAGACGAAGCCCATCGAGCTACCCCCATGGGACCCCATGGGCGCCCTAGCGTAAACAACAATCAATACTCAACTGTTGCACGCCAAGGAGGATATGCGTGAGGTCAGGCTATCTCATATGGTTCTTGTGTTGATTAACCGTCTTCCTTCAGTGTATATTATCGGTCTTACTGTGAGTTGGTCCTCATGGAGCGTGTATTGAGTGAATCCCGATGAATCATATGTCTGGTATTCCTTGTCCCCGAAATAACACTCTGAGAGAGCAGCACACCCAATAATATATTTGATTCCCCCGCTTTCAGATATTAGACTCTGGTGCAAGTGTCCACATAGAACAGCTACTACCTTGGAGTTTTTCACTATCTTCTGAAACCGATCCATACTCGCTGATTCAAATACTATATGGGTTCCCCCCTCTGGAAGCTGTACTTTAAACGGCGGATGATGTAACGCAATAATAGTTGGTTCAACATCAACGCTGAGCTCTTCTTCAAGCCAGTTCAACTGCTTGTCACCTAAAACCCCAGTGTGTTTTCCAGGATTCTGAGAATCCAAAACAATAATCCGGACCCCATCAACTATTTTGCTATAATAACAGGGAGCCTCTCCCCTGGATTTTTCCATGAGAAGATTCACCCGAAACCTTATTCTATCATCCACATTTCCCATTACCGGCAACACAGGGCCACCAAAAGCCTCAATTTGAGAAATATATTCTTGCGCTATCTTGTACCCCGAGGTGGAGCCATTTTGAGATATATCCCCCGTGATTATCGAGAAGGCAGGTTTGGTGTTTGTGTCTTTTGCCAACTGGATTATTTTCTCTATCTTGCTGCATGGGTTACCTTCTTCTCGTGTCATACCTTTTTTTGGTAGAATATGAAAATCGCTAAAATGAAAAAAAGTAGCCAAAGTTAATCAACTGAATTTAACAGTAACATCATAAAAGATTACTGCAAGGAAAAAACCGCCACAAAAAACACCTACTACCCGCCAAATCCGAGCCCGGTATGTCTGTCAAATAATCGTTTTGACGGGTAAATAGAATAGCCTCTGTTTCCACCAATGCCTCGGTTTTCTAAGATATTATTAACTCAGAGACACCAGTTTGAACCATGAAGATTTGGGAAAAAGGAACCATCATAGAGGAATGGAAGAAGGTGTCTATCCCTTCTGCACCCGAGCTCGAGGAAGTTACCTTGGAGCCCTCCACCACAGCGCTGCTGGTCCTCGACGTCCAGAACCAGAACTGTAAACAGGAGACGAGACCCCGCTGCGTAGAGTCGGTTCCAAAGATCGTCAAGCTACTGAGAAGAACCAGGGGCGTCGGCGCCTCTGTGGTGTACAGTCTCACTCGAAGCGCTGAGCCCAAGGATATACGTGAAGAGGTTAAGCCCGAAGCCGGTGAGCAGGTAGTAAAATCCGGTGTGGACAAGTTCTACGCCACGGATCTGGAGAAAATACTCGAGGAGATGAGTGTGAGGACGGTGATACTCGTCGGCACCTCGTCCAACGGCGCTATCCTTCACACGGCTACCGGGGCGGCTGCACGTGGACTAGATGTAGTGGTGCCAATAGACTGTATGTCTGCAAGTGACGCATACGCCGAACAGTACACGGCGTGGCATCTAGTGAACGCCCCTGGCACAAGAAGGAGGACACGGCTCACAACTGTGGACGCGATCAATTTTACAGTATGATCGTTGAAGCCTCTATACATGTGAGCCATACGCTAGAGGTAGAAGATTTAATGCGTCTAGCACCTAGTTATAGACATGGATATTGATTTCGGGGTCCAGATAGAGCCCCAGTACGGTTTCACTTACGAGCATATCAAGGAGGTGGCGGCAGAGGCTGAGCGCCTCGGCTTCGAGTCCGTCTGGGTCTCTGACCACTTCTTCATGACTGAGGACTCATTGGACATTAACTGCCTGGAGTGTTGGACGGTGCTCACCGCGCTGGCTTGTGATACATCTAGGCTGAGGTTGGGTGCAATGGTGGCCTCCCAGAGCTACAGGAACCCGGCGCTGATGGCCAACGTAGCGGCTAGTTTAGACCATGTATCGGGTGGAAGACTTAATTACGGGATAGGAGCCGGCTGGAAGCAGGTCGAATACGACGCCTACGGCTACAAGTTCCCAGCGGCTGGTCGGAGGATCAAGCAATTGGAGGAGACCGTAGAGATCGCTAGACGGATGTGGACCAACTCCAAGGCCACCTACAATGGCAAGTATTACCGTGTGAAGGACGCCCTCTGCATGCCCAAGCCAGTCCAAGACCCACTGCCCATATGGATCGGCGGTACAGGTAAAAAGACGCTGAGGGTGGCCGCCAAGCACGCCGACGCCGTGAACTTCGCGTGGACCCATCCCCCTAGGTTCTTCGAGGAACGGTTCAACGTTCTAAGGCGTCACTGCGAGGAAGTGGGGAGAGACTTCGGCGAGATAAGAAAATCAGCGGGGCTTATGCTGAGACTGGTGGAAGACCCGGATGTCCCGGAGCCCGAGAGGGATGAGCGCTACCTCAGGTATCTCGGTAAGCAGAACCCTGTCATGGTGAACACGCCTGAGGTAGTCGCCGAGAAGATCAGGGCATATATTGATGTCGGCGTGACCCACTTCATCTTGAGGTTCCACTATGGAGACGAGATCAGGAACATGAGGGTGTTCATGGAAAGTGTCGCAGGGCGATTATGATAAAGAGTGATACTGAAACATAGCGAGGCCCCCCAGAAACATACACCCTTAAGAGTCCCTTATCTCTAGGAGGCTAGATCTATCCTCTCTGGTACCCGCTGGAAGTTCTCCGCCGCCCATAACTGCCTCGGCTTTAACCCTCCAAGTCTCGCTACATACATATCGGGTATGATCTCCAAGCGAGTATTATAGAACCGTGCCTGTTGATTATAATAATCCCGCGCCAAGGCAATTCTTTGCTCCGTCTCCTCCAATGTTTGCTGCAGTAGAAGGAACTGATTCCCTGCCTCAAGTTCTGGATACGCCTCAACTATAGATCGAAGAAGCATTGATACTCCTGCTGGCTTCTCTTGCTCCCTTGTTTGGGCTCGCAGTTTCGTGGTTTGGACTTGTACTTCTTCCTCGTGTTCCTGATAGCCTTCTATGATTTCCACCAGATTTGGTATCAGATCACTACGCCGTTTAAGCTGGATGTCGATCGTAGACCATGCCTGATCAACGCTGTTCCTGAGGCTTACAAGACTATTATAGACCACAAGTGACCAACCGAGGAATGATGCTATTACATAGATGATGCCCGATGCAAAGAGGAAAGGGGTTGTCGACTCTACCAGCAACATAGGGACGAATAGAGATATTATCAATCCAAATACACCTAAAAGGAGGAATTGATTTTTGTACCCTGAGCTTACCTGCTTCTCGTCCCGAGTAGAAATAACATAGAGAGGCTCCTCCTCATCATACGCAATCTCCACAGCCACCATGTCCTGTCTCTCCCGTGCCTGACCTATGACATATATTGGCGCATGTAACGGGATCAATGTCTCGGTGAATCTCCTTCGATGCCTTGAATGAGCTACCGCTCTACGGGGTCCCTTGTCATAATACAATGGATCACTTCTGCCAACGGTAACATTGAGAGCTGTATCAACCTCTAACGAGGCGTTTCTCGGATCTATCTTGATAGCCCCAGTATCATCCTTCAAGTAAAACGTTGGGGACTTTCCTCCATGGTCTACTGTTCTCCATCCTGACTCTGTTCTAGTCTTTCTCCGGGTCTTTCCATCGGAGTCGCGGACGGTCTCGGTTACCTGTCTACTCCACCTCTCCTCTATGCTCCATGAATATTGAACACATTTGGTCCCTGTGATGTAGCTGGTTATTGGATTCTCTGACTCAGCTGTTCCTTTAAGCTCTGCGAGTCCTATGAAGACCCCCATTGTTTTGAGGGTTGGTGTATCATCTATGAGGCGTTTACGGTGCAATGATCTTAGGCCCCAAGCCAAGAAAAGCAAGGAAAATATTATCGTGATGGCGAGGGAAGGATCGACAACGGGCATTGGAGACATTTTACCCATTATCCCGTCATTCATCATAAAACCTATTCGATTAACGGAGTCTCGTCTTTACTGTGTTTCCTTTTATACGATATATTATCCATGGTATTCGAGTTTAAATGCTGGACAGTATCCTGATTATCGGCTCGGCGGGTAGTGTTGGCCATGATATGATGTATCTATTAGCCGCCATGAATCAACCCATCAAAGTAATTGGTGCAGACATCAACCATGAAAAAGGCAGATACGAGATAGAGGAAGCCCTCCACACCGCCCACAACCTAGACAATTATCCACAGCTAAGCTACGAGCCCCTCGATCTATTCGATATTAAGGGTACGGCCGAGTTCTTGAAGATCCATCATCCTGTGGTTATATGTAACCTCGCCAGTCTCGGGAGCTGGTGGGTAAGAAGAAAACTATCCCCCAAGGACTATGCCAAGGTGGGTCCAAGTGGGCCATGGATACCGAACCACCTCACCCTAGCCATGAATCTGATGGAGGCTGTAAAACAATCAGGTATAGAGACTCATGTGGTCAATGGAGCATATCCTGACGCTACCAACGTTATACTCACCAAACTAGGTTACAACCCGACGTGTGGCGGAGGAAACATGGACCTAGGACTCAGCAGGGTAAGAAGAATCGTAGCAGCAGAACACAGGGTACCAGTGAGTAGTGTCCAGATCTATGGTGTCGGGCACCATGGGGCATACTACCGAGCACGAATGGGTGGACCCTTCTACACAAGGATCATCGTAGATGGAGAAGACGTATCAGATAGATGGCCAAACACGAAAATAACCCGGCTATACAGAGAAGCCGGTTATGGCGTCGTAACCCAGCTGCACTCAAACCTCGTGGACCAGATGAGAACCGCCAGCAGCTTCCTCAAACACTGTATAGCAATTTACTATGACACTAACAAGATTCATACATGTGTCACAGGCGTTGAGGGTCTTCCAGGAGGATACCCTGCCCGTATAAGCCGCAGTGGAGCACAGGTAATCCTACCCGGAATCAAAAGAGAAGAAGCCATACGGATAAACATGAAAGGCGCCAAAATAGACGGCATACAAGAAATCAAAGACGATGGCACAGTAGTCTACTGTGAAGAAAACGTCAACCACATGCGGGAAGTACTGGGATATGAGTGCACCGAGTTCAAGCCAAGTGAATCACTGGAAAGAGCCAAAGAACTGGATATGCTGTTAAAGAAGAAAACAGGAACTGATTAACTCGTACTATATTATTGATACTCCTTACTCACTGGAGTAAACGATATCAATGAATTTGCATGATTAAGCACTATGAATGTTAATGTAATTAAACAGAGCCTTGGTGAAGCCGACTACTCTATTACAGTGGTGGGTTTCACAGAAGAACATGTAAACACACCTCCAGCATTATTAAAGAAAACATTAAGTAACCTAGTCAAGCTGGGCGACTTCAAGGGTGAGAAAGAAACATCGACGCTCGTCTACCCGGATGATATGAAAACTCCGAGATTATTGCTTGTAGGGCTAGGTAAGGAGTCTGAGGTGAGCATTGAGGGTATCAGACGTGTAGCTGGCTCTACATCACGCATCGTCAGGGACACTGGAGTCAAGAAAGCTGGAATATATCTATCATCCTTCAACGAGAAACACCTCAAGGTAGAGGATGTAGCCGAGGCACTGGTACAATCCTTCATTATGGGCAGCTATAATGAGCCCTACTACAAGACCAGAGATCTTGACAAGATTAAGCAGCTAACAGAAATCACAATATTCGACCCAACAATAAACGAATCCATCAAATCAAGTGCTGAATCAGGTAAAATAATCGGTGAGGCGGTAAACTATTGCCGTAAGCTAGCTTGGGGACCTGGAAACCTCGTTACACCATCAACTCTAGCTAACGAGGCTACTAGAATCGGAACCCAAAACGACCTCAAGGTAACCATTTATGACCGAGACCAAGCCGAACAAATAGGGTTACACAGCTTCCTAGCAGTAGCCCGGGGCACCGATGAGCCGCCCAAGTTTATCATTATGGAGTACGGCTCAGAGTACAAAGAGACTGTAGCCCTTATAGGAAAGGGAATTACCTTCGATACCGGGGGCATCAGCCTCAAGTCAAGAGACGGTATGCCCGCAATGAAATACGACATGACAGGCGGCGCAGTAGTGCTCGCAACTATGCAGGCAGCTGCGAGACTTGGCTTACAGCTCCACATAGTTGGTATTGTCCCAGCTACAGATAACATGCCAGACGGCAAGGCGTACCACCCGGGCGACGTAGTACGAAGCTATAGTGGGCAGACCATCGAGGTAATAAGCACTGATGCTGAAGGACGGATGGTACTCAACGATGCCCTAACTTATGCCGCACAGAACTACAAACCCCACGCCATGTTCGACTTTGCAACCCTCACCGGCTCCATACATGTAGCTGTTGGAGATCACGCCATAGGGTACTTTGCTAATGAGGACTGGGTTTCGGATAGGCTTGAAGAAGCCTCTAAGGGTAGCGGTGAGAGGGTCTGGCGTATGCCCCTCTGGGAAGAATATGATGAGCAGTTGAAGAGCGATGTGGCGGACTTTAAGCACACCGGAGGAAGACCCGCAGGTGCCATAACGGCTGCTAGGTTCTTGAGTAAATTTGTGATGGATATTCCGTGGGCTCACCTTGATATTGCGGGTCATCCTGAGCAGAAATCAGACAAGGGGTATAATCCGAAGGGGAGTAAGGGTCCGGCTGTGAGATTGGTACTCGAGTTACTGAAAAAATGGAATAGTTAGAAAGAATAAATCTAAAATAGTTCAAGTACGCGTTTACGACAGTTTGTATTTTTAAACCTTTAGAAATATATATTTATCATAAATTTATAAAATAGTAAAATTTGCACTTTTTTTTGGCTAATATTGACGGGCATAAATGTATAGTTTACATAAAAATTGATATTTCTTCTATATTGAGTTTTGTATATATATGAAACTATAATTGTAAAGGTAATATAGACTTTTGATCAGGATTAGATGTCTATTTCCGTAGAGTGAGTTTATCGGAGATAGAAAGGAACAGTAAGACTGTTCAAAAAATGGAAGGAAAAAAAATGAAAAAGAAAATCATTTCAATAACACTAATAGCAATTTTACTATCATCAACCTTTGCTCTATCAATAGCATATGGAGATATTTCACCCACGTTAAAGGCTGATATAGCAGACGCTATAGCAGACGGTATGGCATATGTAGTAGCTCGTCAGCAATCAGATGGCAGTTGGGTTGGTATTAGTAACTCATATCGGGCAGCTTATACTGGGTTTGCCTTAATAAAACTACAAGACTATGCGTATGAACTTGGGTTTGACTCACCGTTCGATGTGGGTTATCAGTACTCTCAGGATGTTATAGATGGATGGAACTGGGTCTTTGCAAAAGACCCCTTAGGTAACCCTGTAAACACTTACAAAAAGACGATTACAACGCAAGACCACACAGCAGGAGCTTCTGGGACTGTTGATGACCCAGATACAAGAGCAAACGGATACGGATTAGTATTTGGATACGATAATCACAGGTATGTATACAGCACAGGCGTAATGCTAATGGCATTAGAAGCTAGTGGAACACCCTCACGATCTACAGGAATTGACTTTGATGGGAACGGTATACCTGATTCATTCTTCGATGTTGCACAGGACGCAGCCGACTGGCTTGCATTTGCTCAGGGCGACGCTGGAGGTGATGAAGGAGGCTGGTATTACTCAGCAACAGCAGCAGGCACACCTTCACAAGTTGAGGGAGGAGGAGAAATTTGGACTGACAACTCCAATGGAGGATTCGCAGTTCTTGGGCTTGCAGCAGCAGAAGGCTTCGGATGTACAATACCTGCCTGGGTAAAAACCGAACTAAGTGAGTGGGTTGATATACTTCAAGATCCGATAAATAGTGACACCTATGACGGTGGATCATGGTATAGACCAATAACTTCTGCTCATCCTAATGGATATCACTGGGTTAATGCCTACAAGACAGGAAACCTCATCTTTGAGATGACCTTCGTAGGAGACTCACCAACAACAACCAGATTCCTTAACGCAATGGATTACATCGAGAGACACTGGCACGACTTGGGAAGCGGAACAACACATACAGGATGGGGCTACAACACAAACCCCGCTGCTTTCCTCTCAATGTATACCTTGATGAAGGGATTTGAGTTCAGCAGCATAGATACAATTGATATCAGTGGTCTCGGTGGAAGCTCAACTCATGACTGGTTTGCAGAGTTCGCCCAAGTCCTCGTTAACCAACAGAATCCCTCTGATGGATCATGGGCTAACGCATACTGGGGAGATCAGCTGCTCAACACAATGTTGGCATTACTAGTTCTAGAAAAAGTATCACCAAACATACCTCCAACAGCAGCCTTTACAGCTTCACCTAACCCTGTTAACGCAGGATCTGTAGTAACATTCACGGATGCATCATACGATGATGACGGTGAGGTCGTTTCATGGAGCTGGGACTTTGGAGACACAGGTACAAGTACTGAACAGAACCCAACTCACACGTACTCGGCAGTAGGCTCTTATGCGGTTACATTAACCGTTACCGACGACGAAGGTGCAACGGGAACAGCTACACTAACAGTAGAGGTGACCAATGCACCACCAGTTGCCGACTTTACTATGCCACCTCAACCATACTACGAAGGTGACACGGTTCAGTTCACTGATTTGTCAACTGACTCTGATGGTGTGATTGTTGCATGGAACTGGGTATTTAGTGATGGTGGTACTAGTACAGATCAAAATCCAGTACATACATACATTGAAGATGGCGAATACATAGTAGACCTAACTGTTACAGACGATGATGGTGCCACAGATTCAATCTATAGAAAAGTTGTAGTATTGAATGTTGCGCCAACAGTTGACGCAGGACCAGACCAGACCGTAAGAATAGATTCCCTTGTCGATTTCCTTGGAAGCTTCACAGATCCAGGCGTACTCGACACTCATACTATTAAATGGGAGTTCGGAGACGGAACAACTGACTCTGGAAGCCTATCAACAAGCCATACCTACACTGCATCTGGAACATATGTCGTCAAGCTGACAGTTACAGATGACGACGGTGGAGTTGGCAGTGACAAGCTAATTGTGACAGTTATCAGTCCTAAAACCATGAAGAAGGAAGCAATAAGCATCCTTGAATCACACCTAGGACTATATGATAAGCACATTGAGCATGACATAGAGCAAGCAATATGGCATATCGAGAAGAGTCTAGAATCTGATCTTTGGGTTGATGAGACTCATCTAACATGGCAACACGGCAACAAGGTCTTTGATGAGGAGAAACTCGCAGTCAAGGAACTCCTCCACATAGTAGAGTGGAAGAAAGCTCCAAGCGACGCCGTTGATATGGCTTACACTGTGATAGATATCCTTGTTGAAGCTGATGAATGGCTGGCTAATGTACAATACGATGAGGCATCAGCCTACGCTAGTACTCATAAACAGGTTGACCACCAACTCGAACTAGCAGAGAAAGAGTTTACAAACGCAGCAGATGAACTCCTGACTATGAAGAAAGGCCACCCCAAGTACGATGACGCCATAAACGCTTACAATAAGGCTTGGCAACATGCGGGACTCGCAATACAACACGCAACAAAGTAACCAAACTATTTCCCTTTTTTTATTATACTTTTAAACTCATTTTAGAAAAATTGTAGATCATTTGAGTCTGGAAGGCTAAATGGATCTCGGTTATCCAATCATTTTCTCGCTAGATTCTCTTAATTGGATTATCAAAGGAGATGAATAATTTTAGGGGAGGAGAAGCCTGTCTTTGCAAACCACCATGTTGGTGTTTACTCTTTTGGCTCTTCGAGTGAGATTAACTGCTAGACAGGCCGAGAATTAATCTGATTATCGTTTAAAAGGGGTTATGAATCATAGTTCTATTATTTTTCATATATAATAAAATTCAACTATTATTTGTACCCATGTTTTGTAATTCTTTGAGGTGAGGATAAGATTATTGACTTGGATGCTAGACTATGTTTATGGCTTCTATTCTCGAGTCTGTTGAATGGGGTAAACCCTCTCTAAAGCTATTGACTCAATGCAGTGATTTGGATCCCAATAAACCTGCAGTAATGCACCTAAGACACACTGAACGACCAATGATGGGGCTCGGGAACCCAGATGAATTCAACCAGAAATCAACGGAGGCTGGGAAAAAAGCGGCATACGAGTTCGGAGCCAACCTACCATCAAGGAGAAACTACAGGTTCTTTTATACGTATATGGAGAGAACACGAGAAACCGCCCAAGAAATCAATGACGGAATAGCGTCCAATCATGGAAGAACAGAGATAATAGGCTCAGTTCCCTTGACAACAGTAGTCGATAGGGCAAAATACGACGAGATCATCTCAAGAGACTCGAGGCAGGGGTTAGGTTATTTAGATATCTTCTCAAAGTGGATAAGCGGACAATATCCGCCCTGGATGCGAGTACCAGCCCTTGAGTTCTCTCAGAAAGCCGCAGCCATTATGATGGAGAACCTTGAGTCAGCTGAG
>Ga0272442_10006065_pt1 | contig 16023 bp, 12 predicted proteins | sample SSMForm2O_FD_200262 | JGI IMG/M metagenome (GOLD analysis project Ga0272442, IMG submission 200262) | Marine sediment archaeal communities from Little Sippewissett salt marsh, Falmouth, MA, United States - SSM-Form-2O | ecosystem: Environmental > Aquatic > Marine > Wetlands > Sediment ...
CCGCCTGAACTTCCGTGATCGCCGCCGTCAGCGTCGTCTTCCCGTGGTCCACGTGTCCAATCGTTCCCACGTTTACGTGCGGCTTCGTCCGCTCGAACTTCTGCTTCGCCATCCTGCCGTTCTCCTGATCGGTGTAGCTCTGTCGGGCGAGAGGGCCGCGGCCGTCCCGCCATCTGATTGAGTCCGCCTAGCTGCGCCCGGCTGCTATCTCCTCGGCCTTGGCCTTCGGAACCTGCGCGTAGTGCGAAAACTGCATCGTATATACGGCCCGGCCCTGGCTCAGCGAGCGCAGAGTCGTCGAGTATCCAAACATCTCGGACAGCGGCACCGAAGCCCCGACTACCTGAGCCGAGGCCCGCTGCACCATCCCGCCGATCTTCCCGCGCCGGCTGGACAGGTCGCCCATCACGTCGCCGAGGTACTCCTCCGGCGTCACGACCTCCACGTCCATGATCGGCTCCAGAATCGCCGGATCCGCCCGCTTCACGCCGTCCTTGAGCGCCATCGAACCGGCGATCTTGAACGCCATCTCGCTCGAGTCCACGTCGTGCGTCGAACCGTCGACCAGGGTGGCCTTGATGTCGATCAGCGGGTAACCCGCCAGTACGCCCGAATCCATGGCCTCCCGGATCCCCTGCTGAACCGGCCGGATGTACTCGCGCGGGATCTTCCCGCCGACGATCTCGTCCTCGAACACGAATCCTGCGCCGGCCTCCGTCGGCTCGATGTGGATGACCACATGACCGAACTGACCCCGTCCGCCCGTCTGCCGAACGAACCTGGCTTCGACGTTCTGGACGGCCTTCCGGATCGTCTCCCGGTACGCCACCTGCGGTCGCCCGACGTTGGCGTTGACCTTGAACTCGCGCTGCAGGCGATCGACGATGATCTCGAGGTGGAGCTCGCCCATCCCGCTGATGATCGTCTGGCCCGTCTCTTCATCGGTGTAGACCCTGAACGTCGGATCCTCTTCCATCAGCTTGGCCAGCGCCTGCGACAGCTTGTCCTGGTCAGCCTTCGTCTTGGGCTCGATCGCCACGCGGATCACCGGCTCCGGGAAGCTCATCGCTTCCAGGATCACGGGATCGTCCGGGTCCGACAGCGTGTCACCCGTCCTGGCCACCTTCATCCCGATCGCCGCCCCGATGTCGCCGGCGTAGAAGGTCTCCGCTTCTTCGCGCTTGTTGGCGTGCATCTGCAGGAGGCGCCCGATGCGCTCCTTCTTGCCCTGCGTCGCGTTCAGGATATGCGAGCCGGCCTCCACCTTTCCGGAATAGACCCGGAAGAAGGCGAGCCGCCCGACAAACGGATCCGTCATGATCTTGAACACGAGGGCCGAGAACGGAGCGTCATCCCGGGGACTGCGCTCCACGAAGTGCTCGTCGTGGTTCGGCAGGTGCCCCGTCACCGGAGGCTTGTCGGTCGGGGCCGGCAGATAGTCGACGATGGCATCGAGCAGCTTCTGAACGCCCTTGTTCTTGAACGAGGCGCCGCACAGCACAGGCGTGATGGCACCCGCGAGGGTCGCCTTTCGCACCGCCCGGCGGACCTCGTCTTCCTCGAGCTCACGTCCCCCGAGGTAGTGCTCCAGCAGCTCTTCGTCGTGCTCGACCGCCGCCTCGACCAGCTCGTGACGCAACTGCTCGGCCCTCTCGCGCAGGGCATCGGGCACGGGACCCTCGTCCCACTTCACGCCCAGGGAATCCTCGTCGTACACCACTTCGACCATGCGAACGAGGTCGATATGGCCGGTGTACAGCTCGCCTTCCCCGAGGGGATACTGGAGCGGGTGCGCTTTGGCTCCGAGGCGCTCTCTCATCATGGTGAGAACGTGCTCGAAGTCCGCGCCGACCCGGTCCATCTTGTTCACGAACGCGAGGCGCGGGACCCCATACTTGTCCGCCTGCCGCCATACCGTCTCGGACTGCGGCTCCACACCACCGACCGCGCAGAACAGGGCTACGGCCCCGTCGAGAACGCGCAGGCTGCGCTCCACCTCGACGGTGAAGTCCACGTGGCCCGGCGTGTCGATGATATTGATCTGGTACTGTTCGCTGTTGCGGTTCCAGAATGCCGTGGTGGCGGCGGAGGTGATGGTGATGCCGCGTTCCTGCTCCTGCTCCATCCAGTCCATCGTGGCGTCACCATGATGGACCTCACCCATCCGATGCACACGGCCCGTGTAATACAGGATGCGCTCGGTGGTGGTGGTCTTACCGGCATCGATGTGAGCCATGATGCCGATGTTCCGAAGCTTCTCCAGCTGCGTGCTACGCGCCATCTATTTCGAAACCTTCCCTCGTGCTCTTCTCTGAACCGGCGTCGTGCCGGTCGACTCCAGTCGAATCACGACTACCAGCGGTAGTGAGCGAACGCCTTGTTGGCCTCCGCCATTCGGTGCACCTCGTCCTTCTTGCGGACGGCGCCCCCGTCTCCGCGGGCCGCATCCAGCAGCTCTGCGGCCAGCCGATCGGACATCGTCTTCCCGGACCGACCGCGCGCGAACGAAACAAGCCAGCGGCGGCCGAGTGAATCGCGTCGGCTCGGACGAACCTCCATCGGCACCTGGTACGTGGCACCACCCACACGGCGGCTGCGCACCTCGAGTACCGGCTTCGAATTCGTCAAAGCCTGCCGGAACACGTTCAGACCGGGCTGTCCGGTCTTCTCCTCGATCTTCCGCATCGCGTCGTAGAAGATCTGCTCCGCGGTCGACTTCTTCCCGTCCAGCATGAGGACGTTGACGAACCGAGTGACTTCCTGGCTCCCATATTTCGGATCCGGGGGTGTCTCTCTCGGAACCGCCTTCTGCCTGCGTGACATGTAACTCTTCCCTTGAAACGGAAACCCGGCCGAGACGTGAAGGCCGGGTTGATCCCAGTGCTTCTCTCGAGTTCCTTACTTCGGGGCCTGTGCGCCCATCCGGCGCATGGTTCCCCTTACTGTATCAACGCTTCGAGCCGTACTTCGACCGACCCTGGCGCCTGTCCGACACGCCGGACGCGTCAAGCGTCCCCCGGATGATGTGGTATCGCACACCCGGAAGATCCTTCACCCGGCCCCCGCGGATCAGCACGATGCTGTGCTCCTGCAGGTTGTGTCCCTCGCCGCCGATGTAGGCCGTGACCTCGTACCCGTTGGTCAACCGCACACGGGCTACCTTGCGAAGCGCCGAATTCGGCTTCTTCGGAGTCGTTGTGTACACGCGGGTGCAGACGCCCCGCTTCTGCGGATTCGCCTCCAACGCCGGCGCCTTCCGCTTCTTTACCAGGTCTTTGCGCCCATTGCGCACCAGCTGATTGATCGTGGGCATACCCCAGCCGCACTCCCTGTACTCGGTAGCGACAGAAACCGCTCCCCCGGTGCCGTGCATCGGCGACACTCGAAGCAGCGGTTCAAAGTGCGCGGAGACGACCACCGCCTCCGCCGAAAATACACCGACCCATTGGTCGATAGACTGAAGAAGGTAGGCGCGGTGATTGGAGTTGTCAAGGTACGGTTCCGGGGCCGCCAGGGGCCCCGGAACCGCCATTTCAGAAGGTCGCCAGAGGAACTCGCCGCGGCCGTCAGGCCTCCGGCTGAAGCTCCGGCTGAAGCTCCGGCTCGGCGGGTTCCATCTCGCCGCGCAACTCGGCAAACAGGCCGCCGGCCGCGACCGGTTCCTCCGGCTCGGGCTGAACCCGACGCATCGCATCGAGCTCTTTCTGAAGCGGCTCGCCGACGAGAAATTCGACGTTCTGGTACCGGTGAATCCCCGTCCCCGCGGGCACCAGGTGCCCGATGATGATGTTCTCTTTCAGCCCACGCAGGTCGTCCATCGCTCCGCGGACCGCCGCGTCGGTGAGGACACGGGTGGTCTCCTGGAAGGAGGCCGCGCTGATGAACGACTCGGTCGTGAGGCTGGACTTCGTGATACCCAGCAGCACGGGCTCGGCGCGGGGCGGCTTGCCGCCACTGCCGATGACCTCGCGAATACGCTCACGGAATTCCATGCGATCGACGTGCTCGCCCTCGAGGTATTCCGTGTCACCGGGCTCCGTGATCTTCACCTTCTGGAGCATCTGCCGGACGATCACGCCAATGTGCTTGTCGTTGATCCGGACTCCCTGAAGGCGATAGACCTCCTGGATCTCGTTGAGCAGGTATTCCTGTACGGCCCTCGGACCCTTGACCCGCAGAATGTCATGCGGATTCACCGGACCCTCGGACAGCCGGTCTCCGGCCCTTACCTGGTCGCCCTCGTGGACTCGAAGGTGCTTACCCACCGCGACCTGGTAGACCTGCTCCTCCTCGTTCTCCATGGTGACGATGATCTCGCGCTTCCCGCGCTTGATCCCACCGAAGGAGACGCGTCCATCGACCTCGGTGATCGTCGCCGGATCCTTGGGGCGGCGCGCTTCGAACAGCTCCGCAACCCGCGGCAGACCACCCGTGATGTCCCGGGTCTTGTAGGCCTCGCGACTGATCTTGGCGATCGTGTCACCCGGCTGGACCGCTTCCTTGTCGTGCACCAGGAGCTGGGCACCGACCGGCACGATGAACTCCCGGAGCTTCTTGCCCTTGGAGTCCACGATTTCGATCCGGGGGTGCAGCTTCTTGTCCCGGTCATCGATGATGACCAGCTGACGGCGTCCGGTGGCCTCGTCCAGCTCCTCGCGGAACGTCTCCTCCGGAACGATGTCGTTGTACTGGATCTTACCAGCGTGATCCGCGACGATCGGCTCGGAATACGGATCCCAGCCGAACAGCAGGTCGCCGGGCTTCACTTCCTGCCCGTCCGTCACGTGGAGCTGCGCGCCATAAGGAACGGCGAGACGGGACCGGACCCGCTCTTCCCCGGTCCGCATGAGCAGCTGGCCCTCGCGGCTCGTCACCACGATCCGCCCGTCGGGGCTCTCGACGGTGGTCACGCGCTCGAAACCGACGGTCCCCTGCAGCTTGGACTTCCGCTGCGTCTGGGCCGCGATCCGGGCCGCCGTACCACCGATATGGAAGGTCCGCAACGTGAGCTGCGTCCCGGGCTCGCCGATCGACTGGGCCGCCAGGATACCCACGGCCTCTCCCACGTCGACCATCTTCATGGTGGCAAGGTTGCGGCCATAGCAGCTCTGGCAGAGACCCCGCCGCGCCTCGCACGTCAGCACCGAACGGATCTTCACCGACTGCAGCCCGGCCTCCTCGATCGCCTCGGCCGCGTCATCACCGATGATGTCACCAGACTTCACGATCACTTCATCGCTGATCAGATCCACGATGTCCTCGCGGGCCACGTTGCCCACGACGCGGTCGCCCAGCGGCTCGATGATGTCCTCGCCCTCCTTCAGGGCCGAGATCTCGAGTCCGAGCACGGTTCCGCAGTCGTGCTCGTTCACGACGACGTCCTGGGCCACATCGACCAGGCGCCGCGTGAGGTATCCCGCGTCGGCCGTCTTCAGGGCCGTATCCGCGAGTCCCTTCCGGGCTCCGTGCGTCGAGATGAAATACTCGAGCACGCTCAATCCTTCACGGAAGTTGGCCCGAATCGGGCTCTCGATGATCTCGCCGATGCCCCCGGTCAGCTTCTTCTGCGGCTTGGCCATCAGGCCACGCATTCCAGCAAGCTGTCGGATCTGGTCCCTCGAGCCTCGTGAACCGGACTCGAACATCATGTAGATCGGGTTGTACCCGTCGCGCGACGCGGACATGCCCTTCACCATCGCGTCCGCCACGTCGTTGTTCGCGTGGGTCCAGGCGTCGATGACCTTGTTGTAGCGCTCACCGAACGAGATCACGCCCTTGTGGTACGCCCGAGTGAAGCGATCCACGTCTTCCTGCGCCTCGGCCAGGATCGTGGCCTTCTCGGCGGGGATGACCATGTCCTCCATGCCGACCGACACGCCGCCCTGCGTCGCGTACCCGAACCCGAAGTTCTTCAGCTTGTCCAGGAACTCCGTGGTGCGTGACATCCCGGCGGCGACGAACACGTCGAACACCAGGTCGCCCAGCATTCCCTTGTTCATCACCGAGTTCTGGAACGGCAACTCGTCGGGGATGATGTCGTTGAACATGATGCGGCCGACCGTCGTCACCACCCACTCGTCGCCGACCAGGTACAGTGCCCCGCGGTGGTAGTCCGGCGTGCCCCGCTCCGTGCGCAGGTGCCCGTTCGCCAGCGCGAGCTCGATTTCCGCCGCGTCCGTGAATCTCGGCAGGTCATCGGCCGGCGTCATCTGTTCGAATCCGGCCGGCGCCTTCGTGACGAAGTAGCATCCGAGCACCATGTCCTGACTGGGCGCGGCGATCGGACGTCCGTTCGACGGCTTGAGCACGTTGTTGCTCGACAGCATCAGGATACGCGCCTCGAGCTGCGCCTCGAACGAGAGCGGCACATGGACCGCCATCTGGTCACCGTCGAAGTCCGCGTTGAATGCGGCGCACACGAGCGGGTGAATCCGGATGGCCTTCCCCTCCACGAGGACCGGCTCGAAAGCCTGGATCCCGAGGCGATGCAGCGTCGGTGCCCGGTTCAGAAGTACCGGGTGGTCCTTGATGATGTCCTCGAGTACCTCGTAGACCTTCGGGTCGTAGCGCTCGACGAGCTTCTTGGCGCGCTTCACCGTCTCGGCGTCACCGCGTCGCTCGAGCTCGTGGATGATGAACGGCTTGAACAGCTCGACCGCCATCACCTTCGGAAGGCCGCACTGATGCAGCTTCAACTCGGGACCCACGACGATCACCGAACGGCCCGAGTAGTCCACGCGCTTTCCGAGCAGGTTCTGCCTGAACCGGCCCTGCTTGCCCTTGAGCATGTCGGACAGCGACTTCAGCGGCCGCTTCCCGCGCCCGCGGATCGCCTTCCCACGACGCCCGTTGTCGAACAGGGCGTCGACGGCCTCCTGCAGCATCCGCTTCTCGTTGCGCAGGATGACCTCGGGGGCCCGCATCTCCAGCAGCTTCTTCAGCCGGTTGTTCCGGTTGATCACCCGGCGGTACAGGTCGTTCAGGTCGGACGTGGCGAAACGGCCCCCGTCCAGCGGAACCAGCGGACGAAGATCCGGCGGAATGACCGGGATCACGTCCATCACCATGTGCTCCGGGTTGTTCCGCAGCGCGGGGTCGGCGTCGCTGTTCCGGATCGCGTCGATGACCTTGAGCCTCTTCAGCTTCTTCTTCTTACGCTGCTTGGAGGTCTCGGTGGCGACCTCGACCCGAAGGCGCTCCGCCTCGGAGTCGACGTCGAGCTGGTTCATCAGCGTGCGGACGGCTTCGGCGCCGATCTCCGCGCGGAACTCGGTGTCGCCGGCCTCGCGCGCCAGGTCCGTGTACTCCCAGTACTCGTCCTCCGTGAGCACCTGCCGGACCTCGGCCTCGAGGCTTCCCGGATTCGTGATCACGTAAGCGGCGTAGTAGATGACGCTTTCCAGGTCCCGCAGCTTCATGCCGAGCAGATATCCCATCTGCGACGGCAGGGTCTTGAAGAACCAGATATGCGCTACCGGGACGGCGAGCTCGATGTGCCCCATGCGCTCCCGACGCACCTTGGACAGCGTGACCTCGACACCGCACTTGTCGCACACGTGACCGCGGTACCGGATTCGCTTGAACTTGCCGCAATGGCACTCCCAGTCCTTGACGGGTCCGAATATCCGCTCACAGAACAGACCGTCTCGCTCGGGCTTGAAGGACCGGTAGTTGATCGTCTCGGGCTTGGTGACCTCACCATAGCTCCACGACCGGATCTCGTCCGGCGAGGCGATCTTGATCTGCATCCAGTCGAAGTCCGAAGAGCCGGCTCCGCGATGCCGGGGGAAATCGATCATCCTGTCTGACCCCTCTGTCGCTTGAGAATCTTCATCCGCCGAAGATTGAATCGTCGGTGTCGCTGCCCAGCGTGACGCTGAGTCCGAGGGCCTGGAGCTCCTTCACCAGCACGTTGAAGCTCTCGGGCACGCCCGGCTTGGGCAGGTTTTCGCCTTTCACGATCGCCTCGTACGCCCGGCTGCGGCCGGTGACGTCGTCGGACTTGACCGTGAGCATCTCCTGGAGCGTGTGCGCCGCGCCATAGGCCTCGAGCGCCCACACTTCCATTTCTCCGAAGCGCTGGCCGCCAAACTGCGCCTTACCGGCCAGCGGCTGCTGCGTCACCAGGCTGTAGGGCCCGATGGAGCGCGCGTGAATCTTGTCGTCCACCAGGTGGGAAAGTTTCATCATGTAGATCTCGCCCACGGTGACATCGGCGTCGAACTGCTCGCCCGTGCGACCGTCCCTCAGCGTCATCTTCCCACCCGGCGTGAGCCCGGCCTTGAGCATCAGCTCCACGACCGCGGCATCCAGGCCGGAGGTGATCGTCTTCTTCCCGACCAGGTCAGCGGCCGCCGGCCAGTCGGCCTCTTTCAGCTTCGCGGCCGTCGAGGCGCCCGAGGCGGCACGCGCAACGTCGAGCACGTAGCGCCCGAACTCCTGCAGGAGACCCTTCGTCGCCTTGTCCGCCCCGCTCGAGAGGTAGGCGTCGAGACTGCGACCGAGCCCCGCGGGGTGGCCGTTCTTCTTCGGCTGGAAGTCGCCCTCGAAGGACTGGATCCCCCGGGCGAACGACTGTACCGTCGCCGCGTCGACCGGCGGAAGCTCGACATCGCGCGCCAGGAACCGGCCAGCCCACGCCGCACCCCCGAGCTTCAGCAAAGCGCCGATCTCGTCTTCCGTGGCCCCCTGGAACACCGGGGTCTGAGCCCGGAAACCGAGCTGGGCGGCCGCCCAGCCCAGGTGCGTCTCCAGGATCTGGCCGACATTCATGCGGCTCGGGACGCCGAGCGGATTCAGCACGATTTCGACCGGAGTCCCGTCGGGAAGCACGGGCAGGTCCTCTTCAGGAACGACCCGGGCGATGATTCCCTTGTTTCCGTGGCGACCCGCCATCTTGTCGCCCACGGAGATCTTTCTCTTTTCGGCCAGGTAGACCTTCACCAGCTGCACCACTCCGGGTGAGAGCTCGTCGGCCTGGAACACCCGGTCGATGGACTCTTCGGTGCGCTCGCGGATGCGCTCGATGCGGCGCTTGGCCTCGTCGATCACCCGGCGAACGCGGCGGTTGGCGATGTCGTTCTTGACCTTCAGCGTGGTCAGGTCGATCTCGTTGAAATCCAGATCTCCGAGCGCCTTCTTCCCGAGTTTCGCGCCTTCCTTCAGGAGCGGCTCGATCGTCCCCCTCCGGAGCAGCAGCGCTACGGTCTGGCCCTCGAGCAGCTCCTCGAGCTCCTCGTCCCGGGCCTCCGTGATCCGGGTGATCTCTTCGCGCTCGGTCTCGCGCAGCCTGGCGATGCGCTCGCCGTGCTCCCGCTCCAGCAGTCCGTCATCGATACGGCGCGAGAAGATCTTGACGTCGATGACCGTGCCTTCGACTCCCGGCGGCACGCGCAGCGAGCTGTCCTTCACGTCCTTGGCCTTCTCGCCGAAGATCGCGGTAAGCAGCTTCTCCTCGGGTGAGAGCTCGGTTTCGCCCTTGGGCGTGATCTTGCCGACCAGGATATCACCGGTCTTCACGCTGGCACCCACACGAATGATGCCACGCTCGTCCAGGTCCACGAGCGCCTCTTCAGCGACGTTCGGGATCTCGACCGTGATCTCCTCGGTGCCCCGCTTCGTGTCTCGAACGTGCAGCTCGAGCTCCTGGATGTGCACGGACGTGAACGCGTCGTTCTTGACGAGTGCCTCGCTGATGACGATCGCGTCCTCGAAGTTGTGACCGTACCAGGGCATGAAGGCCACGGTGACGTTCCGACCCAGCGCCAGGGCGCCGAAGTCGGTGGCCGCGCCGTCCGCGATCACCTCACCCGTCTTCACCACCTGCCCGGTCTGCACGATGGGGCGCTGGTTGATCGCCGTGTCCTGGTTGGTGCGCCAGAACTTCTTCAGCCGGTATCGATCGTACTGTGACAGCCGGGCCAGGGGCTCGTCCTGCTTCGCTCCCTTTCGGGCGCCCGTGTCGATCACGATCTCCTCCGCGGTCACGCGGGTCACCTTGCCCCCGCGTCGCGCCGAGATCACGGCAGCCGAATCCGCCGCCACCTTCTCTTCGAGCCCGGTCCCCGCCAGCGGCGCGTCCGGGAACAGAAGCGGAACCGCCTGCCTCTGCATGTTCGAGCCCATCAGGGCCCGGTTGGCATCGTCGTGCTCCAGGAACGGAATGAGGGACGGCGAGACCGCCACCAGCTGGTCCGGCGCCACATCCATGAAGTCGATCTCGTCGGGCGGCAGCAGCGGATAGTCATCCCGGCGCCGGCAGAGCACCAGGTCCTTGACGAAGCTCCCGTCGGCGTTGAGCACCGCGTTCGCCTGAGCGACCGCGTAGTCTTCTTCCTCGGATGCGGACAGCCACTCGATGTCGTCGGTGACGATACCGTCCACGACCTTGCGATACGGCGTCTCGAGGAACCCGAGTTCGTTGAGCCGGGAGAACGTCGTCATCGACGTGATGAGACCGATGTTCGGGCCCTCCGGCGTCTCGATGGGGCACATCCGGCCATAGTGCGAGTAGTGCACGTCCCGTACTTCGAAGCCCGCCCGTTCACGACTCAGGCCACCCGGCCCGAGGGCGCTCAGGCGCCGCTTGTGCGTCAGCTCGGCCAACGGATTCGTCTGGTCCATGAACTGGCTCAGCTGGGAGCTGCCGAAGAACGCCTGGATCACCGCGCTCACCGTCCGCGCGTTCACCAGGTCGTCGATGCTCATCTTGTCGGGATCGCTGTTGATCGACATGCGCTCGCGGACCAGCCTGGCCATGCGAGACAACCCGACAGAGAACTGGTTCGCGATCAACTCGCCGATCGAGCGCACCCGCCGGTTTCCGAGGTGGTCGATGTCGTCCGTGTAGCCCCGACCCTCGCTGAGCTCGATCAGGTAGCGGACGATCGCCACGAAGTCCGACGGCGCCAGCACCGTCGTATTGGCCGTCGGGACCTCGATATCCAGGAGCCGGTACACGTCGCGCAGGCGAAGATTGACCTTGTGCCGTCCCACTCGCCCGAGGTCGTATCGCTTCGGGTTGAAGAACAGCCGGTCCAGCGCCGTCCGGGCCGTCTCGATGTTCGGAGCCTCTCCCGGGCGCACGAGCGAGTAGATGTTCCGCAGCGCCTCGGCCTCACCGCTGGTCGGATCCTTGGCCAGCGTATTCCGGATCAGCGGCGACTCACCCCTCGGCCCACCGGTGAACACGAGCGCCTCGCGGACTTTCTTCTCGCGGAGGTTCGTGAACAACTCGAGAGTGAACTCGTCACCCCGCTTGGCCAGCACCTTCCCCTTCTTGGGATCGACCACGTCAGCGGCGAGCGTCGGCTGGACACTCCAGTCGCGGCGCATGGTCAGATCCTCGAACGACCCACGCATCGGGATGAACGCGGCGCTCGAGAACACCTCGATGCGCTCGACGCCCGCCCTGAGGAGCCGGTCATACAGGTCGTCGGTCAGCTCTTCACCGCGGCGCGCTATGAAGGCCGTGGGCTCGTCGAACACCGGCACTTCGGTGACGTCCGCCTCCTTGAACCGGCGGGCCAGTGTATCGTCCAGCTTCTCGCCCATGCGGGCCAGAGTCTCGCCCGCGCCGGCCACGTCGTCCGCGAGCCACATCGGCTCGCTCTTGGCCGGATCGAACCCGCCAAGGTCCTGCTTCCGTGGCTTGCCTTCGTATTCCGCGTCCAGGATCGACTCCACGAGCGGCGTGCCGATCACCTCTCGACGGATCGTGCGATCCTCGGAGATCTCGCCGAGGAACACCTCGCGATGCTCGTAGAACAACTCCAGGATATCCGGATCCGTCCCGTGGCCGAGCGCCCTCAGAAGGGCGGTGGCGGGGAACTTCTTCCGCTTGTCGATGTGGACGTGGATCACGTCGTGAATGTCCAGCGTGAACTCGACCCACGATCCACGGAACGGGATGATCCGCGCCGAAAAGAGACGCGTCCCATTGGGATGGACGTTCTCCTCGAACACCACGCCGGGCGATCGGTGCAGCTGGCTGACGATCACACGCTCGGCGCCGTTGACCACGAACGTCCCGTGCTCGGTGAGCAAGGGCAGGTCACCGAGGTAGACCTCCTTCTCGAGGATGTCCGCCGGGCGACGCTCTCCATCGCCCAGGTCCTCCCACAGCACGAGGCGCAGCGTCGCCTTCAGGGGCGCGGCGAACGTCATGTCGCGCTCCATGCACTCGTCCACCGAGTACTTCGGCTCGCCAAGTGAGTAGGACTGGAACTCGAGCGAGTAGTTCCCGTTCACATCGTCGATCGGGAAGATCTCGTTGAAGATCCGCTCGAGTCCGACGTCCTTGCGATCGCCCTCGATATCAGGCTGCAGGAGTCGCTCGAACGCCTGGATCTGGACGTCCAGGAAATGCGGGGTCTCCATCGGAGAGTCCAGCTTCGCGAAAGAGACTACCGATCCGGTGTTGTTCGGTTCAGCCAACTTGCTCACCCCTGGTGGTGGACCGGCCCGTGGGGCCGGTTCAAGTACTGCGATATGAAGGCACAGAACGCCCTGACCCCCGGGGACCCGTTAACGGGCCGCAGGGGCGCATAGGGCGCCGTGCGAGCGCGAACTGCGTTCTTTTCTGAAGAGCTACGCATCTGGAGCCAACGCTCGAGTTGTCGTGGCGGGGCCTGGCTAAAGATCCAGTCCCCAAGAACACCACTACTTCAACTCGACGGTGGCTCCCTGCTCTTCCAGCTTCGCCTTGATGGCCTCGGCCTCCTCCTTGGAGATGCCTTCCTTCACCGGCTTCGGAGAGTTGTCGACCAGATCCTTGGCCTCCTTCAGACCGAGCGAGGTGACCTCGCGGACGGCCTTGATGACCTGGATCTTCTTGTCTCCAATTCCGACCAGCATCACGTCGAACTCGGTCTGCTCTTCGGCAGCGGCCGGAGCAGCGCCAGCCGCCGCGACCGCGACCGGAGCGGCCGCCGTGACACCGAACTTGTCCTCCATCATCTCTTTCAACTCGGCGGCCTCGAGGACCGTCAGCGAGCCAATTGCGTCGAGAAGCTCTTCAACCTTGCTCATGTTTCCGTGTACTCCCTGCCACTGTGTTCACCAAGTTAGGGGCCGGTCCCGATGGCTTCGGACCGTGCTCTCCCCGTGGGGATCCGGGACCCGTCCCTAATGCTCCCCCTGCTTCGCCACTTCTTCGACCATGTAGGCGATGTCGCGGATGAGCGAATTCAGCGCTCCCGCGATACCGCCGACCCCGGCCGTCAAACCGCCAGCGATCGACGCCAGCAGCTGGTCCATCGGCGGAAGATCCGCCAACCGTGTCACTTCTTCCTGCGTTACGACCCGGCGCTCCACGATGCCGACCTTCACGACCGGGCGTTCACCGTTCCCCTTCGCGAACTCCCGCACCACCTTTGCCGGCGCCACGGGGTCGGTACCACCGAGCACCAGGGCCGTCGGCCCCTGCAGGTGCTCCGTGAGATCGGGAATGTCCGTGCCCTCGAGGGCCCGAAGCGTGAGCGTGTTCTTCACCACACGATACTCGGCGCCGGCCTCGCGCAGCTGTCTCCTCAGAGCGCCGATCGCCTCGACCGTGAGGCCGGTAAAGTCCGTGAGGTAGACGACGTCCGACGAGGTCAACTGCCCTTGCAGCTCCTCGGTAATCGTCTGCTTCTGTTCCAGTTTCATTGCCATAGTGCTATCCCGACTTGGACCCGCGCTCGCACGCGGATCGCACGCTTACCGATACGGGTTCGGGTCGATGCCGACCCCGGGACCCATCGTGCTGGAAACCGTCACACTTCGAATGTAGGTACCCTTCGCCGCGGACGGCTTGTTGCGCTTGATGGCTTCCATCAGCGACTCGAGGTTCTCCAGGAGCGCGTCGGTATCAAAGCTGACCTTGCCGACGGGCGCGTGGATGATGCCTGTCTTGTCCACCCGGAACTCGATCCGCCCGGCTTTCGATTCTTTCACGACACGGGCCACGTCCATGGTGACCGTGCCCGCCTTCGGCGTCGGCATCAGGCCCCTGGGACCGAGGACGCGGCCCAGCTTCCCCACGTCCTTCATCATGTCGGGGGTCGCGATAGCCACGTCGAAGTCCAGCCAACCGCCCTGGATCTTCTCGACGAACTCGGTGCCCACGTAGTCGGCGCCGGCCTCTTCGGCCTCCCGCGCCTTGTCGCCCTGGGCGATCACCAGAACGCGGACATCCCGACCCGTTCCGGCCGGAAGGACCACGGTCCCGCGGACGATCTGGTCGGCGTGCCGCGGATCGACTCCGAGTCGAACGGCGACGTCCACCGTCTCGTCGAACTTGGCGTACGCGGTTTCCTTGACCGTCTCGAGAGCCTGGCGCGTTTCGCGAAGCTCCTCGAGGCCGACCGTAGCCGTAGCCGCCTGGTATCCCTTGCCGCGCTTCGCCATCAGTCCGCCACCTCGATTCCCATGGAGCGGGCCGTTCCGGCGATCATCCGGGCACCCGCTTCCTCGTCGTTCGCGTTCAGGTCTTCCATCTTGATCCGGGCGATCTTCACGAGCTGTTCGCGCGTGACCTTGGCCACCTTCTCCCGGTTGGGCTCAGCCGAACCCGAGGCCAGCCCGAGCTCCTTCTTAAGGAGAATCGCCGCCGGCGGAGTCTTCGTGATGAAGGAGAAGCTCCGGTCCGCATAGATCGTGATCACCACCGGAATGATCATTCCCGGCTGGTTCGACGTCTTGGCGTTGAACTGCTTGCAGAAATCCATGATGTTCGCGCCGTGCTGGCCGAGCGCCGGACCCACCGGGGGTGCGGGCGTAGCCTGGCCGGCAGGAATCTGCAGCTTTACGAGCGCCATGATCTTCTTCTTCGGTGCCGCCATGATATACCTGCTCAGAATCCCTTAAGCTGCGTGTAGTCCAGTTCCACGCTGGTCGGTCGGCCGAACAGGCTTACCTGGACGCGTACCTTGCCCTTGTCCGGGATCACCTCTTCCACCGTGCCACTGAAGTCGCTGAAAGGTCCCTCCATCACCTCCACGACCTGCCCGGGGTGGAACGGGATCTCTTCCTTCGGTCCCTCTTCCTCGATCGCCTCCGCGACGCCGAGAATCTTGTTGATCTCGTCCGGGTGCAGAGGCTGGGGCTTCGTGCCGCCCCCGAGAAACTTGATCACGCTCTGTACGCTGTTGACGAGAAACATGGTGTCCTGATTCAATACCATGTTCACCAGGACGTAACCCGGGTACAGGCGCTTCGTGGACCGGATCTTCTTGCCGCCCTTGATCTCGACCACCTCGCGGGTCGGCACGATGACCTCTCGGATCAGCTTCTCCTCGGCCTCTCCGGGGAGTTCGGCGATCTTCCGCTCCAGCAGCGTCTTGACCTTGTTCTCGTGCCCGGAGTAGGTCTGGATCGCGTACCAGCGCGATGCCTGGCCGGTCTCTGCTACGTCTTCAACCACTGAGCACCCCTACGAACGTGCGCACGAACCACGAGAACGTGGTGTCCATCAAGCCGATGATGATCGCGATGATCACGCAGAAGACGAGGATCACGGCCGTGGCGTTCCGCAACTGTTCGCGGTCGGGCCACGTAACCCGCTTCATCTCCGTCTGCACGTCCTCGACGAACTGCTGTAAGTCCTTCATCCGAGCCATATCGAAACGATCGCTCTCGTTGTTCCTGCCGTTGGCAAAGACGACTGAAACGCCGGTCCCTCCCCCTTGGACACGGGGAGTCGGCTGTCAGATCGCTCGGAACGAGCGCCTGGAGCCGGGACCGGCGCAGCTACGCCGCCGCGCGCGTCAGCGCGTTTCTTTGTGCGTCCGGTGCGCGTTGCAGCGCGGGCAGTACTTCTTGTACTCCACGCGCTGCGGATGCAGCCTCTTGTTCTTCGTGCTCGTGTAGTTGCGCTCTTTGCACTCCGCACACTCGAGCGTGATCCGGTCCCTCATCTATCCAACCCTCAGATCCATTACTCGGTGATCGCGGTGACGACGCCGGCGCCGACCGTGCGGCCGCCCTCACGAATCGCGAACCGCAGCTCCGTGTCCATCGCGATCGGAGCAATCAGTTCCACGT
>Ga0272442_10006066_pt1 | contig 16022 bp, 9 predicted proteins | sample SSMForm2O_FD_200262 | JGI IMG/M metagenome (GOLD analysis project Ga0272442, IMG submission 200262) | Marine sediment archaeal communities from Little Sippewissett salt marsh, Falmouth, MA, United States - SSM-Form-2O | ecosystem: Environmental > Aquatic > Marine > Wetlands > Sediment ...
CGTGGTCGCTGATCATCAGAAAATCGTAGCCGCGCGCGGCATACTCGTCCACGATTCCCTGGGGTGAGCCTGGACCGTCGCTGTTGCCGGTATGGGTGTGAAGATTGCCCTTGAGCCACGGCAGCGGGGCGTTATGGTACGGACTTCGGAGAACGATACTCATCAAACTACCTCAAAAAACGCCGGCGCCCATCTGTTCGCAAATTGCTGCAGACACGGCGCCGGCTTGTCAAGCAACGCTTGCTACTACACTGCAGCGCCGCGGGCACTACGCGGTGCTGGGTGTCTCGCGCGCCTCGTCCGCCACCAGCCGCTCGAGCGCCTCGAGCAACTGCTCGGCGTCGATGCCGTATCCGTCGCACACCTGCCCGAGTGTCTCGACCTCGGCCATGTGGCACAGCGCGCAGCCGCCGAGATGAAACGCCGCGAATACCTGGGCAACGCGCGGATCCACCGCCAGGGCCTCAGAAATCTTCATGTCCAAGTTGAAGTGTTTGTTCTCTGTCATGGCAGGTCCTCTTTCAGCCGTTGTTCAGGTTAGCCCCTTTGAACGGGAGCGCCAGCCATGTCGTGCAGCAAGCCGTCTCCCATCCTCACGTTCCAAACTGTCAACAGAACATCGCCCGGCGAGCCAAGATTCCCCACGCTGCCACCTGGGAGCCAGAGGCCCCACCGCTCCCCGCCTCTTGGAATCTGAAAAAACGCCATCAACGGATGGCCAGCATGCGGTCTATCGGAAGGCGTGCGCGCCGGATTACGTCCTCGGACAACTCAACCTCGTATTGGTTGTGCTGCAAGGCGGCGAGGGTCTGCTCGAGAGTGATGAGTTCCATATGCTTGCAGCGCAGGTCGCGGGTGCGCACCATGTCGCGCTCGTGAAACTCCGCGGCCAGATTCTCGCCCATCGCGGAGTCGGTGAACAACAGGTAATGCGCCGCGTCCACGTTGCGCACGTAGTCCACCATGGTCTTGGTGCTCCCGGCGATATCAACCTTGCCGATGACGTCCGGACTGCATTCAGGGTGGGCAAGGATAACGACGTCGGGATGCTCCCGGCGCGCCTCTTCGACGTCCGCCGTCGTAAAAAGCTCGTGCACTTCGCACAGGGCGTGCCATCCGATCACCGTGGGCCTGCCGGGCTCGACGCCCGCATTCACCGGCGCCCCCTCCATCGGCTGTGGCGCCTGAACGTAGGCCGCGTCAAGCCCACGCGCCGTGTTGCGTGCAAGATACTGGTCGGGCAGGAACACGACCCGGTCGTGTCCCTGCTCGAGAACGTGGCGCACGACGGCCACCGCATTGCCCGAGGTGCAGCAGTAGTCCGACTCGGCTTTGACCTCCGCGTAGGTGTTGACGTAGGTCACGACGGGCGCGCCGGGATAGAGTGCTTTCAGGGCGCGCACATCAGCCGCGCCGATGCCTTCGGCGAGCGAGCAACCCGCCTTCTCGGCGGGAATCAGGACAGTCTTTGTCGGGCAAAGAATCTTGGCGGTCTCCGCCATGAACTGCACGCCGCAGAACACGATCACGTCGGCCTCGGTCCGCGCCGAGATCCGCGACAGCTCCAACGAGTCGCCCACGTAGTCGGGCACGGAATGGTAGAGCGCCGGCTCCATGTAGTTGTGCCCGAGGATGACGGCGTTGCGCTGGCGTTTGAGTTGGTTGATCTCGAAGGCCAGTTCGGCCTTATGCGGCATCTCGGCGTCGGGCACGATGCCCGCGAGTCTGGCCCGCATTCGGGCCAACGTCTCGTCTGGCGTCGGGGCGTCCTGGATATCCCCGTGCTTCGGCGGTAGTAGAGCGGTATCCGTAGCCACATCAGCTCCGTGGCCGGCAGAAAAACGCGCGGTGCAGGTCATCTCCCTGGCACCGCGGGTGTTCTACGGCGTCAAGGCGAGATAACGCTGCACCTATATTCCGGCGCCAGCATCGCCCGCGTCTCCAGTCAACTTACTATCACTTCAATGATACCACCCACCGCCACAGAAGACAAACCAAGGAACGCCCCCGCAATCCCCAGACGCCAGGCCTGCTCCGTGTCGGCGGTATCACCGTTTCCGTAGAAGACGGCCGGTCCAATACCGGGCCCTCGAATCATGACGGCGTGGCGCGCACAATGAAGTGCCCTAACCAGGCATGGCCGCGCCGGCGACAGACGTGGCCGTCACCGCGACGTGTGTCGTCAAACGCATCAACTCGCGGCGCTGTTCTTGCTCCTCGGCCATTGCAGTCCACTTACGCGGCGATTGACGCCGCCCACAGCGCAACTCAGAATCCCCCTCCACCGACGCAATGCCACAAAGTCCCTGCCCCGCCAAGCCCGTCGTGAAGCCGCGCGAAGGCATTGCAAACGTGCCCCGGCCATACGATAATGGGGGCTCCGAGTATGGGAAACGCTGCGGCGGTACGAACAAGGGAGTGAAGCCATGCAGGCAATGCGTCGCACAGGGCGAGCGGCTTGGGTGTGGACAAGCGTGGGAGTGAGCATTATGGCTATCTGCTTGGGCGCTACGGCGGCGCCGCCGCCGGCGCCGCTGGCCCCGACGCCGACGCCGGCGCAATTGGCATGGCAGGAGATCGAGTACGGCATGTTCTGCCACTTCGGGATCAACACGTTTCACGATCAGGAATGGACCGACGGCACCAAGGAGCCCGAGACCTTCAATCCGACAGACTTCAGCGGCCGCCAATGGGTCGAGGTGGCGAAAGAGGCCGGCATGAAGTACCTCGTGGTGACGGCGAAACACCATGACGGGTTCTGCACCTTCCCGACCCAGCACACCGACTACGGCGTGACATCGAGTCCATGGCGCGATGGGAAAGGCGACGTCGTGCGCGAGGTGGCGGACGCCTGCCACGAATTGGGCGTGATGTTCGGCTTCTATCTGTCCCCGTGGGACCGCCACGAGCCGAAGTACGAAGACGCCAAGGCCTATGACGCGTACTTCCGGACGCTGTTGCGCCACGTCATCACGACCTACGGGCCGGTCGGCGAGGTGTGGTTCGACGGGGCCGGCACGAAGGGGCACGTGTACGACTGGGACAGCTACTACGGCCTAATCCGCGAACTGGCGCCAAACGCCCTGATCGCCATCTGCGGCCCAGACATCCGCTGGGTGGGCAACGAGGACGGCGTGGCGCCGGACACGCTGTGGAACGTGCAGGAGCGGGGCGGGGAGAAAGTATGGCATCCCGCGGAGTGCGACGTACCGATTCGCAAAGGCCAGTGGTTCTTCCACACGGACGGCGAAGACAAGCTCCGAACGCTGGACGAAATGCTCGACATCTACTACCGGTCCGTCGGGCACGGCGCGGTGCTGCTGTTGAATATCTCGCCGGACCGGCGCGGCCGCTTGCCCGACAGCGACGTGGCGCGCGTGCGCCAGTTGTGGGCCGTCATCACCGACACGTTCCGGACGAACCTCGCCGAGGGCAAGCCCGTCGAGGCCACGAACGTCCGAGGAAACGACGCCACGTTCGGCCCGGACAAAGCCCTCGACGCCGATCCGGCCACCTACTGGGCCACGGATGACGAGGTGACGTCCGCGTCGTTCGCGGTCGACCTGGGCCGGGCGGTCACGTTTAACCGCGCGATGATCCAAGAGCAGATCGCGTTGGGGCAACGCGTCGAAGAGTACGTTGTCGAGGCCTGGGACGGGACGCAGTGGACCGAGGTCGTGCGCGGGACCACGATCGGACACAAGCGGCTGGACCGCTTCGCGGACGTGACGGCTACGAAGGTGCGGCTGACCGTCGCGAAATCACGCGCGTGCCCGACTATCCGCGCCTTCGGGCTGTACCACGCAAAACGGTAGGCAAGGCGGAGGCCTCTCTCATGAAACAGCTATTTGTCGTGCTTCTGACCGCATTTGCCGCGGTTGCGGCCGCGCCGGATTGGCAACGACTTCCGGTACCGGGATACTGGGAGAAGGCCGGCCCGGAGGCCTTGAAGGACTACAACGGCTTCGCGTGGTACCGCTGCTTTGTCGAGGTGCCCGCGGACTGGAAAGGCCGCGCGCTCAAGCTGCGCCTGGACGCCATCGACGATTGCGACGAGACCTTTGTCAACGGCCGCAAGATCGGCGCGACGGGCACGATGCCGCCCGACTACCATGGACTGTGCTCGACGGTACGCGACTACGTGGTGCCGGCCGACGCGGTGCGTTTCGGCGCGTGGAACCTCATCGCGGTGCGGGCGTACGACGCCAGCGGCTGGGGCGGCTTTGTCAACGGCGGCCAGATGCTGAAATGCGCCAAGGGCAGCGTGAAGCTCGAGGGGATGTGGGCGTTTCGCACCGGAGACGACCTCGAGTGGGCACAGTGGCCGGTGAAGCCCGGCTCGAAGGAAGGACGCACCATGGCCGAGGAATTTGCCAAGACCTTTGACGCCATTCCCGGTTCCGAGGGCGTGGCCTTTGCCGGCGAGGCACACGCGCCGGAAAGCGACCTGACGCTGTGGTACCGCAAGCCGGCGCGCGAGTGGATCGAGGCGCTGCCCGTCGGCAACGGCCGCCTCGGTGCGATGGTGTTCGGCGCGGTGCATTCCGAGCGCATCCAGCTTAACGAGGAGTCCGTGTGGGACGGCTACGAGCGGGACACGACCAACCCGAAAGCGCTCGAGTCGCTGCCCGAGGTGCGGCGGCTGCTCTTCGAGGGCAACAATGCCGAGGCCAAGGAACTCGCGGCCCGCGACCTCATGGGCCGGCCCATGGGCGTCCACTCGTATCAGTCGCTGGGGGACTTGCGGCTGCGGCTCCCGAAATGCGAGGAGGTGGGCGACTACCGGCGCGACTTGGACCTCGACACGGGCGTGGCGTCGGTCCGGTTCGTTGCCGACGGCGTCCGGTACACGCGCGAGGTCTTTGCCTCAGCGCCGGCCCAGGTGGTCGTGGTTCGCCTCGCGGCCGACCAGCCCGCCGCGGTCAACCTCGAACTCACCATCACTCGCGAGCAGGACGCGGCCTGCGCCAGCGTCGGAGAGGACGGGCTGGCGCTGACGGGGCAGATTCAGCGGCGCCATCACGATACCGGCGAGGTGGTGGGACTGCGCTTCGAGGCCCTCTTGCGCGCCTTGCCGCAGGGCGGCGCCATGACCAACCGCGATGGGACGCTGTCCATCGAGTGTGCCGACGAGGTGGTCCTCTTGCTGGCGGCGGCCACGGACTACCGCGACCGCGGAAGCGATCCGCGAGCCGCATGCGCTGCGCGGCTCGATAGCGCCGCTCAACACACCTATCCCCAGTTGCGCGCGGCACACGTGGACGACCACCGCGCGCTCTTCCGGCGCGTGGCGCTCGACCTTGGGCCGAGCCTGCACGCGGACCGGCCGACGGACGAGCGGCTCGAGCAGGTCCGCGGTGGCGCGTCCGACCCCCAACTCGTGGAGCTGTACTTCCAGTTCGGCCGCTACCTGCTCATCGGCAGCTCCCGGCCCGGCGGTCTGCCGGCCAACTTGCAGGGCGTCTGGAACGAGCACATGAGCGCGCCGTGGAACAGCGACTACCACACGAACATCAACCTGCAAATGAACTACTGGCCGGCCGAGGTCGCCAACCTGGCCGAGTGCCACCTCCCCCTGTTCGACTACATGGATTCGCTGGTGGCCTCGGGCGAACGTACCGCCCAAGTGCACTACGGCGCGCGGGGCTGGGTGGTCCATCACCTCAGCGATCTATTCGGCTTCACCACGCCGGCCGACGGCGTCTGGGGCGTGTGGCCTGTGGGCGCCGCGTGGCTGTGCCAGCACCCCTATGAGCACTACCTGTTCAGCCGGGACCGGGACTTCCTGGCCACGCGCGCCTACCCATTGATGAAGGGGGCCGCGCTCTTCATGCTCGACTTCCTGGTCGAGGACCCGCAAGGGCGGCTTGTGACCAGCCCATCGCACTCCCCCGAGAATTCATTCCGCAAGCTCGACGGCACCACCTCGATGTTCACCTACGGCGCGACCATGGACCTCGAAATCATCCACGACCTGTTCACACACTGCATCGACGCCTCGGAGATCCTGGAAACCGACGCGGGACTCCGCGAGGAGTTGCGATCAACCCTCGAGCGCCTGGCCCCGCTGCAAATCAGCCAGGAAAGCGGGCGGCTCCAGGAGTGGATCGAGGATTACGAAGAGCCTGATCCCGGCCACCGCCACATGTCGCACTTGTTCGGACTGCATCCAGGGAACCAGATCACGTTGCGCGGCACGCCCGAGTTGGCGGCCGCCGTCCGCAAATCGCTCGAGCACCGCCTCTCCCACGGCGGCGGTCACACCGGTTGGAGCCGCGCCTGGATCGTCAGCTTCTGGGCGCGCCTCGAGGAAGGCGAAAAGGCCCACCAAAACGTGCAAGCGCTGTTGGCCAAGGCCACCCTGCCCAACCTCTTCGACACCCACCCGCCGTTCCAGATCGACGGCAACTTCGGCGGGACCGCCGGCATCGCCGAGATGCTCGTCCAAAGCCACGCCGGCGAGATCGGCCTCCTGCCGGCCTTGCCCAAGGCCTGGCCCGAAGGGCACTTCGAGGGCCTGCGCGCGCGCGGCGGATTCGAGATCGACGCGGCTTGGCGCCACGGACGGCTCACACGCGCCGCCGTATGCTCGACCGCGGGCGGCACCTGCCGCCTGCGCAGTCCCAATCCGCTTCGCCTTGAGCGTGAAGCTGCAACCACGGCCGCGCCCGGTAACGTCGTCGAGTTCGCGACCCAGGCGGGTCAGCGCTACCAATTGTATGCGTTAAAATGACCGAGCAAACTCAAGCTTGAAGGAGACACACGATGAGATGCCTTGTGTTGGTATGCATAGCCATTTTAGGCTTGGCGGTTTCCACGCGCTGCAACGCGGAGACCAAGTATAAGGCCACGTGGGAATCACTGGACAGCCGTCCGTCGCCGGCGTGGTTTGACGAGGCGAAGTTCGGAATATTCATCCATTGGGGCGTGTACTCGGTCCCCGCGTGGGGGCCCAAAGGCCGGTACGCCGAGTGGTACTGGAACGACATGCAGAACAAAAAGGGCGAGACGTGGAAGTACCACGTACGCACGTATGGCGAGCATTACCAGTATCAGGACTTCGCACCGCTGTTCAACGCGGAGCTGTATGACCCGGCCCAGTGGGCCGATATCTTCGCGCGCTCCGGCGCCAAGTACGTGGTCCTGACCTCGAAGCACCACGAAGGCTTCTGTCTGTGGCCCAGCGCGGAGAGTTGGAACTGGAACAGCGTCGACGTCGGCCCGCACCGCGACCTCGCGGGCGATCTGACGGCCGCAGTCAAGGCCCGCGGACTCCGGATGGGCTTCTACTACTCCCTCTACGAGTGGTTCAATCCGCTCTACCGCGCCGACGTGCACCGGTACGTGGACGAGCACATGCTGCCGCAACTCAAAGACCTCGTGCTGCGCTACCAGCCCGACCTCGTGTGGCCCGACGGGGAATGGGACCACCAGAGCGAGGTGTGGCGTAGCACGGAGTTCCTGGCGTGGCTGTTCAACGAGTCCCCGGTCCGGGAGAGCGTGGTGGTGGACGACCGGTGGGGCAAGGACTGCCGCAGCAAGCACGGCGGCTTCTACACCACGGAGTACGGCCACGTCGGCGGCGGCAAGGACCTGGCCGAGCAGCGCAAATGGGAGGAGTGCCGCGGCATCGGCGCCTCCTTCGGCTACAACCGCAACGAAACCATCGACGAGTACGCCTCGGCCGAGTCGCTCGTGCATCTGCTCATCGAGACGGTCGCTAAGGGCGGCAACCTGCTGCTCGACATCGGCCCGACGGCCGACGGGCGGATCCCCGTCATCATGCAACAGCGACTCATCGAGATCGGCGACTGGCTCGACGTAAACGGCGAGGCCATCTACGGCACGCGCCCATGGCGCAAGGTCGCCGACGGCGACAAGGTCCGTTACACCACCAAGGGCGACGCCGTCTACGCCATCTGCCTACAGTGGCCCGGGCCGGAACTCCTGCTGGCCGCCCCGAAGGCGGCCGGGGCCGTCGAGGCCGCGCTGATGGGCCACGACCAATCCCTCGACTGCAAGGCCGAGGACGACGGCCTCCACATCACGGTACCGCACCTGAGCATCGACGAAGCGCCGTGCCAACACGCGTACGTGTTCCGCTTGACCGGCGTCGAGTAGGCAGCCATGAGGGGCGTCCTCCTTCTCGCAGCGGCCTTGGTCCTCCTGGGCGCGCCGGCGCTGGCAACCGGTAGCCGCCCAGTGACCGTGCCGGTCGCGGCGGGCGAGGATACGCTCACGATCGTGGAGCGCGGGGCTACGGAATACCGCATCGCGATCCCTGCCGACGCGGAAGCCCCGCTCCCCTACGCCGCGCGCGAGTTGCAGCATTTCCTGCATCAAATGTCCGGCATCACGCTGCCCATCGTCTCGGAGGGAACCGAGGACGGGCCGGCCCTCCGGCTCGGCGCCCCCGACGAAGCGGGACTCGAAGGGCTGGGCGAAGACGGCGTGCTGATCCGAACCGACGGCCGGGACGTGCTCTTGACCGGCAAGGACCCACGCGGGCGGCTGTACGCCGTGTACGCGTTCCTCGAGCGCTTCCTCGGTGTGCGGTTCCTGGCGCACGACTGCACCGTCGTGCCCAAACGCGAGGTGCTCGCGGTCCCGCGGATCGACTACCGCCACACGCCGCCCTTCATGTATCGCGAGACCCTCTACTTCGACAGCTTCCCGAAGGCCGTCGCCACGCGCCAGCGCCTCAACGGCCCGACCACGCTGTGCGACGAAGAAGTCGGTGGCAAGATCGCCTTCTACCCTTATGTGCACAGTTTCTGCAAACTCGTGCCGCCCGAAGAATACTTCGAAGAACATCCCGAATACTTCAGTCTCGTCGACGGCAAACGCACCAACGCGACCGTCCACGGCCAACTCTGCCTCACCAATCCCGATGTGCTTTCCATCGCCAAGGAACAAGTCCTTCGATGGATTGACGAGCATCCCGAGGTCCCCATTATCGACGTGTCGCAGAACGACGGCGGAGGCGCGTGCCAGTGCGACCGGTGCCGCGCGGTCGTCGAGGAGGAAGGCTCGGAGCACGGCCCGATCCTCCGCTTCGTGAACTCCATCGCAGACGTGGTCGCCGAGCAACATCCGGACAAATGGGTCGAGACGCTCGCCTATGCCTACTCGACCAAGCCCCCGGCCCTCGAGCGGCCGCGCCCGAACGTCATCATCCGCCTGTGCCACGCGGGCTGCTACTTCCACGGCTTCGAGCGGTGCGGCCTCGGCGCCAACCTGATCACGTACCTGCAAGAGTGGAGCAAGCTGACCAAACGCATCTTCGTATGGCACTACGCCACCAACTTCGCCCATTACCTCGCCCCGAACCAGAACCTGAAAGGACTGGCAGACGACATCCGATACTACGCCGCGCACGGCGTCAACGGACTGATGATCCAAGGCGATTACCAGAGCCCGGGCGGCGAGTTGGCCGAGCTGCGCCAGTACCTGGCCGCGCAACTGATGTGGGACCCACAGCGCGACCCCGCTATCCTGCGCCTCGAGTTCTGCAATGGGTACTACGGCCCGGCCGCCGACGATGTGCTCGAATACCTGGCCCTCATGGACCGCGCCGCGGCCGACCCCGGCGTGCACGCCTTCGGCGCGTGGGACCCGCAGGACTCCGTGACACCCGAGTTCGTTTCGGAAGGGCTGGCCATCCTGACGCGCGCACGCAGCCGCGCGGACGGCCCCGAGATCGCGAACCACGTGTCAAAGCTGCTCCTGCCTCTGTGGTACATGCAGTTGGCCTACCCTGACCGATACGGGCTGGCGAAGGCGGACGCCGTGCACACCGTGAACGAGTTCCGGCGCGTGGCCGAGGCGAACCACGTGACCCATGTGCGCGAGGGGGACACGCAGATCGAAGGGTGGCTGGCCGAGATGGAGGCGCGGTACGGCGCCCTTCCCGACGCCGTGCTCTACGACCTGTACCTCAACATGAACCAGGCCGCGTGCGAGCACTGCCTGGATTGGCGTGGAAACTCGGTCGAGCGCAACGGCAAGGCCGTGCTCAGCATCTTCCTGCACCCGCCGCCACCCGACCAGGGCCATGCCACCGCCACCTATCAAGTCGACCTTCCCGAGTGCGATGAGGCCACGCGGTTGAGGCTGTGTTTCGCCACGGCCTTCACCGGGCCGACCGACGACGGCGCCGCGTTCGCAATACGAATCGACGGCCACGAGGTGTGGCAGCGCACGCAGCAGGAAGTCGCGCCCCTGGACCACGAACTCGACCTGTCGCCCTGGGCCGGCCGCTCCGTGGCGTTGACGCTGGACGTGCACGCCCTCGGCAACGAGACGCACGACTGGGCAAACTGGCTACGCCCGCAAATCGTGCGCGCGAATGAGCCACCTAACCGATAGCTCACGCTCGTCATCGCACCCCAAGGCCACACGCTCCTGACAAGACGCCTCGGGCGAATCTGCCCCCGCTGCGTTCGTCTCACTGCAACATGGTTACCGCGCCCGGCTCCCTGAGCAATAGGCACGAGTCTCTCAACGCAAGACGTGCCGCGATCACCGGGGCAAGTCCTACCTCATGATTCGCAGCCATTCCCGGCCGCGTTCCAGCGCGCGCCGAAGGCCATGCCGTCGCGTGCTGGCCACGGCCTTCGCCGCCAGCAGTCCCAGCCGCCGCGGCGTGCTCTGCTGCGCCCAGGCCAGAAGCGGCCGAAGGGCTTCGTTCCGCGACCGCAGGTCCGGTGGACATTGCGCGCACGGCGGCAGTGGGCGTCCCGACGAGAGCGCCTGACGGACCGCCTGAAGATAGGGGCTCTCACGCCAGAGGTCCGCGAGAGATCTCTCGGCCAGACCCTCGTCGTCGACGTCCCACAACCGGCAACACGGACTGACCTTCCCGTCGGCGCACACGAGCAGACTGAGCCACGGCTCGAAACACACTGCGTGTGCCAGGCAGCACGATGACCGCGCCCCGCGGATGGCGTGGCGGCCACTGGCTTCTTCAGCCTCGGTGCCGAGCAGCGCGTGGAAGTTGTGGTCCAGGCCCAGTTCCTCGGCGCAGCGCCGGGCGGCTTCGACATTCGCCATGAGCTCTCCGAGGCGTTCCGCCGGCACCTCGAGATACCGGTTCGATGGACCGTGGACGATCAACTGTCCCAAACCCACGGCGTCGCATCCCAGGGCATGGACAAACGAGACGAATTCGGCCAGGCGCTCGTAGTTGTAAGCCGTAACCACCCCGAAGATCGACAGCACCGGCTGTGCCACGCCGCGCTCGCGCTTGAGGGCCGCCAACTTGCGGACCGTAGCCGTGGCTTTCTCGAAGGCCCCCGGGCACCGGATCGCGTCGTTGATCTCGCGCGTCGGGCCGTCGAGGCTCACGGCAACCGTTGACCAACCCACCTCCATCAGCCTCGCAAAGTGCTCCGACTGGAACGTCACCCCGTTGGTCTGGATCACCCCGTTCATCTCGTAAGACCGAATGCGTTCGCATAGCTGGACGACAACGTCACCGCGAAGCATCGGTTCGCCACCTCCGGCGATCACCCATTCCCGGACGCCCAAGGCGGCGCATTCGTCCACCAGCGCCAGGAGCCGATCGTCCGTGAGCTCATCGCCCCGATCGACCTCGAACCCGGCCTGAAAACACATGTTGCAGCGGAGATTGCACCGGTTCGTCGGAAGGAGCGTGACGTACCACGGGCCCGGCGTCTCCCCCGCTGCCCAGCGGCGCACTCGGCGGGCAGGCGAATCAGTGGGACGAAGAAAGGACACGGTCTAAGGCCTCATACGCTTGCCAGACTGCCGCGGCTGGCCTGGATTGTCGTCAGAGGCGATTCTACCCTAATCGATCGACTGCTTTCGACTTGCCCCCGCAAGCCGCTCTTGCCGGGCACGGATTACATCGACTAGAGCTTCGCGGCCCCGGTAACTGCCCCAAGGCCGTGCTATCGCGAGGCCGTAGCGGCAGGATCCCCCTTCTACATTGGGCAATGGCGTAGACGCGGCATCCTGCCGCGCTTCCTAAGCGCGTCTCTCGGCTACAGGCGCATCACTGTCTTTTCCTCCTGCCAAAGTGGTATGGTTACACGGTTATTCGCTTCAAAGATAGAGAGGAGATCCCAATGCCGTGCTCGATGCGACTGTGGGCGTGCTTTGCCGTGGCACTGTGGGCGGTGGCGGCCGCCCATGGCCAGACGCCCGACCCGCCGGCGACGGCGACCTTCTATGTGGCCACCAACGGCAACGATGAATGGTCCGGAAACCTGCCCGAGCCCAATGCCGACGGGACGGACGGGCCGTTGGCCACGCTCGTGGGCGCCCGAAACGCCGTGCGCCAACTGCGTGAAGAGAAGCGCGAGGCCGACGAGCCGCTCGAGGGCGCCGTACACGTGCTGGTTCGGAAAGGAATCTACAACCTGTCCGAGGCGTTCACCCTCGAACCGCAGGATTCCGGCCTGCCAGGAGCCCCGGTCACATACGCCGCCTATGCCGATGAAAAGCCCATCGTCAGCGGCCGCCGCCCGCTCGGCGACTGGAAGCAGGAGGGCGAGTTGTGGACGACCGAGGTGGCCGACGTGGTCACCACCGACTGGCGTTTCGCCACGCTGTGGGTCAACGGCGCGCGCCGCAGGCGCGCGCGCACGCCCAACGAAGGCTACTTCCGCACGGCCGGCAAGGCCCCCCCGACCGAAAACCCCACCACCGGCGAGATCATGGTGCGGAGCAACACCGGCTTCCTCTACGAGGAGGGCGACATCCAGCGCTGGCACAACCTCGACGACGCCCTCGTAGTCGTGCTGCACGCCTCAGAAACCTCCATGCACCACGTCGCGTCGATCGATGAGGAACACCGTCTGCTCACCTTCCGCAACGCCGCCCCGTGGGCCTTCGAAAATCGCGGCCCCCGCCAGCGCTACTACGTCGAGAATACGCTCGAGGGCCTGGACCAGCCCGGCGAGTGGTATCTGGATCTGGAAACCGGCAAACTGTCGTACTACCCGATGCCGGGTGAAGATCTGGCCACGGCCGAGGCGGTCGCGCCGGCCCTGCGGTGCCTGGTGCAATTGGACGGCAGCTCGAGCACGGGCCAGTATGTGCAATACGTCCGCTTTGAAGGCCTACGCTTTCACCACGCCAACTACCCGGTCGGGGCCGAGGGCTACGCGGAGGCGGGCTTTGCCGTCGGCGTGCCCGCGGCCTTTCAGGCCCGCGGCGCGCGGTTCTGCGCCATCGAGGACTGCGAGATCGCCCACGTCGATACCTACGCGATCTGGCTTCGGGTGGGCAGCTACGCCAACCGCCTCGTCCGCAATCATCTGCATGATCTCGGCGCCGGCGGCGTCCGTATTGGCGAGCGCCAGCGCTCGAACCCGAATCTCGATGTCACCCACAACCTGGTGGACAATAACTTTGTGCACGACATCGGCCATGTGTACAGCTCCGGCGTCGGCGTATGGATCGGCCAGAGCTATCTCAACACCGTCAGCCACAACGAAATCTGCGACCTGTCCAACAGCGCCGTCAGCATCGGCTGGGCCTGGGGCGTCGACCTCGGCTTCTCGTATGACAACCTCGTCGAGTACAACTACATTCACCACCTCGGCCGCGGCGAATTCAGCAACATGGCCGGCATCTATGTGCTCGGCGGATCGACACGGACCGCCCTGCGAAACAACGTCATCCACGACGTCAACGCCTATCAATACGGAGGCTGGGGCATCCACGCCGACGAAGGAAGCGCCAACCTGCGCGTCGAGAACAATGTGGTCTACAACACCACCTCCGGCGGATTCGACCAGTACTACGGCAATCTCAACTGCGTGCGGAACAACATCTTCGCCTTCAGCAGAGAAAGCCAGCTCAATCTCAGCAACACCAATAACCCCGTCCCCGTCCTGTTCGAGCGCAACATCGTGCTTACCGACAACGCGCTCCCCTTCGGCATGAATTGGGACATCGCGAACAACTGGATGGACTACAACTGCTACTACGACGTGACCCGGACCGAGATCGACTTCGGTGGCGTCGAGTTCGACCAATGGAAGGCTCAAGGTAAGGACGTGCACTCCATCCTGGCCGACCCCCTGTTCAAGGACATCGACAGCCGAGATTTTACGCTCCTGCCTGAATCGCCCGCACTCGCATTAGGCTTCCGTCCGATCGACACCAGCCTCGCCGGCCTCTACGGCGACCCGGAATGGCTGGGCCTTCCCAAGACCTTCACCCGCACCTCCATCGTTCTCGCCGACACCTTCGGGACGCAGCAGGTCTCCGAGGACTTCGAGAACGTGGCCACCAAGTCCACGCCGCCCGGAGCAAGCCTGTACGGCGTTGATGGACGGGCCGGCGTCGAGGTAAGCGAAGAAACCGCGGCCGCCGGCGCCAAGAGCCTGAAGTTCATCGACACCGACGGCCCTCAAGACGTGTGGCAGCCTGAGATGGGCTACACGCCGCGGTTCCGTGAGGGAACTGCCGTGGTCACCTTCGACGTGCGCCTCGAGCCCGGCGCCGTCTTACAGCACGATTGGCGCTCCGATTGGACCGGCCGCCGCGTCGGCCCCCGCGTCATCTTCGAGCCGGGCAAGCTGAGCGTCGGCGACGACACGAAGGCAGTGCTGATGGAACTACCGGAAAACGAGTGGTTCCACGTCGAGATCGAGTGCGCCTTGGGCACCAGCGCGCCGGTCCCGGCCACCTACGATCTGGCCGTGACGCTCCCCGGACAGCAACCACAGCGCTTCGAGGACCTGCCCTGCCTGTACCGCAGATTCCGCGTGGTCGAACGCACCTGGTTCCTCGCCAATGCCGCCCAGGAAACCGCCTTCTACCTCGACAACATCCACATCGAACTGCGCTGACCGCCAAGCCAAATCCCGCTCATCGACCCAGGCCCCGAGAGCCGGCCCCCATTAGGCGGCCGCGCCGCCCTCGACCTGGGCCAGCAGAACCGCCCCCGCCAGCACAACGCTCTCGCCCAACTCGCAGGGCACGATCTCGTAGTGGCCGCGGTACGGATCAAACACGCAACGTTCCACCTCGCGCCGCAACGGCTCCAGCAGCACCTTCCCCATCAGCGAGACCCCGCCCCCCAGGGCGACCCGCTCCGGATGGAACAACGTGATGACGTTGGCAATCGCCAGCCCGATACTCGCCGCCACCCGCTCGACCTCTTCCTGAGCGGCCGAATCGCCCGCCTGCGCGGCCTCGCCGAGCATGGCGCACGTGATCGACTGCCGGTCGCCGCCGCACAGCTTCCCCAGCACCGTCTCAGGCGACACCTCGATCGACGACCGCACACGCCGCTCGATGTTCCACCCCGAGCATAGGTTCTCCAGCTTGTCCGCCGCCCCCGCCTCCTCGGCCCGCCAGTCCGGCACATAGGTATGGCCCATCTCGCCGGCCCCGAAGCCCTGGCCGTTGTGCAGCCGCCCATCCAGGATCAGCGCCCCGCCGATCCCGCTGCCGATGTTCGTGTAGAAAAAGTGGCGCGTACCACGGCCGGCCCCCAGGCAATACTCGGCCCAGCCCCCTGCGTTCGTGTCGTTGTGTACCGTCGCAGGCAGCCCGAACGCCTCCTCGAACCAGTGCTTCAACGCCACGTCCTGCCATCCCGATACCTGAAACGAAGCCAACGCCCGCCCCGTCGCGCTGTCCACCGGCCCACCGAAGCCCACCCCAATACACTCCACCGGGCCGCCCACCACCCGGGCGCGCTCCAGCATGGCCGGCACCTCACGCCTGAACCACCCAAGAATACCCTCCGCCCCCTCGCCGGCAGGAGCAGCACCCCGCTGCGTCTCGAGGATCGCCCCCGACCGGTCCCCCAGCGCCACCTGGAGCTTCGTCCCCCCAATCTCGACCCCGAGTGTCAGTGCCTCCATCACACGTCCTCCAATCCATCGCGCGCCACGCCGTCCACACCGTCCACACCGTCCACGACCGGGATTATGACAACCTCGCCCCTCAACTCCAAGCCCCACACCTTCGACGTCCGCCCAATCCACGCCAGCAACCCCGCGGCCCACTTGCCGCACGAGGCCGCTCTGGACTATAAC
>Ga0272442_10006067_pt1 | contig 16019 bp, 17 predicted proteins | sample SSMForm2O_FD_200262 | JGI IMG/M metagenome (GOLD analysis project Ga0272442, IMG submission 200262) | Marine sediment archaeal communities from Little Sippewissett salt marsh, Falmouth, MA, United States - SSM-Form-2O | ecosystem: Environmental > Aquatic > Marine > Wetlands > Sediment ...
TCACTAACTGCCGCTCCACGGCTCGTTTCCGTACCGCTTCGGCGCTGACAGTTACGCTCTCCTACCATATTTCGGCGGGCGAACCCGCTGAAAAATCCGCAGCTTCGGTGCTCTGCTTATTCCCGTTCATTATCGGCGCCAAACTGCTCGACCAGTAAGCTATTACGCACTTTTTAAATGGTGGCTGCTTCTAAGCCAACATCCTGGCTGTCACAGCAATTCAACTTCCTTAAGAACTTAACAGAGCTTGGGGACCTTAGCTGGCGATCTGGGTTGTTTCCCTCTTGACCATGGAGGTTATCCCCCACAGTCTGACTCCCGGGGTAATCTTTACGGTATTCGGAGTTTGGTTGGGGTGGGTAGGCGGGTGGCCCCCCATCCCCATTCAGTAGCTCTACCCCCGTAAAGGAGTGGCCCGAGGCTAGCCCTAAAGCTATTTCGAAGAGAACGAGATATCTCCAAGTTTGATTAGACTTTTACTCCTCCCCACAGCTCATCGCCCAACTTTTCAACGTTGGTGCGTTCGGTCCTCCAGGAACTTTTACATTCCTTTCAACCTGGCCATGGGTAGATCACTTGGCTTCGCGTCTACCACTTGCGACTGAATCGCCCTATTCAGACTCGCTTTCGCTACGGCTACCCCCCTGAAGGGGTTAACCTTGCCACAAACGGTAACTCGCCGGCTCATTATGCAAAAGGCACGCGGTCACCCGTTGAATCCCGCCGAAGCGGGAAACCATAGGGCTCCCACAGCTTGTAGGTATATGGTTTCAGGTACTTTTAACTCCCCTAATAGGGGTACTTTTCATCTTTCACTCGCGCTACTTTCCACTATCGGTCGTCGAGGAGTACTTAGCCTTGGAGGGTGGGCCCCCCGGTTTCACACAGAGTTCCACGAGCTCCGTGCTACTCTGGTACGCCAACATTGAGTTCAAGCTTTCGTATACAGGACTATCACCTTCTGTGGTCGGACTTTCCAGACCGTTTTACTTGCCATTCCTCAATTTGCGTCGGCGCCCGCAACCCCAGAGAGCAAGCTCTCTGGTTTGGGCTGATCCGCTTTCGCTCGCCGCTACTAACGGAGTCTCGGTTGATTTCTTTTCCTGCAGGTACTTAGATGTTTCAGTTCCCTGCGTTCGCTTCATATGGCCTATGCATTCAGCCATAGATGACGCCATCTGGTTGCCCAGTGACGACGGGTTTCCCCATTCGGACATCCCGGGATTAGCGGATGCTCGGCTCCTGCCCCGGGCTTATCGCAGCCTGCCACGTCCTTCATCGCCTCTCGACGCCTAGACATCCCCCATATACCCTTAGTAACTTGACCATATCAATCTTTGATTGAACAGGTTGTCTAAAATCGCCTTTTTTAATAAGCGCTCATATCAACAAGCTTTTCGCTAGAAATACGAAAAACCTGCTGGGAATTATTGTATATAATCCCACGCATCTGCATATTCACTTGTCAAAGAACCTTACAACATCAGAAGGCAAAAGGTAAAAAGAAGAAAATTTTTACTTTTCACTTTTAACTTTTTACTTCAATGGAGACGACCGGGCTCGAACCGGCAACCTCCGGCTTGCAAAGCCGGCGCTCTCCCAGTTGAGCTACGTCCCCGGGCTCCCGCTGTTGCGGCAATCTCAAATTTGAAATCTCAGATCTCAAATTATCAATGGGCCCGGGTAGATTCGAACTACCGACCTCACGCTTATCAGGCGTGCGCTCTAACCAACTGAGCTACGAGCCCCATAAAAACGGTTACTTCTTAACTATTGAATCGGATAGATTCAAGAGAAAACTTCAAAAGAAGCTAAAAAACCGAAGATAATAAACACTGGATTGAACGATGTCAATCAAAAAAGCCAGTCGGTTATAACGATTTACTTAACAAAGAGCAATAAAAAAAACCGCTGTTCACAACTGCCAGCGGCCTCAAAAGCGGGACATAGTCATGTCCATCAGCAGTCAAAAACAGTAAACCATAACATTCGTAAATGTTTTTTCAAAACCCTAACCTAATCCTTTCTTAATGGCCTGATACACCACCAGCCCATGCTGATTCCGTGATTCTAATCCAATATCCGCAGCCCGTCAATACTTTTTCAAAAAAATTTTTAATATTTCTTGTACTGGATTATTGATACGTCGAAACTGGTGAAAATGTTCGATTTCAGCACAATGAAAGCCGTATTCTGTGATTCGTTTCTCGTATCTCGCATCATCCCAGCCTTCGGCGTTCAGCGTTCGATATTGGATATTCACCATCCCCTCCTGTCTCCTGTATCCTGTATCCTGTATTCTGACTTCTATCTTGTTGCCTTTTCCCTTCTACCCTATCTAAATATACGCTCCACGTCGGCAAAAATTCACTTTGTTGAACAATTTTCTGTGTTTTTGTCTCTAATTATTTCTTCTTCGCTTCCACTTGTTTCAGTTTTACTCGCCGCGGGTTGGCTTTCGTGTCGCGGGCGTCTCGTCCGCGCGTTCCGAGGGCATCATGCCCTCGTCTCCGAGGGATATGCATTTGATAACGTAAATCTATCGGCCGCTGCGTACGCCATTCGTTAACCTTCTCTGGTTTGTTCCAGGCTTCGTAGAGGGCGATTAAATTATTGAGTGACTCTAATGTATGTGGATGAGTGTCACCGAGTTTGAGACGACGGCCATTGAGGGCTTCGAGAAGGAGTGGTTCTGCTTTATTGTAATTGCCTTGTTCTTTGTACAGCACAGCAAGTCCGTTCATCGATTCCAGTATATTGGGGTGATTGTCACCAAATTTTTGCCGCCCTGTCTCGACGGCTTCCTTGAATAACGCCTCGGCGTCTGTGTAGCGGCCTTGCACGCTGTATAGAGCGGCAAGGCGGTTTATAAAGGTGAGTGTATAACAGTGTTGGTTACCCAGCATCTCGCGGGCGGTGTCTAACACTTCGACGCAGAGCGGCTCGGTCTCATCATAACGGCCCTGGTCAGCGTACAACTGGGCCAATTCACTTCTACAATACAAGGTTGCATAGTGCCACTCTCGCTTCCCCCATACCCGCTTAATAATCTCCAACGTCTCAAGGAGCAGGTATTCTGCTTCTTTATGACGATCTTGGGCTCGATAGACCGCGCCCAGTCGGCTCATGTAAACCAGTGTATATGGAGATTCTTCATCCCATCGCGAAGTGCCATCTTTAAGCGTTCTTAGGAGCAACTTCTCGGCTTCATCATATCGGCCCTGGTATATGTATAGCTCCCCGAGATTCCCTGTGATGAAGGGTCTAACATCAGGATCGAACCATTGTTCCTGACTATGTGGTTTAGTTTGTAACATTTCCAGCCATAATTTCTCAGCTTCCTCATATCGACCGAGAGCCATTAACATAAGGGCGACGCCATTTCTACTGTTTTGGGTCGCATAAATCTGTTTTGCCTCTTCGTAACGACCTCGGTCACCATATATTTGAGCGAGATCCGTCAAGGATTTGCTTGTCTCTATATGTTTATCGCCAAGCTGCTCTTGTCTAATATGATACGCACGTGCTCGGTGCTGTTCAGCTTCCTTGTACCGGCCGAGCATCCTATACGTACGACCCAGCGTGTCATGAATCGAGGCTTCCCGCATGGGCATGTCTCTCAACTTAGCATCAACACTCTCTGAAACAACCTCGAGAAAAGAGGTTATGGTCAGTTCATGACCTCGAGATCGCTCTGGGTTGACTGAGTCGATAAGGTCATTCTGAAGAAGATCGCAGACAGTTTCGGCTTCAGTGAGCGCACGAGCTTGGCCGAGCGCGAAGGTCACCGACACAATGATCCCAATGACAGACACGAGCAGTACGGCGGCAATGCCACCCACGAGCGCCTTATGTCGCCTCAAAAACTTCTTAAGCCGATACCCTGCCGTGAGCGGTCCGGCCATGAGCGGGGCTCCTTTCAGGTAATTCTCGATATCATCGGCCAGTTCCGAGGCCGAGCGATAACGTTCTGGGCGTTCTTTGCGCATCGCCTTGAGCGGGATCCATTCGAGTTCCTTGCGGAGATGTTTGGCCAATGTTCCGATTTCGGTCCGGCGATTTTCCGCGACCTTGTTGGCCTCTTCACCCAGCCGGGTCAGCCGGGTGCTCGGCGTCTTCGGATCGGTTTCGCAGATCACCTTTCGGATCTGGTCGATTCCTCCGCCATGAAGCGTCTCCGAGTCGAACGGTAGTACGCCCGTCAACAGTTCGTAGAGCAGAACACCTAAAGAGTAAATGTCCGAACGGGTGTCGATATCCTCGCTGGCCATATCCGCCTGCTCGGGACTCATATATTCGGGCGTGCCGAACAACTGGCCTTGTTCGGTATAGAGGGTTCGGTCGGTTAGTGGCTGGAGAACGGCTTTGGCAACGCCGAAGTCGATAATCTTCAAGATCGCCTGATCTTCATGAATGGTGACCAAAATGTTCGAGGGCTTTATATCCCGGTGGATAATGCCCTTTTGATGGGCATGCTGGACGGCCTGGCAAACCTGTTGGAACAGGCGCAGACGCTCTGTGATGGTCAGCTTATAGTGGTCGCAATGCTTGGTCACGGGCAGGCCCTTAACGTGTTCCATCACGAAATAGGGCCGCCCGGTATCTGTCATCCCGGCATCATAAACGTGGGCAATATTCGGATGATCCAGCAAGGCCAGCGCCTGGCGTTCGGCGTCGAATCGCGCCAGAACCCGCTTGGAATCCATGCCGGGCTTGACGACCTTCAGCGCCACCCGCCGCCTAATCGAGCCTTGCTGCTCGGCTAAATACACGATCCCCATGCCCCCCTCACCCAGCTCACGAAGCAGTTTATACCGGCCGATTCGCGTTCCCGGCTTTCCCTCTGGCGTGGTTTCAGGGGCCGTCTCGACGATTCCGCTTTCTTCTTCCGCTTCGTCGGCCTCCAGGCCGGTCCTCATCAGCCGCATTAAACGGTCGGGTTCGGCGCCAAAGATGGATTCTTCCTTTTTCATCGATAATTCTCACAAAGATTTCTTTGATTTGCCAACGAACGTCCTACATCACTCTATACTCTTCCGATTTATTCCAAACCTTGCGCGCTTTTTCGAAAAAATTGTAACAATTCTTCGATTTCCTCCGGCGTCTGGTCCCCATCGAGCAGCGTCCGACGGATATTCTGCTCCAAAACCGCTCGAAAACGGCGTTTGATCGTCACAATCATATTGGAGGCGGTTTGACTATTTTCAATGCCGTGAATCTGGCATAAGTCGGCCAGAGACGGGGCTGGATGGTTCATTAACGTGGGACGGACCACCCGTTCGTAAAACAGTTCCCAGTGAGTCTCCCTACCCTGTTCGGCACATTCGGTCTTAACTACTGATAGAACGCGCTCCATCATCGTGGATATCCAGGCATAATTGAAGGACTCCTCGACGGAGGCTTGTGTCAAACTCGCAGGTAATACAGGCGGTTCGGCCACATCCAGAGAGACCATTTTCTCCTTTGGGATGCGTTTTTGGGCTCTTTCCTTGAGATGCTGCTTGGTGGCGAATTGCTTGAGGACATGGAGCAAAAACGAGCGAAAGCGGCCTTTGGTCTTGTCGGCGCGTCCGACGAGGTCTTTATTGAGAACAACTTCGTGGAAAAATGCCTGCGTCAGGTCCTTGGCGTGTTCGTTGCCGTAGCCGGATCGCCGGAGATAGCAATACACCGGTTTCCAGTACTCTTCCAGCAAAAAGCCGATGAGTATCTGGTCCTCGTCTTGTCCGGCTTGGATATTCTCGATGAGAGACCATTGGGTCGTGAGAAATCTCTGTCGTGCTCCCCCCATATCCGTTTGGTGCTCGTATCCCATTGTAGGATTCCTCCTGTTTTGAGGCACGATCGATTCGCCACGGCGAGGGCAAGCCACGCTATACTTATCATACTACATTTTAAAGCCATGAGAACGTCGAAATGGGCGGAAATCCCTCCAAATTGTACCTCGATATGAAAAAAAGTTCAGATTTTTTCCAGATTGCGCGCAATGTTGGAAATTTTTTGGAGAGTAAAGGGTGAACGCTTTTGATGACAAAGCCCGGCCGGCAGAACAAGTCGATAAAGGCAGAATTGTTAACTTTCTTGAAAGGAAGGAAAATGAAATGGTTGAATGATGACAGAATGAATTGGTTGTTCGTGGTTTTTGTGGCTGTGATTGTGCTTGGAGGCGGACGCGCGAAGGCGGATTTTGTCTTCGGCGAACCCATTCACCTAGGTTCGACAATCAACAGTACGGTTGACGACGCCACCCCGAGCATCTCTGCGGATGGCTTGGAGTTGTACTTTTGCTCTAATCGACCTGGTGGGTATGGCAACGTTGACATTTGGGTGTCAAGACGGATTACGACCAAAGACGATTGGGAAATGCCCGTGAATCTTGGCTCAACTGTCAATGGTACAGCATCCGAAGGAAGCCCAAGCATCTCAGCCAATGGGCTGGAATTGTTCTTTAACTCCAACAGAGCCGGTGGCCTCGGCAACCGTGATCTCTATGTGGCAAGACGGGCGACGACACATGACGCCTGGGGTGAGCCATTTAATTTGGGGCCCCTGGTAAACATGTCATCAGCAGACTATGCTCCTAGCCTCTCAACCGACGGACTAACACTCTATTTCGACTCGAATCGATCTGGCGGATACGGCACTGGGGATATATGGCTGACAACACGTGCCACTCTGGATGATCCCTGGTCAGAAGCGACAAATTTGGGATCCACAGTCAATACTGGGGCCCAGGAGATATCCCCGTGTATCTCAGCCGACGGACTGTGGCTACTATTCCGCTCCTGGAAATCCGGTGGACTGGGCAACTGCGACTTATGGCTGTCTACCCGTAGCACTTTATCTGATCCCTGGTGTGTTCCCGTGAACTTAGGTCCACCAGTCAATAGTGGTTCTTGCGAACACGATCCAAGTCTCTCAACTGACGGACGTACGCTCTACTTTGGCTCCAATGATCGTCCGGGTCAATTAGGGGGGGAAGACCTATGGCAGGCTCCAATTATTCCCATCGTTGACCTCAACGGCGACAGAATTGTGGATGCCGACGATATGTGCATCATGGTTGACCACTGGGGCACAGACAATTCTGCATGCGATATTGGCCCGATGCCCTGGGGCGATGGCATCGTGGATGTCGAAGACCTCATCGTTCTGGCGGAGCATTTATTTGAAAAACTGCCCGGCCGGCCCATCCAACCATGAAAATGAGTATCGTGAACATTTTTGAAAGAAAAGGGACTAAACGCCCAAACTTGGCTGTCGTCAGACAAGTATCGTTGAGGGCCGGTAACCTTAGCCACTGCCGGCCCTTGTTAGATCAATCGAGCCGTAAAAATCGTTCGGCAAAGAACAATTTCACTTGATTTGGAGTAAGTAAGTTAGTATAATATATAACAATTATAGTTGATAGTCAATAGTCGTTAGTGTATGGTGATTTTCGATGCTTGATGCTCGATACTTGATATTGGTTTGTGAGTCAGTAGTTTATCCGGTGATTCCTGTTATCGTGTCAGATCATTTGAAAAAACAAACCCAATTGACTCCTTTTGGGGGAGTCGATGTTCACCCCGCCAGGCAGCTTGCCCTTTAGGGCACAGAGGGCATCTCATGGAATCAATCCATGTCAAAAAACTCATAAAAATGCACAAGAATTTACAGATCTTTACAAAATCGTTCATTTCTTTGCCTCAAAAGAGGGAGAAAATGCGTTTATTCGCGTTCATTCATGGTTGGTCTGAAAAAACAAACCCAATTCTTTAAAACCAGAGAGCAAAGTAAGATATCAAGATATTTTTCCGCCTTTTCTTGATAATTTTCAATTTTTATCATCAACATTGTAGCCTCCTTTTTCGCCTATTGAACAGAAGGGCAGAGTCTGCGCCGTGCGGATTTGCTCGAAGAATGTGAATTTTTTGTCGTTTTTTGCTTAAAATGGCTGGGATGGAGGTAGTTTAATGAAAGCGAGATATCTTTACTGCCTGGGAATTAGTGTGTATTTCGCCGGGCTTTGCCTGGGTGAATTTCAGGTTAATACGCATACGACCTACGATCAGAAGAATGCCGATATCGCGATGGAGCCGGGTGGCAATTTCGTGGTGGTCTGGAGCAGTTATGGCCAGGATGGCAGCTCAAACGGCGTTTTCGGCCAACGATTCGATGCAAATGGTGGTCCGCTCGGACAGGAATTTCAAATCAATGCAACCTCCTCCGGAAACCAGACGGAGCCGGCCGTGGCAATGGACGCAGCGGCCGGATTCGTCGCCGCCTGGCACGGACCCGGGTTCAACGACGGCGATGAGGAAGATATCTTCGTCCAGTACTTTGATCCGGACGGCGTTGCCCTTGGCGGTGAAATCCTTGTCAATCACATAACGAGTGGTCGGCAGCTCTATCCCGATGTGGCGATGGGTAGGAACGGCGCATTTGTCGTCGTTTGGGAGAGCGAAAACACGCCTGAAGAGGGCAAAAAGGCGATATACGGCCGGATATGCGATTGCAATGGGATGGAATTGGGTGATGAGTTTTTGGTCAATGAGGAATCGGCGGAATGTCGTTATCCCGTCGTCGCGGCGGATGCGAATGGCTGTTTTGCCGTCGTTTGGTTGGATGATCGGAGCAGCAATTTGATTTTAGCCCGGTTATTCGATGCCAATGGTCTGCCGAGAACCGATACGATCGAAGTCAGCACGGTTCCACTGAGTTCCGTTACCAGGCCGTCGATTGCGATGAATGCTGATGGTTACTTTGTGGTAGCCTGGGATGGCGATCCGAACCTTGCCGGCCTGGACGATATTCATGCCCGGCTATTCGATCCGAATGGTGAGCCGTTCGGCGAACAATTTTTTGTTAATACAACTATTGATGGCCCGCAACGCTATCCTCAAGTGGCTATAAACAATGTGTACGATTTTATGATCGTATGGGAAAGTCGGATTGATCCGAATGTGAACGAACGGGACATATTCGGTCAGTGTTTCAACGGTCTTTGCGAACCGGTTGGCGAAGAATGCCTCATCAATTCATTTATCGAAGGCGACCAGCGCTATCCCTCCGTTGCGATAAGCGAAGCCGGCAATTTCGTTACGGTTTGGCAGAGCGACGACCAGGACGGCTCGCGCTACGGCATTTTTGCTGAAACCGGACAGTTTACGGGGATGCCGGATTTCAATAATGTAGGGTTTTGAACGACAATCATCTCATCGGCGATTAAGTTGTTGCGGAACTTTCCAACTGTTGAAAATCACGCTCCGATCATAAGTGATATATATTGAATTTCACATCCCTTCCGGTTATATTTTTTAATAGTTGTGAATCGGGGAGAATGAATTCATGATCGTGAAATCGTCGAAAGGGAAAGAAAAATGAAGAGGATTATCGTCGCTTTGTTATTTCTGGTGTTCGTTGTGAATTCATTGGGCTCCGAAAGCGTTTTTACGAAGTTCGTCTATCGAGAAGGTGACAAGCTGATGGATGAAAACGGCGAGCTTCGATTCATCAGCTTCAACATCCCCAATCTGCATTACAACGAAGACCATATGCCCTTCACCGAGATAAATCCATGGCGGCCGACGAACGAGTTCGAGATCGCCGATGCGCTCGAGGCCGTCAGGCAGATGGGCGGGAAGGTTGTGCGTACCTACACCTTATCCGTTCGCGTTGCAGGTGAGAATCCGGATATCCCTCGACACATCCTCGGTCCGGGGCAATTTGACGAAGAAGCTTTCAAAGCGCTCGACATGGTTTTAGCCGTGGCCAATCGCAAGGGCATACGGGTCATTTTTCCTTTCATCGATAACTGGAAATGGTGGGGTGGCATCGGAGGCGCGGCGGCGTTCAGGGGCAAGAAAGACAAGGACTTCTGGACCGATCCGGAATTGTTCGAGGATTATAAGCGAATCGTGAGCTTCGTCATCAATCGAACGAATTCGGTGACGGGTGTTAAATATCGAGATGACAAAGCGATTCTGGCCTGGGAAACGGGAAACGAGTTGGTCTGTCCCCATGCATGGACGGCGAAAGCCGCCGCGTATATCAAGAGCCTTGACCGCAATCATCTTGTTCTTGACGGCTACCACACGACAAATTTGCGTAACGAATCGATTCGAGACGAAAATATCGACTTGGTGACGACACACCATTATTCGAAGAATCCCAGAGAAACCATCGGCCAGATTAAACGAAGTATGGCTAAAGCGCGTGGTAAGAAGCCATATTTTTTGGGTGAATTCGGCTTCATTCCTACCGATGCGGTCGAAAAGGTTCTTCAAACCGTCATAGAGGAAAATGTCAGCGGCGCCCTGATCTGGTCGCTGCGGTATCGCAGCCGGGACGGCGGCTTCTATTGGCACAGCGAACCCTACGGCGGCGATTTATTCAAGTCCTATCACTGGCCCGGCTTCGCCTCCAACGCCGCGTTCGATGAGACCGGCCTGCTCGATCTGATGCGTCGGAAAGCCTTCGAGATTCGAGGACTTCCCGCCCCGGCGATTGAAAGGCCGGCTCCGCCGGTTTTGCTGGATATTGACGACGTGAGTGCGATTTCATGGCAGGGAAGCGCCGGGGCCCAGACCTACGTCGTTGAAAGAGCTCTACAGAAAAACGGCCCATGGATGGCCGCCAAATGCGGCATATCCGACGCGGCCCTTCAATATCGGCCTCTATTTAACGACGTCGGCGTCGAAATGGGTAAACGTTATTATTACCGCGTCATCGCCCAAAACTCAGCCGGCGTTTCTGCACCCTCCAACATCGTCGGTCCTGTTTTAGTTTCTTATAAAACGCTGGTGGATGAAATGCGCGACATGCAATTCATTCATAAACACAGCGCTAACTTGACGTTGGAAATCAAACAGGCGCGAAATTTCAAGGAAGACGCCCATCGGCTCAAAGGACGATCCGGAGAGTACATCGTTTATAAAGTCGAAGGACCGATCCATCCGTGGAAGGTCTTTTCATTTTTCTCGAAAGAGATTACAGATTTCAAGTTTTCCACTTCAACCGATGGTCGGGACTTTAATCCGGTCACATTCGAACGCCGGGATTACTTCGTCGGCAAGGGCGAGTACGACTATCACAAACCGGTTCTCTATCAGGGCGCCGTCCCCCGCAATGATGCAAAATATCTCAAAATCGAATACACTACCGAAGCGCAAATCTCCGCTATAGAAATAAAATACGCCCGTTAAAACAGGAATCTACTCCAAATCGACTCTAATCGATTTTCTCAGTGATTTCGGCCAAGATCAACTGCTTGGCATTTCCCATTGGGCCGGGGAGGAAGGTGCCGGCGGCCTGCTTGTGGCCTCCGCCGCCGAATTTGGCGGCGATTCGGCTGACGTCAAGTCCATCGCGGCTTCGCAGCGAGCATCGGATGCGGCCGTCCTTGAGCTCGATGAATAAGGCTGTCGTCGTAACCGTACCGATGCGCTGGGCTTCGTTGATGAGATTCTCCGTATCGCTGTATTCGGCGCCGGTTCGCTCGAAATCAAGCCGGGTAATTTGCATCACGGCGAATCGGTTATCGAAGTGCAGCTCAAGCGCGCCGAGCATAGCGATCATGAGTTTGAATCGTGCTTGTGAGAAGGTGTGATATAGCTTTTCGTAAATCATCGCCGGTTTCGCTCCGGCCTCAATTAGTTCGGCGCAGGCACGGTGCGTCCGGCTATCGGTGTTGCTGAACTGGAACCAGCCCGTGTCGGTTGCGAGAGCGACGAACAAGGCCTCGGCGATTTTCTCCGTGATCGTCCAGCCGGCGTGCCTGAACAGATCGAGAACGATCAGTCCCGTCGCGGATGCAGACGAATCGACAATCTCCACATTGCCCAGGCCGTCTGAGACCACATGGTGGTCGATAACCAGAACCGGTTTGTCATTAGATTTGAGGAGTTCGTCGAACTTCGGTAATTGACTCGTGCTGTTCGTATCGACAATCACGATCAAGTCGAAGTCACCCCGCCCCCCTGCTTTCAACTCGTCGAGCCGGATATCTTCGCCAAGAACGGGTGCTTTTTCAGTGAACAAAAACTCGTACCATGCCGGAACCGCCGAGAGTAAGAGCGGAGTTGCACTCTTACCAAGTGCCCTTAGCGCTTCAGACATCGCCACAACAGACCCGCACGCATCCCCATCCGGTCTCGTATGCGTCGTAAGCAAAATGCGTTCAGATTTACCTATCAGCTCGATAGCTTTTTGTAGAGTCTTATTCTTTGTCATTCTCATCCGCTTGTTCTTCGTTGTTCTTATCTTCTGTAAATTCCAGTAATCGGACATCTTCAAGGTCGATTTCACGACCGGCGGCACGCTTGGACAAGATTAAGTCATTCTTTGAAAGGATGTAGAAGTCCTGTCCGCGGTAATTCATGGTCTGATGTCGTCGCCATACATCTTGAAAACTAATACCAGGAGTTGAAGTCTGCACATCGATCCGGACTTTATCTTTGAAAATGGTGATCTCGTGGGCAAGAATGTCTTCAGAAGTCGTCAGAGATGCGGTTCCCAAACCCGAATCCAGAAGGGCATCAAGCAGCCGCTTGGCATTTTCCGCAGTAGCCTCGATGAGGATGTCAAGGTCAAAAGTTGCCCTCGGAACACCGTAGAGTGTTGAAGCAATGCCTCCGATAACGACATATTTGACATTATGTTTTTGAAATGATCTGAATACGTCCTGCAACCGATTGAGCATGTTTACGTTCCTGCAGACTGGGATTAACCGTTAGAGCCATATCCGTGAATGAACAGAGCATCTCCATTCGCTCGGATATCGTTAAAGACTGGAACCATCGGGCCTTAGCTTCAGTCGATTCGTCATTACGGTCGTGCGAGATAGCCTTATCCATATATCCATATTACCCTATTGTATCGTTCTTTACCAGCCAGGTGACATAGTTTTGCATTATAAATCTGAATTCTAACAAGAGTTTTGCAAAATCGAAGTTAGGCATACTTTTGGAAAGAAAGAATCTTGTTTCTTGATTTTTTCTTTCTGCCAATAATAGTTGAAGAATTCAGATAAATACATTTTTATCGTTCATACTCCATTCTCAGATAGAATTTCTTCCGCGCGTTCACAGTCTTTGGCGATTTGTTTGGAGAGGTCGTCGGGCGTTTTGAATTTGTGCTGGCTGCGGATGCGTTGAATGAAGTCCATCGCCATATATTTGGTGTTGATATTGCCGAGATTCTTTTTTAAGAGGTGGGCTTCGATCAGCAATGGAAATTCTTCGCCGTAGGTTCTTGCCTGGCCGATGCTGTACGCGGCGGGAATCGACTTTTTGCTTCTTAGGAGATCGTCTATGCTGTTTCCTATTTTTACAAAACCGGCATAGACGCCCTCGGCGGGGAGGACCTGCTTGGGCTTACGCATGTTGAGTGTTGGAAAACCCAGCTTTCTTCCGATGCCCCGGCCGGAGATGATCTCATCGAAGAGTCGGTAGGGTCGGCCCAGGGCGGCATTGGCGTCCGCGACGTGGCCGCTCTCAAGCATATACCGGATCATCGTGCTGGAAACGCGGATCATCTGACCTGTGGACAATTTGATTCTCCTGGGCTGGATAATGGACGTATCAAATCCTTCATGGGGCCCAAGTTTCATGAGGGTATCCACGTTGCCGGTCCGCCCGACGCCGAAGTTGAAATCCGTGCCCTCGACGACGTTGCCGGGCCGGATTTTCTCGACGAGAAATCGGCTGATGAAATCCTCCGGCGTCAGATCCAGCAATTCGGGATTGTCTTTGAGCACAATCATGGAATCGACGCCGTGTTCGGCCATTAAATGCACTTTGAGCTCTAAGGGCGTCAGCACTCCCGGCGCTCTTTCGGGAAATAAGACGGCCACCGGGTGCGGCTCAAAGGTCATCGCGACCAATTCGGCCCCGCGCTGATCCGCGGTGTGTCGGGCGGCGGTTAAAATCTCCTGGTGTCCAAGGTGGACGCCGTCAAAATTACCGATCGTCAGTACGCAGCCCTTTTCGATTTGTCCAAGTTCCGATACGCTATCGAAGACTTTCATTTCTTACCCATCCTGTTTCTTGTACTTCATGTCTGAGTTCCCTACCGGCATCTGATTCATGGGTAGAGGCGATAATGTACCCTCACAAACGCATCTCTGCAAGCGTTTCGGCCCAAAATAACACCGAATGATGCGATGGATGACATATCTTTGAGACCCTGAAGCTCGAAAAAAATAAGAATATATTTGCAACTTAGTTGCAAATTTGATATTGTGGTTACGTTGAGATATGTGTGTTTTAAATGGGTTCATCGGCTACAGGATTTGGAGTGGAAAACGAAGATGAGTGTACGATTGAAAAGAATCCTGACGGAATTGAGGAATCATGCGCCCTTTACGCTATTTGGAGCGGCCACGGGGATTCTTTGCATGCTACTGTTCAAAGGTGTGGGATCGGAGGTCAATCATCGCCTTTTCCAGGTATTCCACCCCACTCACGTCGTCCTTTCGGCTATTGTAACCGCTTCAATATTCAAACGTTACAAAAATAAGGCTGGTTTTCTAAGTGTCCTTCTGGTGGGTTATCTCGGCGCCATCGGCGTGGCGACGTTGAGCGATTGCGTTCTTCCTTTTTTCGGCGAAAGCATGTTAGGAGTGGCTATTCCGGTCCACTCGCATGGGCACGATCAGGATGAGCCGCACGACCACGATCATGATGAGCAGAACGCTGTTCACAATCATGACGAACATGGGGGGCCTGAGCACGTTCATGAATCTGAATCACCCCATATTCGAGCGAGACTTCATTTAGGTTTCATCGAGGACTGGTATCTCGTCAATCCCGCGGCGTTACTCGGGATTATCATCGCGTTTTTATGGCCAAGTTCGAAATTCCCGCATGCCGGGCACGTCCTGGTCAGTACGTGGGCCTCGTCATTCCATGTTCTTATGAATACGCACCGGGAACTGTCGCCGGTCATACTCGCCGGTGTGTTTATCGTCTTGTTTATCGCGGTCTGGCTGCCCTGCTGTATTAGCGATATTGTATTTCCACTGTTGTTTGTGAACTCGGATGTTGATCTGTCGCATCATCACCATTGAGATGATCGTCCATCCCTTCGGAGCAGGAATGGCAAAGTCGAATTCAGATATGCAAGCCCGAAAGATGCTCAAGACGGCCCATCTCTATTGTACGAAAGGTCGAGTGGCCGTTTTGAATGTGCTGATTAAAGCCAACAAGCCGCTCAAACAGGCACAAATTGCACGAGGGCTGGGCAAAGATCACTTCGACAGGGTCAGTATCTATCGGACACTCGAAAGTCTAACGGAAGTCGGACTCGTCCATAAAGCGTATATAGAAAAACGGGCGGCGCATTTTGAATTGGCCCATCATTGCACGAAAAACCAGTGTCATCCCCATTTTACCTGTATTCGTTGCGGCAACACGCACTGTCTGATGGGGATGTCCCTGCCGATGGTCAAGAGTCCGCATAAGGGTTTTATCATCCTTCGCCAGCAGGTTCGGCTTGAAGGGCTGTGTCCGGCATGTGCTTGAGCAGGACAAAATGAAGATTGGAGAATAAAGACTTGTCGCGTTTGGCTCGAAAAGTTGTGTTTTCCTTTACGATGGTTTGCCTCGTGGCGATGGTCACCGGCGTCACGCTGTATCTGCATTTGTTGAGCCATCACCATCCCGAAGAGCACGATTCCGAACATTGCCCGATATGTCAACAGTTACTTGCCAAGCCCGGGAAATTTGTCATAGAATCTGAATCACATCTTCCGGATTACAATCTACTCGAAGGCCAATTGACGTTTTTTTCTCAGTTCTATACCAAAGTCTTTCATTTCGATTCTTTTCGTCCCCGCCCGCCTCCGCGGCTATTCATCAGCTAAATCGTGCGCATTGGCCATTGACACATTCTTCTGGGAATAATGTGCGCGTTCAAATGATGAATGAATCTTACACGCTGTTTGAATAAACGGGAACAACAATTGAATGTTGTTCCGAAAGGTAAGGAGGTTTTTAGCCTATGCATACGAAAAAAGTAGGCATCGTTATTTTTGTATT
>Ga0272442_10006068_pt1 | contig 16018 bp, 15 predicted proteins | sample SSMForm2O_FD_200262 | JGI IMG/M metagenome (GOLD analysis project Ga0272442, IMG submission 200262) | Marine sediment archaeal communities from Little Sippewissett salt marsh, Falmouth, MA, United States - SSM-Form-2O | ecosystem: Environmental > Aquatic > Marine > Wetlands > Sediment ...
TCACCACCGGCCAGCGACGCATTCCTGTGCAGTACCCACGCCAGGTCAAGGGCCGCAAAGTCTACGGCGGACAGCAAAGCTACCTCCCCTTGCGCGTCAACCAGGCCGGCGTGATCCCCATCATCTTCGCCAGCTCGATCATGATGCTGCCGGGCCTCATGCAGAGCGCCATCTCCATACCCGCAATCAACGACTTCTTCAGCAACTGGTTTACCTACAACGGCTTTCTCTACAGCGTGTGCACCGCCCTGCTCATTATCTTCTTCTCCTATTTCTACACGGCCATCACCTTCAACCCGGTCGAGATCGCCGACAACATGAAAAAACACGGCGGCGTCATCACCGGCGTGCGGCCCGGTCGCGCCACAGCCGACTATCTCAACCACGTGATGGTACGCATCACGCTGGTAGGCTCGCTCTTCCTGGCCCTGGTCGCACTACTGCCCACGATCGTGTCCAGGGCCCTTCAGGTCTACAACGCAACCATCGTCACCTTCTTCGGTGGAACCACACTCCTCATCCTGGTAGGCGTCGCCCTGGACACCATACGCCAGATCGAGCAGCATCTGATCATGCGCCATTACGACGGTTTCTCCCCCAAAGGCCGACGCGTTCGGTCAAGACGAGGCTAAAGCACCATGGGACTTCGAATTGTGATGTTGGGCGGGCCGGGCGCCGGCAAGGGCACCCAGGCCAAACGCATCGGCCAGGCCCACAGACTGCCTCATATCTCCACCGGCGACATCTTTCGCGCCAACCTCAAGCAAGGTACGCCCTTGGGCCTTAAGGCCAAGGCATACATGGACGCCGGCAAACTGGTGCCCGACGACCTGACCTGCGAGATCGTGGCCGACCGCATTGCGCAGCCCGACTGCGCTGACGGCTACATCCTCGACGGATTCCCCCGCTCCCTGCCCCAGGCCGAAACCTTCCAGCGACTGCTCGACGCGCGAGGCGACAAGCTCGACGTGGCCGTCGACATCGAGGTCACCGACGACGAGATCGTCGATCGCCTCACCGCGCGCCGGTCTTGTCCCAACTGCGGCGCAATCTACAACCTCAAATTCGGGCCGCCCAAGCGCGACGGATACTGCGACGCCTGCGAGGACACGGCACTGGTCCAGCGGGACGACGACCGCGAGCAGACCATTCGCCAGCGCCTCGAGGTCTACCATGAAACCACCGAGCCCATCATCGCCTACTACGACGCGCAGGGCATCTTGAAGCGAGTTAGCGGCTCCGGGGCCACCCCGGACACCGTGTCGGCCAAAATTGAAGACATCCTCAGCGGCGCGGGTGGGGTGGCGTCGTGATCGCCCTTCGCACAGAAAGGGAGATAGCGCTCCTGCACCAGGCCAACCAAATCGTGGCCGAGGTCCTCGTGGCCATGGCCGACAAGGTCGCCCCGGGCGTCACGACGGATGAATTGAACACGCTCGGCGAGCGGATGATCCGCGAGAGGGGCGCGACGCCCTCGTTCCTGGGATATCGCGGCTACCCGAAGGCCACGTGCATCTCCGTGGACGAGGAGATCGTGCACGGCATACCCGGACCCAGGCAGTTGAAAGACGGCCAGTTGGTGAGCATCGACGTAGGCACCGTATTCAAAGGATACCAGGGCGACGCCGCCCTGACGGTCCCCTGCGGCGATATCGATCCCGAGCGCCAGCGCCTTATGGAAACGACCGACCGCGCCTTGGCCGCCGCCATCGACACCGCCAGGGCGGGGCGGTACTTGCAGGAGGTCTCGCGGGCCATTCAGACGATTAGCGAGAATCAGGGCTTCGCCGTGGTCCGCGCCTTCGTCGGCCACGGCATCGGCACCGATATGCACGAGGACCCCCAGATTCCCAACTACGATACGGGCGAACGCGGACCCCGGCTCAAGAGCGGCATGGTATTGGCCATCGAACCCATGATCAATGCCGGCACCCACGAGGTGCGTGTGTTGAGCGACGCCTGGACCGCCGTCACCGCCGACGGCAGGCCCAGCGCCCATTTCGAGCATAGCATCGTCGTACGCGACAACGAGCCCAGCGTCCTGTCCGCCACCCCCAAACGGGTGTGGGGACAGGTTGCTCACGCCGCGTGGTAGCCCGGTGCACAACGAAGCGGCCATACGAGCGCAGGCGGACTGCCCCGTCAGACCGCCGGGAAGGAACGAAGCGTGAAGGTGCGTAGTTCAGTCAAGAGAATCTGTGAAAAGTGCAAAATAATCAACCGTCACGGTCGGGTGCGCGTCATCTGCGAAAACCCCAAACACAAGCAGCGCCAAGGTTGACCCGACCTAACCGAGCAAGGAGACCAGTCGCATGGCACGTGTAGTGGGCGTCGACCTCCCGCGCGACAAACGCGTGGAAGTGAGCCTCCAGTCCGTCTACGGCATTGGCCTGACAAGTGCCAGAGAGGTCCTCTCGAAGGCCGGCGTCGACCCGGACCGCCGCGTCCGAGATCTCACCGACGAAGAAGTGAGCCGGCTGTCCCGCGTCATCGAAAACGACTACAAGGTCGAAGGCGACCTGCGCCGAGAGGTCACCGGGAACATCAAGCGCCTCATGGACATCAACTGCTACCGAGGGATGCGCCACAAACGCGGTCTGCCCGTGCGCGGACAGCGCACGCACACCAATGCCCGCACGCGTAAAGGGCCCAGACGGACCGCCATCAAGAGAAAATAGGAGGAGCATCGAGTGGCCAAGGACAAGCGCAAAGGCAAGCCAGGGAAAAAGCGCCGTACGGCACTGAACGTCACGACAGGGGTCGCACACATCCTGGCGACCTTCAACAACACCATCGTGTCTATCACCGACATGCAGGGCAACGTGATCGCGTGGTGCAGTGCCGGTCAAGTCGGCTTCTCCGGTTCCCGAAAGAGCACCGGATTCGCCGCGCAACTTGCCGCCGAACAGGCCTCCCGCAAGGTTATCGAGGCCGGCCTCAGAGAGGTGCGCGTCCACGTCAACGGGCCGGGATCCGGCCGGGAGTCCGCCATTCGGGCCATTCAGGCCGCCGGGCTGGACGTGACGCTCATCAAGGACGTGACCAAGATCCCCCATAACGGATGCCGCCCCCGCAAACGGCGCCGGGTCTAGGGGCCATGTCGTCGGATGGCGGTGCAGCCAGTGACGCAAACCGTGGGGTTGTTCTCACAGGGTAGGCACAAGTCCCGAAAGGCTCAGACACATGATAGCTAAAGAGTTCGAGATTCCCAAGTGCATCAAAATCGCTGACGGCGCCACCGACCGCTTTGCCCGCTTCTCGGTGGAGCCCTTCGAGCGCGGCTACGGAACCACCATCGGTAACGCCCTGCGTCGAGTGCTCTTGGCCTCGCTAGAGGGATCGGCCGTCACGGCCATCCGCATCGAGGGCATCGAGCATGAGTTCTCGGCGATCCCTGGCGTCAAGGAAGACGTGACCGATGTGGTCCTCAATTTCAAGCGCTGCCAGTTGAGGCTCAACCAGGACGAGCCCCTCATCTTCTCCTTCAAGCACAAAGGGCCGGGCGAGATCACCGTCGCCGACGTGTTCAAGGACAAGGATGTGGACGTCTTCAACCCCGACGCGGTCATCATGACCTTGACGTCGAAGTCCGCCGCCATCGAGATGGAACTGAAGGTCGTCCGCGGCCGCGGCTATGTCACCGCCGAGCATTTCGAATTGGAGCACGCACCACTGGGCACCATCTACCTCGACGCAGGCTTCTCCCCTGTCCTAAAGGTCAACTTCCTCGTGGAAGACGCCCGCGTCGGCCAGCAGATCGACTACGACCGACTGCTCCTCGACGTGTGGACCAACGGCACCATCGCCCCCGAAACCGCCGTCCAGGAAGCCGCCCAACTCCTCGTCGACCATCTGCGCATCTTCGTCCGCCAGGACCAAGAAGAAGCCGGAGCCGCCGCCGCCGCCGCCGCCGAGAATCCGCAAGTCCTGGCCGCCCTGGCGCGCTCGGTGGACGAACTCGAGCTTAGCGTGCGCGCCGCCCACTGCCTGAAGGCCGCCAACATCCGAACCATCGCCGACCTCGTCGTACGCACCGAGCAAGACATGCTCGCCTTCCCAAATTTCGGCAAAAAATCGCTGGACGAAATCAACGCCATTCTCGATTCGATGAATCTCTCGCTGGGCATGACCGTTTCCCCCGCCGCCGCGGCCCTGCGCACCACAGAAAACCCCGCGGACAGCGAGTAGCGACTGAGGGAACACCATCATGAGACATCGCAAAGCAGGCCGACGGCTGGGACGCACGAGTCCCCACCGAAAGGCCACCATGAAAAACCTCACCGTGGCGCTCTTCACACGCAACGCCATCGAGACCACCGTGGCCAAGTCCAAAGAGCTACGCATCTTCGCCGAGCCCCTCATCACCATGGCGAAGCAGGACAGCGTGGCCAACCGCCGCCGCGCCTTCGCCGCCTTGCGCGACGACGATGCGGTGCGCGAGCTTTTCACGCGCATTGGCCCTGCCTTTGCCGAGCGCGCCGGCGGTTACACCCGCATCTTGCGCCTCGGCAACCGCGCCGGCGACGCCGCACCCATGGCGCGCATCGAACTGGTCGGACTCGGCGAGTACGAAGAGTAGTCAAGCACGCGCGACGCCACCACAACGGAGCAGACGCACCTCTGCTCCGTTGTCTCTTTGCGCGCCACGGAACCGCGGGCCGGACCACATCGAGTTCGATCCTACAATCGCGGGCCCGGCCGATGCTACGCTAAGGCACATCACGACGGCGTCTTGTTGACGGCCGAGGGAGGGAGGCCATGTCGTTTGAAAACGCAAGACCGAGAATCGGCCTCGTTGTGACCTACGCCCCGCTTGAGGTGGGCTGCGAACACGCGCCACGACTGCTCGGGGCCGCCGCCGCCGCCTTGCGCCAACTCCCCTTGGAACTGCACCCCTTCGAAAAGCCCGTCTTCAACCTCGCCTCGGCCCTCGAGGCCGCCGACGCCCTGGCCGCCGCACGCGTTGACGCCGTGCTTTGGCTGGCCGCCACATGGGCCTTTGACAACACGGCCCTCGAGTTCCTGCGCCGCTGCCCCGTCCCCCTCATCGCCTGGGGCACCCCCGGCATGGAAACCGGCTCGCTATGCGGATCGCAGCAGTTGGTCCACGTGCTCACCGAACTCCACCTGCCGTGCGCCTTCGTCCACGGGGCCGTGCAGAACTCCCACGCCCAACAGACCCTCTTGGCCTTCGCCCGCGGCGCCGCAGCGGCCCAGCGCCTGGCCCAGGCGCGCTTCGGCATGCTCGGCCACCGCACAGTCGGCATGACCGAGGTCACCTTTCACGAGTACGACCTCTTCGAGCAGTTCGGCGCCATCGTCTACTATCAAGGCGTCGAACAACTAATCGCCGCCATGGACAAGACCGACCCGGCCGAAGCCGAGGCCCTGTGGAGGCGCGAGAAGGTCCGCTGCGGACCGTGCCGCATCGAGGACGCCAGCGGACACAAGGCCATGCAGTGCTATCTTGCCCTGCGCGGCTGGGTCGAGCGGGACCGGCTGGCGGGCGTCGCCGTCGGGTGCTACCCAGACCTAATGGGCGTCGTCTGCCTGGCGTGCGGACTGCTCGCCGAAGAAGGCATCGTCACCGCGTGCGAGGGCGACATGAACTCGGCCGTGCTCACCGCCGCCATGCACCTCATGTCGGGTCGGCCGATCCACAACACCGACCTCCTCTTCGCCGACCCAACCGACGACACCTGCACCATGAGTCATTGCGGCAACTCGGCCATCTCGCTGGCCGCCTCGCCCGGCGAAGTCGCCCTCGAACCCGTCCGCCTCATGGACCAGGGCGTGGTGGCCTCCTATACCGGTGCGCCAGGACGTGTCACGATGGCCAACCTCTGCGGACGCAAGGGCACCTACCGCTTGACCCACTACACCGGCGAGGCCGTGCCGACCGACATGACCTTCCCCGGCATCCCCATCAAGGTGAAGCTCGAAATTCCCGTCGAGCAGTTCCTGCGCGACACCGCGGCCTTCGGGACCGGCCACCACTGGATGGTGGCCTACGGCGACCTCTCCGAACCGTTGCAGACATTCGCCCGTCTAACGGACCTTAGAACGCCGTAGCCCCGCGCGAGACCCACCGGCCCCCTTCTGATACGATAGGCCCGATGGAAAGGACCGACCCCTCGTAGCGAAAGGGCAAACGTTCAGCTACCCAGGAATTCAGGAGACAATACACAGGAGTCGGAATTCAGAAGCCAGGAATCACAAGACAGAAGAGAGGACAGGGACGCCCTGCCTGACCCGTCCTGCTTCATCCTTCTCCATTCTGTATCCTGACTCCTGTCTCCTGAATTCCTGAACGCTTACGCGAAAGGGTCCTTGTGTTCGAATTGCTCGCCAAAGCCGCCGCCCCCCTTGTCTCGAAAGGCTCCCGCCGCATCCTCGTCATCCTGCTGCTCTTCTTCGTCTCAGGTGCCTGCGGGCTGCTGTACCAAGTCGTCTGGGCCCGCAAGCTCGTGCTCCTCTTCGGAACCACGTCCTACGCCGTCAGCACCGTGCTGTCCATCTTCTTCCTCGGACTGGGCCTCGGTAGCTTGTGGGGCGGACGCCTGGCCGACCGGACGCCTCGGCCGCTGCTTCTGTACGGGACCTTCGAAGTCATCGTTGGGCTGTGGGCACTCTTCTTCATCCTGGCCATCGGCCGCGGCGAGTCCGCCGTGGTCTGGCTGCTGCGTGCGTGCGCGTTCTCCCGCCACGTCGGCATCGCCCTGCGCGCCCTGCTGGCCCTCGCTTTCCTCCTCGTCCCCGTGCTGCTCATGGGGGCCACCCTGCCGCTGCTCGCGAAGGCCGTCTCCACCGACCCGCGCGTCCGCGGCCTGCGCATCGGCGCCCTGTACAGCCTCAACACATTTGGGGCCGTGGCCGGCTGTGCCCTGGCGGGATTCATGATCCTGCCCCGTCTCGGCTACACCCGCTCGACACTCGCCGGAGCAGCCGCCAATCTTGCCGTGGGTCTCCTCGCAATGGCCTACGCCCACCGAACGGCCGTTCCCCAGCACGCCTCGCCTGCGCTCACCGACCAGGCCTCGGCTCAGCCCTTCACCATACGCTTCGCAAACACGCTCGTCTTGGTCTGTTTCGCCCTCTCCGGCTTCTGCGCCCTCGCCCTCGAGGTCCTGTGGACCCGCCTGCTCACCCTCGTCTTCCTCGGCACCACCTACGCCTTCACCACCATGCTGACAACCCTGCTGTGCGGCCTCGCCGTGGGCAGCGCCTGCGCGGCCCCCCTCGTGGACCGCCGCCGCCATCCCGTCTTCCTCTTCGGTTTCGTCGAGATGCTCATCGGCTCAGCCGCCCTACTCATGCTGTCCCTGTTCGTGGGATTGCCCAAGCGACTGCTCGACATGCAGGTCCAGGCCGGCTTCGACTGGGAACGCATCGTCCAGGCAAAGTTCCTCCTGTCCTTCACCGTACTCTTCGCGCCCACATTCCTGTTCGGCATGACCTTCCCCATCGTCGTCAAGGCCCTCACAGCCGGACAAGCAAGACTGGGCCGCGACATCGGCCGCCTCTACTGCGTCAACACCTTCGGCGGCGTCGCCGGCGCCTTGGCCGGCGGATACGTGCTCATCCCCATGCTGGGCACACACCACAGCATCGAATTGCTCTCGTGGCTGCTGTTCGGCGCGGGCGCGGCGCTCGTGCTCGCCTGTCCCACCCGCGGCCGAGCGCCCAAGCTGGCGGCCCTCGTCGCCGGGCTCGCCTTGATGGCGCTGGCCCAACGGCGTGCACCGGCGGATGTCGCTCTTGCGCTCAACGACGGCTACGTTCCCAAAGACCACCGAGTGCTCGACTACCGCGAGGGCGTCGAAGGCACGGTCGTCATCGCCGAACCGCAGGACAACACAGCAGGCTCGAACCGCACCCTCTTCATCAATGCCGTCCAAGCCACCGTCTCCATCGAGAAGGGCGTCAAGATGAACCGATTCCAGGGCGTCCTGCCCCTCGTGTTCAACCGCGACCCGCAACGCGTCCTGTTCATGTGCTTCGGCTCCGGCATCACGGCCGGCACGCTCGGCCTCTACGACTTCGAGCGCATTGATGCCGTCGAGATCGCCCCCGACGTCCTCGATGTGGCCTCGTTCTTCGCGGCCGACAACTTCGACGTGCTCGACAATCCCCGCATCCGCACCATCGTGGACGACGGCCGTAATTTCCTCCTTACCACAAAGGACCGCTACGACGTCATCACCTTCGAGCCCATGCCATTGGCGCTGGCGGGCGTCTCCACCTTCTACACGCGCGAGTACTACACGCTGTGCCTCGAACACCTCGCCCCCGGCGGCCTGGTTTCCCAGTGGGTCCCCCTACACAGCCTCGACCCCGCACTCGTCCACACCTTCACGCGCGTCTTCCCCGAATACGGCCTATGGTTCGTCAACGCCGACCTGTTCTTGATCGGTTCCGACCAGCCCCTGCGCATCGACTGGCCCCGCCTCAGCGAACGCCTCACCCGCCCACGGATCCAACGCGCACTCCACGAGACCGGATTCGGCGACCTCGTCGAGGTCGTGTCCTGCTTCCTCATGGGCAAGGAGAACACCGACCGCTACGTCCAAGGCGGCGCCATGATGGTCGACGACCGGCCGTGGGCCGAATTCGTCGCGCCCAAGCTCATGTATGAAACGCGCACAGCCGTGCCCAAGGCCCTGGCAGAGCTCGCCCCCCTGTGCGAAAGCCCCAGCGCACTGGTCGACACCGGCGCGCTGAGCGACGCCGACGCGCGCACGCTGCTTGAACGCATCGACCGGCGCCATCAGGCCAAGCTCAAAGACCTACACGGGCTCGAACTCTACTACAGCGGCACCTTCGGCGCCGAGCCGGAGGCCCATTTCAAAGAGGCCCTCGCCATCGACCGCGACGATTACAACGCCCGGTATTACCTCACAGAGATCACCGCCGCCCGCGTGCAACGCTTCCTGGACTGGGAAGAAGAGCAAAAAGCCCTGGCCTGCCTAGAGGACGCCCTGAAGTACCTCCCCGACGAGCCCGAGCTTCATCGCCTGGTAGCCGATCTCCTCTACGAACGCGACGCCATCGAGCAGGCCTCGCGCCACTACGACCGCTACGCGGCACTGGGAGGAACCGACCAGAAGGCCCTGGACCGCCGCCGCGAACTCGCACACCGACGCCCCGCCCCCTGACGCGCCAGCCCACCCTTCCTAAGAGATCTTCGCAAGCGTTCAGCCAAGGATGAACCATGGAATTGGAAAATACTCAGCATCGAAGGCTCAACGCCCAATGCCTGACGAGCCGCCTCTGGATTCATCCGGACATGGAAGATCGAGCATGCGATATGGGCGCTTTCTACAAGCCGCCAGCCTTCGGCTGAACGCCTACAGCTCTTCTTCGTCCACCGCCTCGGGCGTGTCGGCAGTGTCCACCGGCGGCGCGACCCGCGGCACCGGCGGCTCGGTGGGGAATTTGAACTCGAGTTGCTGGCGGCGAACGAAGCCGTACCGCTTGAGTAAGCGCAGGGTCTGCAGCGTGTGCGACGGGGCGTACGAGACACCAGCGCTGATCTTGCCAAGGATCTCGTGCAGGACCGTCGGGAACTCGATGATGTGGTCGATGCCGCCGTCTCTGAGCAAACGCACCGCGCGCTGCCGCGCTTCGCCCGACGCCGGCAACTCGGAGACCACCAGAATGGTGCACAGGTCCGGGCTGCCGAGCGCGGCACGCGCACGCGCCAGGGACTCCTCGCTCGCCACCTCGAACAGAACGGGATTGGACTGAATCACCGAGGCGTAGAAACGGTCCGCGTGCCACGCGCGCACCTCCACCAGCGCATGCGTCACGCCGGCGACGTCGCCAGCCTGCAGCACGAATTCCGAGGGCCCCGGGCCGACCGGCGCGCCGTTCTCTACGAACAGCTGCAGCCCGTGGTCGGGCGCGCGCGGGCGCACCGTGTCGTGCTGCCAATACGTCATCACCCGGAAGCCGTTTAGCTCGAAGAACTCCCGGACCAACTGCACGTTAACGTCGCTCATGGCCGATTCTCATCGTATGGCCAGAACCCGCGCGGAACGCGACCGCCCGCCGGGACCCCGGCGCCCCTACTCGGTGCCTTCCTGCTTCCCGTTCGCCAAATCGCTCAGGGCCTTGCCCACCTTGTGCTGCGGATGCGCGGACAGGATCTGTCTGCCGACCGCGGCCGCGGCCTCGACGTCCCCAAGCCGCTGGTGGCACAGGCCGCGTTTCACCAGAATATCCAGCCGGGTGAAGCTCTCGCCGAAGGCCGAATAGTGGCGTTTCCCTTCGACCCGGTCCTGCGCGGAGCGGTAATGTTCCAAGGCCGAGCCGAAGCGGGCCTGCGCAAAGCTCACCTCGCCGCGCAGGTAGTGGCCCTCGGGCGCGTCCGGGGCCATCTCGACCGATTTCTCGATCAGGGCCTGGGCCTCCTTCAGGCTCTCCCCCGAAAGAACGGCGTTGCCCGCCAGTTTCGCCGCGCGGCCCAGCAAGAAAAGAACGGCAAAGCTGGCCCCGCCGTGCGCACGCGCCCCCTGCGAAAGCGTCACCGCCCCGTCCCAGTTCCCTTCCTGAAAGCAGACCTGCGCCATCCCGAGGTGCGCGCGCGCGTTGTGCGGGTCGATGGCCAACACATGCGAGAACTGCTTGCGGGCGCGCTGTAGGGCCTGGTCGTCGGCAAGCCCCTGCGCCAGCAGCGCCTGGCCCAGGTCCAGCCGGGCCGCGATGAGACCCGGCTTCTGCACGACGACTTGCCCGAGGATCTCGACCGCCCGCTGTGGCTGCCCCATGCGTACATAGCACTTGCCCAGTTGGTGGTGCGCCGCAAGCATCGAGCGATCCAACTGAATCGCCCGCACGAAGAACCGGGCCGCGGCGTCCACGTCTCCCTTCATGAAGGCCGTCAGGCCCTCATCATAGTAGCTCTCCGCGTTCTCGCCGCCAAACGCCATGCCCGCGTTCCCCGCCTCTCAGTTGCGCAACGCCTCGAGCGCCCGGCGCGCCTGGGCCTCCGTGACGTCGGTGCGTTGCAGGACGTGCCCCAGCCGGTCAGGCACGATGAACTTCATCATGCCGGCGCGCACTTTCTTGTCGTGTCTCATCATGGCGAACGTCTCCTCCACCGGGAGCCCTGGCCACGACACCGGCAACCCATAGGTCGACAGGCACGCGCGCTGGCGCTCGACGAACGCAACGTCCACCAGGCCCAGTTCTGCCGCCAACGCCGCCGCGGCGTGCATCCCCAGCGCGACGGCCTCGCCGTGCAGGAAACGCCGGTATTCGGTGACCGCCTCAATACCGTGACCGAAAGTGTGCCCGTAGTTCAAGTTCGCCCGCACCCCCTGCTCGCGTTCGTCCGCCGCCACCACGGCCGACTTGATCTCACAAGACCGGACCACCGGACGCTCGAGCGCCTCGATGTCGCCCGCCAAGATCGCAGACGCGTGCTCCTCCATGTAGACGAACAGGTCGGCATCGGCGATCACGCCGTGCTTGATAGCCTCGGCCAGTCCCGCGCGCACCTCGCGTTCGGGAAGCGTCTCCAGCAGCGTCAAGTCGATCATTACGGCCGACGGCTGATGAAACACGCCGATCGTGTTCTTGCCAAGCGCGTGGTTGACCCCCGTCTTGCCCCCCACGCTCGAGTCCACCTGGGCCACGATAGTCGTCGGGACCTGGGCGAAGCGGACGCCCCGCATGAACGCCGCAGCCGCCAAACCCGCCACGTCGCCCACCACGCCGCCCCCGAGCGCCACCACCACACTCGACCGATCCAACCCGGCCTCGAGGAATTCGCCGCATAGCCGCTCGACCTGCGACAGACGCTTGTGCTCCTCCCCGGCAGGCAGCACGCACACCAACGCCTTGCCCCCCAGCGCCCCCACCAGCCGAGCCGCGTACAGCGGCCCCACGTTCGAGTCCGTCACCACGGCCATCGAGCCCCCCAGCCCCGCCTCGGCGAGAAGCGCGCCCGCCTGATCGAGGAGCCCGCTCCCCACGTGGATGGGGTAGGACCGATCACCGAGGTCGACCGTCAGCGTCTTCATGCGTGCGCTTCCGTTTCTCAGTGCTTGAGCTTGACGGTCCGGCCGGTGAGGGCCGACTTCTCGGCCGCAAGGATCACCTCGAGCGACCGCTTGCCTTCCTCGCCCGGGCAGTACGGCGCCTCGAGCCCAAGACACGCGCGCACGAACGCCCCGCTCGCGTCCAGGCCCCACGCCTCGTCGTCTTCGTTGGTCGGAGGCTCCGGCACGTCGAACACGATCTCGCACGCGGGATTGACCAGGTTCGCGACCAACGGTTGGCCCGGCAACTCGCCCACGCGCAACGTACCATTCGCGCAGTGAAGGATGGTGTAGTTTGCCTCCATGCCCTTGACCGTCCACGACGCGCACAGCGTGCCTACCGTGCCGTCCGTGAACTTCAGCGCCGACACGAAGTTGTCTTCCACGTCGGTGCGCTTCTTCTCGAGCCGCTCGAAGAAGCCGCATACCTCCGCCACCTCCTTGCCGGTCAGGTAGCGCACCAAATCGGCCTTGTGAACGCCCAGGTCGGCCATGGCCCCGAACCGCGCCTCCTTCTTGCGGAAGAACCACTTGCCCGTGGGGCTCCACCCCTCGGGGCCGGGATGCCCGAACATGGCGGTCACGTGCAAAATGCGGCCGAGGATCCCGCTGTCGATGACTTCCTTGGCCTTCACGTGAGGCGCAAACAGCCGCTGGCTCTGGTTGACGTTGAGTAGCCGCTTGCACCGCTTCGCCGTGGCCACCATCTGTTGCGCCTCGGCGGCGCTGCACGCCATCGGCTTCTCGACGTTCACGTGGCAGCCCGCCTTGAGCGCCGCGATCGTAACCGGCGCGTGCAAGTAGTTCGGCAGGGCCACCGTCACTGCGTCCAGCCGCGCTTCCTTCAGCATCTTCTTGTAGTCGGTGTAGATGCGCGCCCCCGGCGCCCGGCGTTCGGCCAAGGCACGGGCCTTGGCCGGCAGCACGTCGCAAAGGGCCACGATCTCGGCTTGCGGACAACACGCATAGTCCGGCACATGCAAGAACCGGGCAATCTGGCCGCACCCGATCATGCCCACACGCAGCTTCTCAGCCATGATGTCTCCTCCCTACTTCGTTACGCCGCAGCACGTTGGCAGAAACGCGCCTATTGTATGCGGCCAACTCCAGCGACGCAAATCGCGGCCATCGGCTTTCGAGACGGCTCCGGTATGCGCTACTCTTAGGGCGTGACCAAAGCCGAACGCATCGACCGTATCCTGCCCGACGTCGAAAGGCTGCTCGGCGAATGCCGCCTGTGCGGACACCGCTGCGGCGTCAACCGAGCAGACACGCCCGGCTTCTGCCGAACCACCTCGCCCGGCCTCGAATACGCCCGCGTGTCGTCGCAGAACCTCCACTTCGGCGAGGAGCCGCCCCTGGTGGGCCGCGGGGGGTCCGGGACGGTCTTCTTCTCGCGCTGTAACCTACGGTGCGTGTTCTGCCAGAACCACCAAATCAGCCAAGACGGCCTCGGGCAGGAAGTGCCCTACCAGGAACTGACCTCAACCTTCCTGCGCCTTCAAGGCCAGGGCGCAGAGAACATCAACCTGGTCACGCCGACGCACTACACCTACCCTATCCTGCTGGCCCTGCGCGACGCCTACCGCCGCGGCCTGAGCGTCCCGCTCGTATACAACACCAACGGCTACGACAGCCTCGAGCTGCTCGAGCTGCTCGACGGCATCGTGGACGTCTACCTGCCCGACATGAAGTACATGGACGCGGACCACGCGGCCAAGTACTCCTCGGCCAACGATTATCCCGCGGTCGCGAAGGCCGCCCTCAACGAGATGTACCGGCAGGTGGGGCCGGTCGCGGCGTCGCGGGGCGTGGCCGAACGGGGCGTCATCATCCGGCACCTCATCCTGCCGAACAACCTGGCCGGGTCCTACGACTTTCTGTTGTGGCTCAAAGACGAAGGGATGCTGGACGCGACGCTGAGCCTGATGAGCCAGTATTCGCCGCAGTACCGAGCCCGCGAGTTCAACGAACTGAAGGGCCGGATCCCTCGAAGCGAGTACCGCGAGATCGTCCGCTACGCCGTCGAACTGGGCTTCAAGCACCTGCTGACCCAAGGGCTCGACAGTTCGGACGTCTACTTGCCGGACTTCCGGCGCGACGACCCCTTCTCCCGATAGGCGTCTCCAAGCCGTTCGCTGACCGCCCCGCTCTGGACCTGGCAGATGGCCAGCGCCAGCGCGTCCGCAGCGTCGTCCGGCCGCGGGATGGCGTCCAGGTTCAGCAGGATCTTGACCATCTCCTGCACTTGCTGCTTGCGGGCCTTGCCGTAGCCGACCACGGCGCTCTTCACTTCGAGGGGGCTGAACTCCCCGAGCGGCTTGCCCGCAAGCTCCGCGGCCAGGGCCAGCACGCCCCGCGCCTGGGCCACGGCGATGCCCGTCGTCACGTTCTGAGAGAAAAAGATCTTCTCGATGGAGACCGCGTCGGGCTCGTGCGATTCGATGAGACGACAGGCCTCCTCGAAGATCATCCGGAGCCGTTTGGCGAAGTCGAGTCCGGCCGGCGTACGAATGGCCCCATGCGCGACGTGGCGCAGGCGCGTGCCCTTGCCGTCGACCACGCCGTACCCGGTAGTTGCCGTTCCCGGGTCGAACCCGAGCACGCGCATCTAGGCCCCCATGGCCGCGGCCATGTCCTCTTCGGAAATGTCGAAGTTCGCGTACACGTTCTGCACGTCGTCGCTGTCCTCGAGCGCGTCCATCAGCTTGAGCACCCCGGCCGCGCCCCCGCCCTCGAGACTCACCGTGGTCTTCGGGCTCATGGTCAGCCGGGCCTCCTCGGCCTTCACGCCCATGCCCTCGAGGGCCTGCACCACCGCGTGCAGCTGATTGGGCGCCGTCGTGATCTCGTAGAAGTCGCCGCCCTCAGTGTCCAGGTCTTCAGCGCCCGCGTCAATGGCCTTCTCGAACATCTCCTCTTCGTCGCAGGCCTGCTTCGGGACGGTGATGAGGCCCTTTTGCTCGAAGTTCCAGAGCACGGCCCCGTTCGCGGCCAGGGAGCCGTTGTACTTGGTGAGAATATGGCGGACCTCGGCCACCGCCCGGTTCTTATTGTCCGTGAGCAGGTCGATGATGATGGCGATCCCCCCGGGCGCGTAGCCTTCGTAGCGGATCTCCTCGTAGCTCACCCCCTCGAGTTCGCCGGTACCCTTCTTAATGGCGCGCTCGATGTTGTCCTTGGGCATGTTCTGGCCCCGTGCCGTCAACAGCACCGTACGCAAACGGGCGTTCGTGTCCGGATCCCCGCCGCCGTCACGCGCGGCGATCGTGATTTCCTTGGCCAGGCGCGAGAAAATCTTGCCCCGCTTGGCGTCGGCCGCGCCCTTCTTGCGTTTGATCGTGCTCCATTTCGAGTGACCCGACATCGATACGGTTCTCCTCCAGAGCGACGGCGTTCGCCGCCCAACATGACCCAGTTCAGGTCCCCACATTCTAGCACGCGGCCCCGCGATCCTGCAACGCAACGTCGTCCCGTATTTGACATCACCGCCCGGCCCTCTGTACCATTTCAGCCCTCATCAAGAGTGGCGGCGGCGCACGCCAGGGGGAAGGGCGCGTTCGCCGCAGGTTGATGTGTCTTCTTGGCTGTGAGGTGCTGAGGTCGGCTATCCACAGAGCGGCACGTGGAGTACATTTGTGTATGAGTAACATAGGACCTCAGCGTAAGGCCTTGCCGCCGGAAAGCCTCTACGATCCCCGCTTCGAGCATGACGCATGCGGCGTCGGCTTCGTGGCCAACGTGCGCGGCGCCGCCACCCACACGATCGTTCGCCAAGGCATCCAGGTCTTGGAGAACCTCGTGCATCGCGGCGCCGCCGGGTGCGACCCGGAAACCGGCGACGGCGCCGGCATGCTGGTCCAGCTTCCACACCGGTTCTTCGCCGAGGAGGCCGAGTCGTTGGGCTTCGATTTGCCGCAACCCGGCCGCTACGCGGTGGGCATGGTGTTCCTGCCCCAGAATACCGAAGACCG
>Ga0272442_10006070_pt1 | contig 16017 bp, 20 predicted proteins | sample SSMForm2O_FD_200262 | JGI IMG/M metagenome (GOLD analysis project Ga0272442, IMG submission 200262) | Marine sediment archaeal communities from Little Sippewissett salt marsh, Falmouth, MA, United States - SSM-Form-2O | ecosystem: Environmental > Aquatic > Marine > Wetlands > Sediment ...
GAAACGCAATATTTGTTGTTGCAGTAGTACCCTTTATCATCTGTTGCCAACACACAATTACATCTGTTGCAAACCTTAACTTCTTTGGGCCACTTGTAATTTTCAACATAATTTACATGGCTACAGTTCGGACATGGGTATTTTTCACCGATAAAACGATATTTATATTCACATTTTTTGCATATTACATAATTATATACCAGTTCCATTTTATTACCTCTCTAAATCATATTATCATTTTCAAAATCATCTAAACCCTTAAGCGTTGTATAGATAAGCATTACTATTGCACTTAAGAGAACTATTCCTGCTGCAAGAATTATACATACTACTGTTGACAATTTATTCACCTTCCAACCTCACTTGCTTTAAATAAACAAATATTTTTACATTCTTTACTGAATCCATGCCTGACAAGCATTGCATCAGATTTGGTATTCCTATTGTTTTTTTATCATATTCAACTTCAAATATTGCTTTCATTATTTTTTCTCCTTTAACTTGCTTAATAAATGCCTTTTGAAAATATGCCTGTCAACCACTTCAAGATTACATTGGTTAAAGATATTATCCCTTTCATCAATAGAACGCCTGTGATACTTTTCTTTGTAGTTGACATCAATTACATTGTTTATTTTTTTCTTGAGTAAACTTAATCCAGTTGTGTATGCAGAATAATCAACTATGGCTTTGCATCCTTTTAAGTTTCTAAGTAATCTATAGTATGTTCTATCATCAAGAAATGTTGTACCGTTTACAGAATAGGCAAAATCAAACTTGCTGAAGTCCATATTGTCAAACTCCAAGTCAAATAACATGCAGTCAATATCTTTAAAATTAGTTTTTGCGTAACTTATTCGTTCCTTGTCTTTATCAATGCCTGTAATTTTAGTACCATTATAGCAACCTGCTTTTATCACATTGTCAAGATAACCATTTCCACAGCAAACAGATAATACATTTTTGTAATTATTTTGATTTATTTCCTTTACAAGATACTGTACTATGTGGTATTTGACATCATAGTTGAAGTTTACATATGGGCTTTGCATTTTATTCACCTGGCTTTATGTCGTTATGGTCATCATAGCAAAATGCAATTACTGTTAGTGTCCAACTTGCAAGATAACCTGCAAGAAAACCCACTGTGAAAATAAACAAATCATCCATAAAATTATGTATGTATATAGTTATATTTAAAGTTTTTGAAAAAAAGAAGGGAGTTGTACTCCCTGTTGTTTTACTTTCCACCTCTTATCATTAGGACAGCTGCTATGATACCAACTGCTGCAACAACTACAATGTAGATAGGCCCTAACGAATAGAACGTACCTAAGTTTGTAATTAAGTTTGTCGAAGCGTTGGTAGCTGGTGTATTGTTTGCACCAGTAAATGCCGCATCATATGTCGAATATGATATTCCACCAAGTACTGCATAGACAATAGCAATTGATATGGCAAAGATTATTGCTGCAATTACTGCAGTAAGAATCATATTGACATCTGCTTCGTCATTTAGTTTACGCATTTACCTACCACCTCTTATCATTAGGACAGCTGCTATGATACCAACTGCTGCAACAACTACAATGTAGATAGGCCCTAACGAATAGAACGTACCTAAGTTTGTAACTAAGTTTGTCGAAGCGTTTGTAGCTGGTGTTCCTGTAAGTGATGCGTCATAAGTCGAGTATGATATTCCACCAAGTACTGCATAGACAATTGCAATTGATATGGCAAAGACAATTGATGCAATGACTGCAGTGAGAATCATATTGACATCACCTGCGGTGTCTTTTATTAGACTTCTCATTAATTTTCAACCTCCTAAGTTACTATTTTTTTTACTAATATATAAAGAAAATGGTGTCTATTGGTATATACTTAGATATAAATCAGTATATACTCTCCTTAAAGCAATTTTTCAAAAGTAAATTTGTTTTTATCTCTTTTCACCTTTACAAAAGGGTCTTTTATTCCTAAAATACTATCATTGTTATAAGATACATCCCTTGCAATGAATATGTCTTTTCTTATTGGTTTTAGTTTCCAACCAAGTTTTTTTGCCATATTCTTGTTTGGAAGTTTGCAGTTCCTATCAGTCATTAATCTAATAAAGACTTTCTGCATCTCATCGTCTTTAATTGTAATTTTGAATGGATATTTTGACATATTCTCCTTTTACCAATAGACTTTCAAATCAAATGGGTCGTTGCTTCTGCTTTTTTTCTTTTTTGTAGTTTTTTTCTTTTGATGTGGCCTGTAAACTGGATAAGCCATGCCATTTTGCACGACATATTGTTTTTTGCGGGGTTTTGGCTTTGAATAATTCTTTTTGGGTGGTTTACCCTCAATTGCATCCAAAACGCTGTTAACACCCTTAGAAACACGTTTATATGTTTCCTTGCGTTTCTTCCACTTTGCATCACGTTCTTTTTTCTTAATTGCCTTTACCTGTGGTTTAAGTTTGTCATATACTGGTGAACTTTTCCTTATTTTTGGTTTGTAATCACTTAAACCTTTCTTCTCTATTTCCCACTTGCCTGTTTCTTTATTGAATTTTTCTTCCCTTCCAAAAGGGTTTCTTATTTTTTTTTCCTTTTCTTCTGTTGTATATAAACCCATATTTTACCTCCTGTCCATGTACCTTCTTTTAAAGTAATCAAATACATAAAATGGTATTGAACCAACACCAAATACAATTTGAATTACTGCAAACATTTGAAATAGATATACCAATGAAACTGCAGTACTATCACCATATACTTGATAACCTGTTACAGTAAAATTACCTGTTGAATTGTAGAATTGATAGGGTATTTCTATTTCTATAACAGCAGATGCCAAAATAAACCATATAACAGTTGATACTAGAACAAATATTGTGAATACCAATATAAAGTTTCCATATTTTTTTAATAGTACTTCCTTTAAACCAAAGTGCATCCAATAGCTTAACAGTGTAAATATTAGTGCGGTTATAAACAATAAAACATAGGTTACATAATACATTTAATTACCCCTCCCTCTGTATCAAACTTACAACTAATCCTACCAATGAAAGTATTGTAAAAACAGTAAATATAACTCCCATCATGGTATTACCTGCAAATATGTTACCTGAACTAAATAATGCACCAGATGCAACCATGAACATTGCAGATATTGCAGGGTTTTCTGTTTTAACATAAATTGCAAATGCTATTGTTATAATAGGTATTAACCAAAATACTTGACCCATTCCTGTTTCTAAAAAACTTTCAAAGAAATCTGTGTACGGACTGAATGTTGTATTCCAGGGTTGACTTATCCATTCTGAACCGTTAACTGCCATTTTAACCACTCCCTGAAAACATCCCTGCTAATGCACCCATCCAGACAAATATTAGTCCGACTGTAAAAGCCAGTAAGAAATAAACCATAGGTACTTCTGTAAAAATATTATTGACATTTACAACACCTATCATTGCAGTATAGCTTGTCCAAAAGACACTGCTGAAAATCCATACACCAACTGGTGTTGCACTGTGCATTAATATTGCAACTGCTATACTTGCAATCCCTGAAACTGTAAGTATTGTTGTCCATACACTTGCTGCACCACCTGGTAAATTTGGCAGTATCTTTTTAAAAACGTCATCTGCTGTATCGCTTTCTTCTATGTCAACACCTGTTTCAACCTCACCACCGTATACATCAAGTGCATTTACAAACACTGCAAGTACATTAAAAACAATAAGGAAAATGGAAATCATTATACATATTTGGAAAAATGTATCTTTCATCTATATCTCCTCTTGTCGTAAAAGTATGCAGGTTCTCTGCTGAACATCTTTACAACAAACCATACAACTGGAGTTGTTATTCCAATTGCAAATGCTAACCTTGCTGCAGTTTTAAATGCTGGTCCGTATGTAGCCATCTGTGAAACTGTTGTATCTGAAAGTATCCCATCCATAACTGTATCTATAGGACCTCCAAGTATGTAAAACAAGAATAGCATAAGTGCAAGGTATGCAATGAATATAACACCGTTCTTTGTTATGCTGTCATCCATTACTTAATGCCTCCCTTTAATTCTTTTATCTTTCTTGGTAACCAGAAGATGCCTACAACTATATACAACAATAATGCAAATGTCCACATATGGTTTGCATATGATGTAACAAGGTTCTGTGTTCCTATTGCCTGTAAATCTTCTATAATGCCATTTAAAACCCATCTGACAATACCAAATGCACCTAAACCAAGCAGATAATCCAAAACATGAATTGCACTTGTACCCATTAGAACTTCACCCCTTTTATTTTAATTCCTTTAAACGGGTCGAATACCTTTCCTTTTCTGAATTTGAACTTCTTACCTGAAACGCTAAAACCCCTTCGTTTTCTTCCACCTCCAAATATTCCAAGTGGAATATATGGTGCTATGGGCATTTGCATTATTTTTGATGAAAAAGATTTTGACACGCTATAACTTGGACTGGTTGTTTTCGAAACACTTTTTGATGGTGATATTGATGGTGATATTGATGGTGGTTTGCTTATACTTTTATAAGATATAGATGGTTTGATGCTTTTGTTAACACTACTGAAAGAAGGTTTAATTGTAGATGCTGAAGTTTTACTCATTGACATTGAAGTTAAAATTTTTGAAAAAGATTTTGAACTAAAAGATTTGCTGAAGGAAGCATAACTGCTTGAAGGTGCGTAACCAATTAAAAAAGAGGGTTCTAAAAATGAGGAATAACTTAAACTTGTACTTGGTGGAAGTAAACTTTGTGTTTTCATTATCTTCATATCTGTTGGTATTTTAGTTCCTGTCATTTTTAAGTAATTCTTTTCAAATTTCCACCCCATAGTCTTTTGAAAACCTTTTGACAGAACATCTTTTAATTTATCAGAGTACGACTTTGAAAAGTATATTTTACTTGTAGTGGGTTTCATTATATCTGGGTATGTTTCTACACCTTTTGCAAAAAATTCAAATTCATCCATACTACCAACTGGCACACCTTTCGGATATATTTGTTTTAACATTCTCACACTTTCAGATACATCTTTAACTCTACCAGCATGAGCAGGATTATAACTGCTATGAACTAACCTGGTGAATTGTTCTCTCCATTTTATGCCTAATCTTCCACTTGTATATTTATATGGTGTTTCTGCAGTTCCACCATATGTTGTGACTGTAGTTCCAGGTCTTTGTAAATAATGAGGGTCGCTTACATCCTTTAAAGAACTATATCCCATTTTCTTAATAATATATTCTGCTTCTGCTTTTCCATAAGGGCTATAATATTGAGAATCATAATCACCTGTTAACGGTTTATTACTACCTGCACCTCCTATTATTTTTTGTTTTCTGAACACACTATGCTGTTTAAAAAAATTTCTAACATTTAATTTATTTTTTAAGTTCTCTATGTTAGTAAACTTTGGTTCTGGTTGAGGTGTTTTAGGTGCATTGCTTCTCATGTATGATGTTTGTATTTGACCTTGTTTTAAATAACCTTTATTTGTACCTGCTTTCCAAGCTGTCATCCATTTTTCTTCTTGTGCAGGTGTTAAAGTACCTTTTGGATAAAATTTATTATTATACCATTCACCTTTATTGAGAGCATCTAACACCTTATCCGAATGTTTTGAAAAATCGGCATCCAATTTTGCAAATCTGCCTTTTATTGCACCTTTTTCAAATCTACCTGCTGCTGAACTTTGCCCTATCTTAAAACCTTCTTTTGCAACTGCATAATTTAAACCAAGTCTTGCAAGGTTTCCTCCTACTTTTCCCCATTCATCCTGTTTATATCCAGTTTCATAAACATCTTTTATTGCAATACCTGCAATAGCTGCCTTTGTACCATATCCAACTGCTTTTGAACCAATTGCAAATGCTGTTGGAAAACGTGTACTTGCCTGACCGACAATACCTGCTGTTGCACTACCTAATCCAGCAGTTGTAACCAAAGTTGCAGCAACACCCATTGGTGAACGTAAATACCAACTTAAAGAACCTTCAGGGTCAAAAGGATTTAAAGAAAACTTAACATTCTTTGTTGTCTGCAATGCTTCTACTTTTATTTGTAATGCTTTTTCTTTGTTTCCTCTTGCAACTTCTATTGCACTTGGTATCCCTAAAAAATCTTCTCCTGTTGCAGATGCTGCCAAATTTAAACCGAAAGAGTTCCAACCTGGTGTTTTAAGTGTCTTTTTATATTCTTGCCAATTCTCTGCACCAACAAAAGGAAAATTAACTTGATAACCACCTTCTGTTTTTGTAAATGTTGTGTCTGGATGGTAGTTTTCTAAATCTTTTAAATGAGAATATTTTTGTTTAAATGCTTTATCAAAATCTTCTTCTATTTTATCATTAAAATAAAGACCAAGAATTGTTGTTCCAAGAGCATTTGATTCTTTTCCTGTTTTTGGGTCAACATATCTAAATGTTTCCATTTTATTTTCTTCTAAAAATGTTTGTTGCTCTTTAAATTGTTGAAAATTTAACCCTAGTTCACTATAAGACTTTTTTTGTTTCACATAATAATCTGTATACCCTAATGTACTTTTTTCTGCTATCTTTCCTCTTTTGGGTTGCAGTTCTACTGGTTGACCTGTAATGTCAGCAACTTGTTCTGGTGTTGCAGGTGTATCACCTATCTTATTTCTTGCAGCATATTGTTCTGCAGGTAATTGTGTTTCTCTTTTATCAATTCCTATAGGGCTTTGAATATTTGAACTACTACTTGAAGAACTAAAACTACCTCCACCTCCACCACTTGAACTGCTTGAACTGGGTTTACTGACTGTAGCTCTTGCTGGTGTGCTACCTCCAGTTATTTTTTCAACTTGTGTTGGTGTTGCTGCAACATACCTGCTGTAATCTTCACCACTTGCTTTGGCCTCTGCTATTTTTTTAACTTCTGCTGAAGTAAGCCTACCCAAATATATCACCTACCGATAAAAATATTAATATCATTCTGACACCTGCCTTAAAGCATATAGAATATAAAACAATAATGGAAATAACGCAAGGCATAAAGTTCCTGACAACAAAAGTATATTATCAAGTACTGTTGCAACCAATGAATCATACACCAAATAAAAAAGACTTGATGCGAATATTCCTATTATCAACCAAGTTACCATTTCACGCTTATATTCATCTAACATGCTTTACCTCTTTTTATTGCTATTTTTCCACATTATAAGTATGCCTACAACTATAAACAATATTGGCAATGCACCTCCTGCTGCAAGTGTAAACCAGGTACTGATACCAATTCCAATGTTTATGAATAGACTTATTCCACCATATAAAACTAAAATCATTCCAGCATCCTTTTGGTCTGCATAGAACAATACAATACATAAGAACACCCACATTATTATATTATGCCATCCAAATGGATTATTGCCAAACAGTACTTCAAATAAATCATCAACTTCTTCTCCTGTTGTTGGTGGGTTGTATGCTGATTCCCCCTCAATTATTAATGTAAGTGTCATGTTTCCATAATAACTGTGGTTATAGTGTATTATTATTCTGTATGTGTTGCTTGAGTTAACAGATGTGAATGTTAATCCATAACTACTGCACCCACTGGTACATTCATCTTCTCCAAAGAATGTTACATTTGTATTGTTTCTTTCATAAACAAACACCTGAAAGTCTGTTATGTTTCCACCACAGTTGTTTGATGAGTTTACATATAATGTTGTATCGCTTATTTCTGCAGTGAAGTTTATACATTCAACTGGGTTGTCTGGAAGGTCTTGTTCATCTTCATCAAAGTCAAGTCTGAATGTTTTTGTATAAATAGAATCTGATGGAATATAATCTGCTGTTTCTGTTTCGTAACCACTTGCATTTATGATTACTTTATACAAATCACCTGGTACTAATTGTATATCTATTTGCCCGTTTCCATCGGTAATCCTTCTTGCAACAAAGTCATAATTGCCTGTCGTATTAATATATCTTTTAATTTCCATGGTTGCATCTGGCACTGGAGAATCTTGTGCATTTTCAACTGTCAACAAATAAAGATAAGCATAGCTTTCATTCTGAACATCACTATAATTATAATTTGGGTCATCTGGGTCTGTTGGTGGGATATAATCAGGTTCTCCAGGTGTGCCTCCTCCAGATGTGCTTGGAGGTAAATAAAAATTTAGACCATAAAGATTATTTTCATATAAATCCCAATATTGTGTTCTTGTTTTGTATCCATCCCTGCTTACCCTTATTGCTATGTTTGCACCGTTTGGTACGTCATCAACACCAATTACTGTTGGGTTGTTGTTGTTTGTTGATTCATATGTTTCTGTACCTTCCTGATTTGTAATGAACAAGGTATAATTTGTAATTGCAATTGTTGGGTTTGTTTCTTTATAGACAGATATGTTTACTGCACCCCATGTAAGTTCTAGTGCTGTACTTGAATATTCTGCTGCTGTTGAGTTGTATCCAAAAATAGAATAATACGCCAAATCAGATATTGTTTCTGTATAAGTTGTGCTTCCGTTTGCCTGAACTTGTGTTCCATCTGAAGGTGAACTTGGATAACCTGTATCCTTCTTTACAACTACTGACCAATTAGAATTGTTACCTGCTGTCCATGTTAGTGTTAATAATTGAGTTCCACCGTTATAATCTGCATTACCGTTTGTTGGTGTGCCTACCTCCCATGTTGTTGCATGGTCTGTAAGTATCACATCAGAATATTGGTGGTGTGTTGTACCGTTGTATTCCCATGTTGCATAACTCCAAACTTGATAATAGTATGTTGTACCGTTTGTTAGTCCTGTATCATCAAAAGAGGAATTTGTACCATTGTAAACTTCAGTTCCTTCCCCTCTACTGAAGTTATTGGATGTATGCCTTTCAACATAGGTATAATTTCCATAAGTTGCTGATGTCCAGCTTACATTGATTATTGTAAAGTTTGTGACACTTAACACTATTGAAGAAGGTGCAGAAGGTTTTGTCAAGAATGTTAAATTACTTGCGTTGTCCATTCCATTTGAATTGTTAGCCCTTGCCCTGTAATGATAAATCTGTGCTGGTGTCAACCCTGTTATATCTGCCGAATATGTACCAGTTAAAAGTGATTCGTTTGCAGTCTTAGAACCAAAAGCAGTTGTTGTACCATATTGAATCCAAGCATCGCATAGTTCACCTCCACCACTTACCAAGTTACCATTTACAGTTGCAGTTGCTTCTTCAACACCTGTTGCAGCAGTTGTTACAACATTTGGATTATTAACACCACTTCTTGTAGTAAATGTAAACCATTCTCTTGTATAGATGTATCCATCTGTAGCATTTACATAAACTGTGTATTCTGTGTTGTTGATTAATCCTGTTAATGATATTTCCTTTGAACCATTTGTATCATCGTTTGAACTGTTGCTTTGACCGTTACATTCTATAGTCCAGTTGAATGTATCGCCATCTTGGTCTTCTATAGTTACATTCCAAGTAAAAGCCTGTAGTTGGTCTATTGAACCATTTGAAGGGTTCTCATTACTGAATACTGTTGCATTGTTTTCTCCTGTGTTAAAAGTATAAAATTCGTTCACAACATAAGTTGCATCCAATGTGCTTGTAGCATTTACATAAACTGTGTATTCTGTGTTTATTTCCAAACCTGATATTGTTAAATTTTTAGTTCCGTTTATATCATTATTTGAACTGTTTGTTTGTGAATTGTTACACTCTATAGTCCAGTCAAAGTTTTCACCGTCAGAGTTGTTAATATCGCATTGCCATGTGAAACTTGTTTCCTGTCCTCCTGTACCGTTTGCAGGATTTACATTTGTAACTGCTGGAGTAGAACCATAATACATTTCCCACCAGCCACTCCATTCTCCCCATGTGTAATTATCAAGTGTAAAATGATAGGTTTCGTTTGTCCATTCCCCATTGCTATTGTTAACCTCTACAGTCCACCAATATGTAGTTTCACTTGTATTTGCAAAGGTAGCATTTTGATAAACTGTAGAACCACTTGCTACAGTTGTGTTTGTATATGTCCAAGTTCCTGTTGCGTTTGTACTCCATGAAATATCCATGTTTAACCCATTTGGGTCTGTTAATGTTAGTGAGAGTTGTGGATAACCTGTTTCTCCTGTGCTTTCATTCGTTGGATTCTCATTTGATAAAACTGGGTTTGAATCTGTTACATCTAAATAACCACCAAAGGTTAAAGTATCGTATGCTGTAAATGTCGTTGTAGCTTCTGCCTCTGTTGTAAAGACAAAGGTTTCATTTGTATATGTATCGTCATCTGTTACGTTTAGCCACCAAGTATATTGTGTGCTATAACTAAGAGGACAACACGCACCAACATTTACAATAAAAGAATGACTGCCAGTTGTTACCGAACTTGCTGAAGTACCCTGTAATGCACATCCTTCAATGAAATAACCATAAGAATAATTCATGTTATCTCCGTTTGAGTCTGTGAGGTTAAAGTAAAACATATCAATATTTACACTAACTCCAGTTGTTTCATTTACTGGGTTTGTATCATCAATGCTTGGTGCTACATTTCCCTCTGTTGTAAATTGATAAACACTTTCGTTTGTATCGTTTCCATCATTTACAATTATTTTCCAGTAGTACTTAGTACCATAACTTGAAAAGTTTGCATCATTGTTTGAATCTGAAAAGATATAAGTTCCATTGTTTACAGAATTGTTTGTCATTATGTAGTTAGAACAAGATGCTGTTGTACCCCAGTACCATGATACATCCATACTATCGCCATCATGGTCATTAACCGTAATTGATAGTGTCGGTTCTAAGGCAATATCTGTACTTTCATTTGCAGGTGAAGGTGAGCTTATCTCTGATAAATTATTTTCTTTTGTTGTAAAAGTATAAAATTGATATGTCATGTTGTTTGTATCATTTGCATAACAATGTACTGTGTACTCTGTGTTATATGAAAGACCACTTACATTAATTGTTGCAGTATCGTTGCTGTTACCTGTATTGTCCACATCTAAAATACTTAGATGCCAATCTGTCAAATCTCCTTCATCATCTGTAATGTCAACTGTAAAGTTTACTACAAGTTCCTGATTATTTGAATTGTTCGCAGGTGAAGGTGAATCAAAATAAGGTGGTGTGTCAACTTCTGATGCTGTACCTGTCGCTTCTAATTTTCCTCCAAAGGTTAAAGTGCTAAATGTTGTAAATGTTAACTGTGGTTGTGCTGTTGCTTCTAATTTTCCTCCAAAGGTTTCTGTATCATAAAGAGTAAATGCTGCATTAACAGAACTTGCAATAAATATTAGAATTAAAAAAGCTGGTAATACCTTTTTCATCATGTACTATAACCCCTAACCCTAAAGTAAAATGTATCATAACCTGTCAATGGCGTTGGTAGAATGAAATAAGCATGTGTTGCACTTTCGTTGTACTCTGAAGGATAATTATATTCATTTACATCTGTATACTCCTTAACAATTTCTGTAAAATCTGAATCGGTTGCAATTTCAACTTCATAATGTATTGCAGTAGAATTTAACTCCCATTCTATTTGTGTACTAAGTGTTGATAAGGCAGAGCTGTTTGTACTGTTGTCTATTTCTGTAATGTCAATAGCATCTGTGTTGTTAAAAGAAGAATTTAACCATGTAATAGGAAACTTGTAATATGTAGTGTCTGCATATGAATCTGTATTTATCCAAGCTGTAACTAATAAGTTACCGTCATCTGTAGTTTTACCAGACATAAAACGTGGATAGGCCACATTTCCCAAAGAACTGTTTTGCAACTCTGTTTTTTGTACCCATGTTTCACCGTCATCATAAGATGCTGCTACATATAAAGGATAACGGTTTGTGTTGTTATTATCCCATAACATTAAAATGCAATTAGGTGTCCATGTGTACCTTAACATATCTGCTGGTGCTGAAGGTGCTGTTATACCTGAATTAAATGCTTCTTGCCAGTTTTCACCGTTATCATTTGAGAATGTTTTCCATAAGTAACCATTTTCTCCTCTGCACAACATCATTAAAGTTCCGTTTGATAATTCAATTACAGTTGGTTCATATACTCCACTTACGCCACTTGGTCTTGGTACTTGGTTTCCTCTTGTCCAAGAACTTGCATTATCTGTTGATATTATACATTCTGCATTATCATAAGATGTACTTTCGCTTTCACTTTGAGAAACAACTATTGTATAACCATCTGAAAGAATTATTGAATTACCGATATGACCATAATACTCTGCTGTGTTTGATACCTTACCGTCATCCTTCCAATTAACACCACCGTCAAAACTTCTCATTACGCAAGAATACGAATAACTTCTTGACTTCCATTCTAAATAGTGTATCACTAACGTTCCATTTGGTGTTAGATATAGAGTTTTGGCAAGATAACCTGTATTCCCATCACCTGCTTTTAATACCCTTTCATTACCCCATGTTTCACCGTCATCTGTTGACTGTACCATACAAAGTGATGCACCAATATTCTGTGCATAAGTACCTCTTTTATATATGCACAAAATAGTTCCATTGTCCAATTTACAAGAACCTTCTGCCCACATTTTAGTATAAGTTTCGCTATGTTGTACTACATATCCACTCAACGGATATTCGGTTGCTGTTACAGTTAAAAATAAATAACTTACATTAAGTATGAGTAATAGGCATATGAATAAAACTAAAAGTTTTTTATTCATACGCACACCTTAGACATAGTGGCCTATGTAGAGTTTCCATGCATCAATGGCACTACTGTAAAATTCATCTGTATTTGTGCCAGATGGAATTGCGACTTTAAACCTCAAATAAATTGACTGTGTGGTATCACATATACCAGCATCGTCAAAAGGATTACCTCCTGCACCTACAGGCCATGTAGTAGAATTAATTGATATATTGCTTCCACCGTCTGTAAAAGTATTTAATGTATCAAAACTGCTATTATCAGAAGAAACATGAAGGGTTATGTTTGATGCGTTTATGAAAGCATCTGTATCGTTCATATCACCAACCCAAACCCTAACTTCTGTAACATTGGTTGTTGAGTTTGCTGTAATGTTTAGTTCTAATGTTTCAGAATCAGTACCAGTTGCATTGCACCAAACAGATGTATCTTCTGTACCTGCCCAAGTTATCCTGTCATCTGGCAAACCGTTAATTGTAAAAGTAGATGCTGGTTCAGATGAACTTTCTGCACCAAATGTCATAAAACCTGTTGTTTCATTTGTAGAATGGAAAGTTGCATTTAACCATGCCCTTGAACGTGGTGAATCGCTTATCCTTATTTCATCTACTATCCCGTCTGCAAAGTAACGGTATGTTGGAGTTAAGTCTTGTGTATCTGCACCTATCCTTATTGTGCTTGTTGATGGGTGGTATAAATCCCCAGATATTGATAAATCAGAACCTACTAAACTTGTATTATAAAAGAGTTTGACAAAAGAGTCGTCATCTAATACACCTACAAGATAAAAATAAGACCCTGCAGTTATGCCTGTTGAGGCACATGGGTTTGCAATCCAATCCTCCTCTTGACCGTACACGTTAAAATTAAGTTTGTTATCAGTATTAAGCCAAAAGTACCATGAAACTTCGTTAGTTGCTGCATAGTTTCTGTCCTCAATTATTACTTGATTTGCACCTGTGTTTGATTCCATCTTATACCAACACTCAACCGTCAAGGATAACCCAGAACCAAGTTTTGTTGCTGTGAAGTTTCCTTCATTTGTTGATTCAAAGTCTTGAGCATTTCCAATTTTTCCAGTTGTTTCATCTACTGTTCTATGTTGTGTGGCATCCCTGATTCTTGTAGAATCCCATAATGTAGTGTCTGTTCTATTCATATGATAAACTGCAACATAGTGGTCATTCCATACATCTGCTGGGTTGTTTCCTATAGCATACCCTCCATCAGAATCATCATAATACATATAGAAAATAGTGTCTGCATCAGAAGCTACAGTTGTAATATTAACCCAAGCAAAAAGTTCTCCAGTACCAGAATCGTAAGATTCTATTTCGTGATTATATTGTGTGTTGTTATCCTCTGAAAAAAAAGCAATGTCAGAACCATCCTCTAAAATATCTGACAAATCCCCAGAATCGTCATGTACTAATACTGGGAAATTGGTAAGTTCCGAATCAATATAAGAACTGTCAATAGTTATTTTTTTAACGCTTGAATAATCTGTGTATGCTGCACTACCTTTCATTGTCAATGGTGCGTTTGGCATCAAAAACAAAGTTGTAAACGATGCAATTACTAACAACGTCAATATAAAATATGGTAATACTTTTGCTTCTACATTCCTTAATAATTTTCTTCTTATTTTTTCTACTGGTGACATCCTATCTACTCCTCTTCTTCACTCATAAAAACAGACCATAAGTAAAGAATATCAATGCTTCTCATATGGTACTTATATAATGTTTTTTACTTTATAAATAGTTTTTGTTAATGGGATGAGAAAAAATAGTGGATGAGTCATATGTTGGCTACCAGGAGAAATGATAGATTCTCATCTGTCCACCAAAAACTATTCTTTTACTATTGGTCTATAATTATCAACAATTGTCATGCAAATAGATATTGTTTTTTCAACAACCTCTTTTGCCCTTTCCTCAACATCTTCACCTTCGAATACATATTTGTATATATCATTTACTAACTTTTCCATTTCCTCCACTTCTAACAACTCCTTTATGAAAGGAAAACCGTTCCTTTCCAACCAAGTATAACAAAATTTTTTATTAGTACTTATTGGTACAAAAAAATAATCGCCACTTTCACAAAAAGGACATCTGAAGAATTTATCAGTTGTCCAGAATTCGCCACACATATGGCATTGACATAAATATGATGCTTTAAACGGTGTTGTCCATGTTCTGTATATTATATTCCCTCCTCAATTGTATATACATATACACACGCCACTAACCTTGGTTTCTACTGGAAGTTAACTTTGTCATCCTTGATAGAGATTAATTTACAAATTTTAAAGTTATCCACCCATTCAATGACTTTCTTTTTACTATAACCACTTTGTATCATAAATTCTGCTCTGAAAACGTCAAGTGGAATATCTTTTTTGTATCCTTTGTGTTCAAGTCCATCTTTGACTTCTTTTATCCAGGTTGTCAGACTTTTTGGCATACACATACATATATACACACATATTTAAGTTTTGCGATTTTAAAAAAATAAAAGATTATATTAAGTAGTTTTGCTATATACTGTCTTTACCTTTTTAGTGTGGACTATATTTCCATACGAAATGAACTTATCTCACCCTACACATATGTGCGTTCCAGTAGAAATAAAGGGCTTGGTGGTATGTGTATGTGTGTCATAAGGAGAATTTTAAAAAAAAATAAAAAAAAGAAAAGAAAAATCATTTCCACTGGAAAAAATAATTAAAAAAAAACACCATGGTGTTTTCGCCATGTTAATATGTGTCAATGTTAAATGATGATAAAATATTTGGGTTCACTTTAAAAAAGTTGCAGTAGAACGAATTATGGTTTTTTAGCCAGTTTCGTGTTGTAAAAGGTTTTTCCAGTATATTGCCATCCTTGTCTTTGGTTTGTTCAATATCTGAACAACTCCAGGTTTCAATGTTATTAAAAAAGTCTGCTTTGATTTTATACATATTTGTGATATAGTAGATGCTGTCTGTTATGAAGACAACCAGATAATCTGCTGTTGTTTCAAATATCCAACCTTTATATTTTTGTTCTAAGTTAAAATATTCTTCTACCAGTACATTATCTGTTATTACCCACCAGTAATCTCTTTTGACCTCATATGTTTTCCCTGTGTCAGTATCAAGCACATCATACTCTGGACAATATCCTTTTGTGATGAAAGAATGTTTAAGATGGGTTAAAGCAAAAATTTCTTCAAATACTTCATTTTTAATATCGTTATAAAAATCATAGTCGTTTTTTGTGGGTTCAACAAAGTATTCTAAATCTAATTGTATTCCCATCCATTACATCCTTA
>Ga0272442_10006071_pt1 | contig 16012 bp, 18 predicted proteins | sample SSMForm2O_FD_200262 | JGI IMG/M metagenome (GOLD analysis project Ga0272442, IMG submission 200262) | Marine sediment archaeal communities from Little Sippewissett salt marsh, Falmouth, MA, United States - SSM-Form-2O | ecosystem: Environmental > Aquatic > Marine > Wetlands > Sediment ...
GGCTCTCCGCCAGTGATCTGAATTGCTTTAGAGCCCATGGGTCGTTCGTTTCTCGCTTGAATCATTAATTCCCTGAGTTGATCGATGGTTGGTTCATATATTACTCCAGATGCCCCGGCATTCATAAAACAGTAACTACACCGTAGGTTACACCTGTTCGTAATTAAAATATTTGTTAGAACACTCTGAGATTTATGCTTATCATATAAGACAGGATAATCGAACAACTTTGTTTTAACATCAGGTGACGTCGTCCCAGTAACTTTGTATTTTATCCACTTTTTATAGAGATTGGCATCGCTAAAATAGATGTCCTTGAAGGAACCATGCTTCTTGCATTTCTTGGTGATCCATACTTTTCCATCTTCCTCAACAATTTGTGCGTCTATCTTTTGGATTTTCCCCTCCTGATAACATGCGGGACAGACAGATGCTGTTATTTCTAATTCTTTCATAATTCTTCTCTCTGAGCGAATTTTGAGGGATTATGTATCTTTTTCTTTATAGATTTATCTATTTGATTTAAGAGAAAATTTATATTGTATTAGGATATAATCGCGAAATTGTGTGTTTAGCAGTTCCGGGAAAAGTAGTTGAAATTGATAAGAATAAAGAACATGGCATTGTTGATTACGGAGACGGTACAAAACGTAAGGCCAATATATCTCTTGTTGAAGTAAAAGTCGGTGATTATGTTTTAGTCCATGCAGGTTTTGCAATAGAAGTACTTGATGAAAAAGACGCGCAGGAAACTCTCGATCTTTTTAGAGAGATGTTATCGGCAGGCGAGGATGTCTAATGTTTTCACTCAAGAATAAAAAATTTGCCGAGGAGATCATCTCAAAGATTAAAGCATCAGATGTAAAACTCAAATTTATGCATGTATGCGGGACACATCAAGATACATTGGTAAAACATGGTTTGGATGTTCTACTTAAAGAATGTGGCATCGAAATTGGACAGGGGCCTGGCTGTCCAGTGTGTGTCACTACCCCCAAAGAAATTGAGGAGATGCTATTACTTGCACGAAAAGGCAAGATCGTTACAACATTTGGTGATATGGTAAATGTTCCAGGTGAAACACAGTCATTGCAAAGCATGAAAACAGAGGGATATGACATCCGGACAGTATATGGAATAGAAGATGCTGTGAATCTTGCTGAAAAGTATAAGGACAAGGAAATCGTTTTTATGGCTGTTGGTTTCGAGACAACTGCCCCAACTACTGCCTCAGTTTTACTTAAGGATCCTCCAAGTAATTTCTCCATCCTATGTTGTCATCGCACCATACCATCTGCTTTAAAAGCCTTACTTGACATGGGTGAAATCAAAATCGATGGACTTATTGAACCGGGTCATGTTTCTACAATCATTGGGACCGAACCATATGAATTTATTTCGAAAGATTATCATGTCCCCCAGGTTGTTGCTGGTTTTGAACCACTAGATCTTCTAATGGCTGTATGGATGCTTGTCCAGCAAATTCAACAAGGAAAAACCTGTGTTCAAAATGAATATGCTCGTGCTGTAAACAAAGAAGGCAACGTAAAAGCCCAAAAGGTGATTGATGAAGTCTTTGAGCCAGGAGATAAAAAATGGAGAGGGTTCCCAGTTATTCCCCATTCCAGTCTCGAGTTACGTAGCAAGTTTGAGACGTATAATGCCCAAAGAAAATATGAAAGCGATTTAAAGGAAATAAGCAACAAGGAGTTTAAGGAGCCTAAAGGCTGCCGTTGTGGAGAACTTCTCAGAGGATTGTTATTACCACAGGAATGCCCCTTGTTTGGTACACAGTGTAAACCTGAAAACCCTGTTGGACCATGCATGGTGAGTATTGAAGGCAGCTGCAGCATAGAATACCGATATACAAAGTAAAGATGAAAAATGGCAATGGACAAGTTTCATAAGGCGAGTACCCATTACAAATAATAGGAAATCTTCAAAAGAAGGGCTCTGTAATGTCAAAGGTAAATGATAGAAAAAAGGAACTTGATAAACAAAGAAACGAATGGAGAAAAAAACACAGAACGCTCAAGGGAAGAATAATCTTACATCCTAACAAACCTCCCGAGCATGTTAATGCGCGAGGGAGCAAGACATACAATTGGTTTTGGAAAGAAATACTTCTAGCAATAAAAACACAAGACATTCCAGCAGTTATATCTACTATCAAGAATCAAATAAGTTCTGAAAAAGATTCCCATAAAATACGAGTCTATCGAACGATGATAGGAATGGCTGAAGATGCTTATCAACTCAAGAGGTTAGATGACATCATGGATTATGACCCAGACTTACAACTAGGTAAGGATCCGATACACAACACAGAACAAGGGGTGATCTACAAGGATGGAAAGATATATACAACTGATTATAACGAAGATGAAAGCAAGATTATTTTAAGAGACGTGGAAGGTATAATCGTTGATATGCAATATTCAGAAAATGGTGGACAGAAAACATCAAGAGAAACTATCAGAAATAACGCATATAGGAATTGGAATTACGTAGTAGAAAATTAGTTCGCCAACATATATTATAATGAGGATCTTGGTCAATACTTTTTTTTGATTTTAATTTTGTGATTATTACTATTTGACATACATTCACCATTGAGTAAATATATTATCTATTGATGCGAAATTTTTTTTTACACTGATTGGGATGAATCAATTAATTTTTTTGCGCAGTCCAAGAAGAATCACCATAACAATAATTGATATGCCAAAGGCAAATATGCTACCCAAGACAACACCATAAGAAGGATAGAAAAAATAGATTGCAACAGCATAAATCATAACACTTTGACTACCAAATATCATGGACTTTGCAATGCCGCCTGCAAAATTTGGATCATGTTCTCTTATAGAAATCAACATTGTTGTCAAGAAAATTGCTGGGAATACAGAAAAAATTCCACTGAGCACTGCCCCTATATTCGACAGAAAAACTGCTATTGCTATTACGGTCCCTGCAAGCAAACCACGAAAGATTATTTTCATAGGTGTATAATGAATGTTTACGCTACCAACTGATTGTATCTTTTTAACTCGTTCAAGCAACATAAAGGTAAAAACAAGTGATATTAAATATATAATAATTGAAATAAAAATATTCTCCAAGTTGAGAATCAAGAGCAGTACTGTAAGTAATGTCCACACGAGTATTGAAGTAGTAATAGCGATACATATGGAGCGGTATGAAAATATTGCAAAGATAAATAGAAAAACAAGATTGACACCCATCTCTGCAGGAACAACGACTGCTGATTGAGACGCAAAATATACGTCCTTATTGAGAGAGATAAAGATAAATGCTACAATAATTGTAGAGGGGAGAGTTCCAAGGATACCTCCTGTTTTTGTCCCATATCGCTCAGCAATAATCGTTATTAGAATAATTATAACTGCCGAGAGGATAAAAGGAATAATAATCTGAAAAAGAATAGAAATCATTGAAATGAGGATGTGCTTAGCATATAAAACGTTTATTTACAATTTCATAATGATAATAAGTGTGGCAGTTAGTAAAATGTTAATTTTAAGTGGATGCCAAGAGGTAACTACAAACCGGTGAAAAACTGGATGAATTAACGCATTCTACAGGATAATGAATTAAAGTAATTATTCCAAAGATCACAATTGAATCAAAAACAAGTTCAGAGAATTATCTAGCATTTATTATCAAATTATCCTTATAAGGTGTAGAAACAAATAACTTTTACACATTTTCAACCTATGAATATGCTGTGGATCACAACGATGAAAAACGATATCTTATAGAAATGTATTACTGCTTGCTAACAATATGCAATACGAAGAAATTATAAAACGGCTAAAATCTCAATCTGATCCAGAAGCAGTAAAGGGTATGGCACGATATGGAATTAACTCCAAGAATAATCTTGGCGTTTCAATTTACAAGCTGAGACCTATTGCTAAAGAGATTGGTAAAGCTCATGAACTTGCTTTGGAGTTATGGGATTCGGGCATTCATGACGCACGTTTACTAGCTTGTTTTATCGATGATCCATCTAAGGTTACAGGAGAACAAATGGATTATTGGGCAAAGGATTTCGATTCATGGGATATTTGTGACCAAGTGTGCACTAGTCTTTTTGATTTAACTCACCTTGCATGGGAGAAGGTTTTCGAATGGGCTGAACGAGATGAAGAGTTTGTTAAACGGGGTGCCTTCTCATTAATTGCAGGTCTATCAGTTCATGACAAAAAAGCCATTGATCAGAAGTTTGAACAATTCATTCCTCTAATTAAAAAACACTCAGTTGATGGACGTAACTATGTTAAGAAAGCCGTTAACTGGTCTTTAAGAAATATAGGTAAACGCAATTTAACCCTCAATAAAAAAATGATAACACTTTCGAATGAAATTTTAAAAATTGATTCAAAAACAGCCAAATGGATTGCTAGTGATGCAATTAGAGAGCTAACAAATGAAAAAATCCAGAAAAGGTTAAGAAAAAACACTAATATATCCTATTTTTTTTTGTATTTTTCGATGTTTTTGTTAGCCACCCGATTACTTACTGTAAAATACAGATAAACTGCTCCAAGTTCAATTGCAAAAATTAGCAAAAAATATCCAAATGTTGATGCTATCTTTACTAAATCCAACTCATAATTTATAATGATCGAACCAAGAAATGGGATGAACATTCCAACTACTACAAGTGATAAGATAAGAGCTAAATCCCTATTTTTCCCCATGATACTTCACCTATAAACAATTCATTATTAAAAGTTGTTAATTATTTCGAAACTAGGAAGACAATTTATGACCAGCAATAGCATTTTGACCTACAGAAATACCGCCGTCCCCATTAGGAACATTAGTGTGAACAGCTAATGTCAGCCCTGCTTCTTCCACTCTTTTTTCCACCATCATCGTAATAGGAATGTTATAAGAACAACCGCCAGTCAATCCTATGTGTTTAATGCCCTCACTTTCAGCATGTTGAATTGCGATTCCTGTAAGCTCATCTACGATTGTTTTGACTATAGAATATGAAAGATCTGCCTTTTCCTTTTTAGATAATGGCTTTTTTATTTTTTCTTCAAGTTGTCTAAAGAGATCAATTGTACTAACAGTACTGTTTTTTACCTCTGTATCAAATGAATACTTTTTCTTGCCCTTAATCAGATATTTTTCCAATTTCATAGCAGGTTCACCATCATAGGTTCTTTTAGTACAAATATCGAGATAACAGGAAAGTGCATCCATGAACCTGCCAATGCTGCTTGATAATGGCGCTTTACCCATCATCTTTTTTAGGATATCGGCTTCACGTCCGGTGAAATATTTCTCTTTACCTAATCTACTGAAAATAGCAAAGACAAGCCTTCGCGGATCAATTGTAGCCTTGTCACCACCAAGTAGTGGTATGTTTTCCAAATGTCCAACTCGCTTAAAAACTTCAAAATTAGAAACAAGTACTTCCCCACCCCAAAATGTGCCATCACTACCATAGCCCAGTCCGTCAAGCGCCAAGACAGCACTTTCGTCTATTCTATTGTCAATTAAAAGTGATGCAGCATGTGCCCAGTGATGTTGCACCTCAAATAAAGGAGTTAACAGCTCTTTAGACAACCGTTGAGCTACTTTTCTTGAATCGTACCCAGGATGTAAATCCATGACAACCGCATCCATTTTTTCTTCCTTCATTGTAAGTTTCATCAAATGTCGTAGACTCTCCTCCAAAAACTCTAAAGTTGAATAATACTTTGAGTTACCGATGTATTGTGTAGCATACACTTTTTTACTGCAAGAAACTGCACCGCATATATTCCTCCCAGCACCGACACTTAAAACACGTTCATCATATGATACATCAAGTGGTTCTGGTACAAAGCCACGTGATTTACGCAGGAAGAATGTATTTCCTTTCCACAGCCTCAATACTGAGTCGTCTATCCTGTTTGGTATATCTCTGTCGTGAAGGAGATATACATCTGCGCCCAAGGTGAACGCCTCCTCATTACATATCATCATAGGTTCACCTGGAACATTGGCCGAGGTCATAACCAAAGAATCAATCTTCAAAAATGAAAAAAGAAGATAATGCAAGCCAGTATAAGGAAGATATAGACCGATTGTATCTAAACCAGGAGATACTTGTTCTGCTTTTTTCTTACTCACAAGAACAACAGGTCTTCTAGTTGATAATAACAGTTTTCGCTCATCCTCTGTTATTTCACCATACTGTTCTGCTGTTCGTATGTCCTTTACCATGACTGCAAAAGATTTCTGTGACCTACCATACCATTTCCTAAATCTCTCCATTTCATCAATTTTGCAGCAGATATGCATACCACCCCAGGATTTTATAACACCTATTTTACCTGAATCAATATGTTCTGCAAAACGTTTTATTGCATCTTTCTCTCCAAAATCACTTTGATTTTTATCATACAATTTATACGTTGGGCCACAACTCGGGCAGGATATTGTCTGTGCATGATAACGACGATTCAGTGGATTCTCATACTCTTTTTTACATGTTTTACAGAGAGGAAATTTATTCATCGATGTCCGTTCTCTATCATATGGCACATCGTTGATGAGACTGAAACGGGCACCACATACCGTACAATTCGTAAAAGGAAAATGATGCCGTATATTATTTGGGTCAAATAGTTCGGAGAGACAATCATCACAAATACCAATATCAACTGGGATAAGTGACTGCCTTTTCCCTTCCGTGCTATGAAGAATACGAAAATCATCAAACGTTCTAGAATCTTCCGCCAATAAAACTTCAGTTATTTTAGCTATTGAAGGTAATTGTTTTTTCACTTGAGATATAAATTCATCTGATTTTCTATCAATTACTATTTCTACTTCGGAACCTTTGTTCAAAACATATCCTTTTAAACCTAATTTTTTTGCTACTCTATAAATCGTCGGTCTAAAACCTACTCCTTGTACTATACCTCTAAAGATGAGTTTCATCAAATCTTACCATTCTATTCAACAATTAAATTCTTAGAATACTTGTCGGCATCCGCTAGTAAAAATTCATTACTCATACTAAGACATTTAACTGGACAGATATCATTGCATTGAGCACAGAACACACATCTTGCAAGATAGAATTTTACTTTCTTTTCCTCAGGTTTAAATTCGATAGCACCAGATGGGCAAACCTTAATGCAAAGCTTACATCCAATACAATTATCTTTATCGTAGACAATCTTTCCACGAAAACCATATGGTGTTTCTATTGGTGGAATAAGTTCTGCTTTACCACTGCCAACGTCCCTTAAGAAATTAGTGGTTGAAGGAGGTATATACTTTGCAGGAAATTTATTGGTAAAAGGTTTTTTAAGCATCTGTGCAAATACTTGAGGGAGCATTGAAAATTTCATGCTATGAGCCTCCTTGTTTTTTCGACACTAAGTCGATGAAGCTCTTCTTTATTCAACTCATATTTTTTACCGCTATCGACTATTGCAACTCTGTTGGTACACGACATACAAGGATCTGTTGATGCAGCAACTATTGGTATATCTGCAATTTGTTCACCCTTAAGCATCGGAACCCACGGCATGATATTGTTATATGTTGGAGCGCGAACCTTCCAAGTAAATGGATATTCCTCGTCCTCTACAAGTTTAACATAATGAATGACCTCTCCACGAGGGGCCTCCATTCGACCAATGCTTTCTCCACCTGCTTTCTTAAGCATTGTCAGTATTTTGGCAACTTTGGGTTCAGAGACAATATCTCCATCAGGCATTATATCAATACACTGCTCTATCAAATCAATTGACTGTTTCACTTCAAGAAGACGGACAATGATTCTATCATAGACATCACCATTGACTTCGCCTGTAATTACATCAGGAGTAATACATTCAATGTCAAGGTCAGCAAAGGAAAAGTAGGCTTGATTAACACGGACATCCTTTTTAACGCCTGAGCCACGAGCAGTAGGTCCAACTGCACACAATTTTAATGCATCTTCTTTTGTTAAAATACCACACCCTTGAGCTCTCATTTTAAAGGTTTTATCGTCCAAATAAACCTTGCGAAGCTTTTCAAAATTATCTTTGAGATAATTTAATGTTGCAAAGATTTTAGGATGATGTTCTTTTGTGATGTCTCTACGCACACCACCGATGGTAATAATTCCTTTGGTAATTCGATTTCCTGTTAAATATTCAGTGAGATCAAGTACTTTTTCTCGTATTTGCCAGGTCAAGAACAACACTGAATCAAAGCCGATCTCGTGAGCTGCAACACCCGCCCATAAGACGTGGGAACAAATTCTCTCAAGTTCAGCTTGAATAACTCGAAGGTATTCTGCACGTTCTGGAACCTCTATATTTGCAATGTTTTCAACTGCAAGAGTAAATGCACCAGGATGGCAATATGAACAAATTCCGCAAATCCTCTCTGCCAAGTAAAGTATCTGGATAGGATTTCTCTTTGTAGCCGTCCATTCGACAGTTCTATGAACATGACCAAGACTCACATCAACATCAACAATTCTTTCTCCATCAATTTCAAATTCAAACGCCACTGGTTCTTTAAGAGCTGGATGAATGGGACCAATTGGTATTTTATAGGTCGTTTTTGTTGTCTGTTTTGCCTTCATTTTTTCACCTCATGCAAGTTTCTAATCAATTTTTGCGGTCCTGTTTCGTCTTTTCTCCATGGATATACTCCTTCAGGAAAATCATCAGATAAAAAGACACGTCTGCTGTCGGGAATTCCTTTTATTGTTACGCCGAGCATTTCTTGTTTTTCACGTTCTGTAATAAGTGCTCCTGGAATAATATCACAAATTGTTTCAATCTCTGGTTTTGACTTCGGTAGTTCCACAGAAATATTTATTGATATTTCACCCAGAGGTATGTCATAATATATTGAGAAATGATAGATTAGTTCTATAGTTTTACCAAGATCATTTCCTGACGCAACAGCAAGATGGGGATATTTTTGTAATGTAGCGAGATGTTTTACAGAGTTTTTAAAAATGCTTTTGTCAACTTTCATCCAAATATGGACAAACTCGTGTTTCGAAGGTCCTTTCGCCCGTCTTTCAATACGAGTATTTTTAATTTTTATTTTAAATTCATCTTTAAAATATTTTACAATTTCTTCTGGATTGAGTCGTTTCTTATCAGCCATCATTTTGCCTCCAACGTTTCAAGTTTAACCCAAGCTTTTGCAACTGCGTTTATAATTGCTTCTGGCCTTGGTGGGCAACCAATCACATATACATCTACAGGAATAATGTTGTCAATAGGGCCAACTAAATTATATGATTCATAGAAAACATCGCCAGTATTTCCACAGTTACCAACGCAAATGACTGCTTTTGGATCGGGCATTTGTTCATATGCCCTTTTTACCTTATCGGCCATTTGTCGTGTCACAGGACCCGTGGTCAATAATACGTCAGCATGCCGTGGTGAACCAACAAGTTTAATACCGAATCTTTCAACGTCATAACGGGGACAGAGCGCTGCAATTATTTCGATATCACATCCATTACATGAACCAGAATTTATGTGATACGCCCACAATGATTTCTTAAACGATTTTGAGAGACCTTTTGCCATAAAATTTTACCTCCGATACAGTATGAAATTCATTAGTTTCGTTTGTGGTAATCCCATATACTATTTATAAATTTGTGGACTAAAGATATATACTAGCATATTCTTGGAACAGGATCTCCAATAGGCTTGTGAAGAATTCTTTTACCACCAACAATCGTGTCCAATACCACACCCTTAACAGTATCTGTTGATTCACCTATAATTGCCGCATTTTTACCAAGAGGGTGCTTTTTAATAACAGAAAGAACGCTATCAGCTTTCTCCTTTATAACACCAATAACAACCTTTCCCTCATTACCAATTTCAAGAGGATCAATTCCAAGCATATCACAAGCAGATCTTACACCATTAGGAATTGGTATTGCATTCTCGTCTAGAATAATCCCAATTTTTGATTTTTCGCTAAATTCATTTATAGTATTTGCAAGTCCCCCTCTTGTTGGGTCTTTAGCAGCTACCATTCCACCAGTTGAAAGGGCTTTTTCCATGAGATCGTTTATTGGTGCCACATCCGATTTCATCTTAGTTTCAAAACCATAACCTTCACGAAAAGAAAGCAGTGCTATACCATGCTCCCCCATATTTCCAGAAACAATAATCTTATCGCCCCTTTCCAAATTTGAATCGAGAAGCCACCTTTGATTGAATTGTCTATATCTCATTACTTCTGTAATATTACTATTTAGAAATTCACTTCTTTTACCAATGCCACTTGTGTTAATCATAAATTCTTGTATCGCTCCTTTCTCAACAACTTTTGTATCGCCCGTAATGATAGGAACACCTGAATCTTCTGAATATTTACCCATGTTTTTCACAATTTTTTCAAATGTATCAATGGAAAAACCTTCTTCAAGAATAAAACCAGCTGAAAGAGCAAGAGGCTTTGCACCCATCACAGAAACGTCATTAATGGTCCCGCAAACCGCAAGGGAACCCAAATCACCCCCTGGAAAAATAAGAGGTTGAACAGTATGAGAATCAGTTGAGAAAACTATGTCATCAATGACAGCAGCATCGTCTAACATGGAAAGAGGGATCTCTGCTGGATTAACCTTCCCAGTAAAATACTTCAAAATTTTATTTTTGATGAGATTATCCATTAATTCTCCGCCTGCGCCTTGAGCAAGTCTTATTTTTTCTACCATGTCTATTCCCACAATAAATTTTCAATTTAGGCGATGTGTAAGCCTAATTTAAATTCTACCTTGAAGTTTATACGCAATCATATCTTTGTTTTTCTGTGATAATGTCTTAATTGGCAGATTAGGGTTAATGTAACGATGACTGCATATTATTCATTTTTATATCTTTTTATACATAAAATTTAAATAGTATTATATATATTAAAATAAACAGGTATGCAATCATGGAGAAGATAGGTATTTAGTATCTGTCTTTTTCAATGATTGAAAAGACATTGGGGATATTTGGTATCTTCCAAAGCTAACATTATAGTATGTTGTTGCCAAACAACATGCTATTATCATACCTATATAACATAATTTTATATACATAATTCCATATGGTTTTAAATATGGAACGTAAACTTCGTGAGATAAACGGTAGCTATATAATTACTATCCCGAAACAAGTATGTGACTTATATGATTTTAAGCCAAACGACATGTTTAGCATAGAACCTATTGGTAATAATGAATTGAGATTAAGAAAAGTTAAATCATAAATCATTTTAATTATTAACTATCATCTTTCTTGTCTTTACTCTTGATTAATTTCTTTGATATTTCTGTTTCAAAATTCTCAAGTTCCATAATGTATAGATTTTCATTTTTCTTTTCAGGTATGAAAACAGATAAAAATCTCTATTCGTAATTGACCTGTCAATCATAGGAGAACCATACTTACCCAGCGGAGTCTATACCTTATATACAATAAAAAGATGAAAGAAAAAACACAGAGTCTAATGAAATTGAATAATTTGATTAGCGCAAAATAAACCTGTTATGTATGTTTCCTCCAAACCGGCTATATTATAGTCCCCAATAAGATACATGTTATTTCCTCTATCGCTTTCAATAAGGTTATGTCCATTAATTGTTCCAGCAGGGCTCCAAAGTTTATGAGCGATAATCTGAAATTTTTTAAAATAATTTCTTAAAGGTGGAGGTTCATTTTTATAATAAAAAAGATAAGTACCATCTTTTAAATCAGCAATTGCTTGAACATTTCCCGGTGGTGAAAATAACTGATAGTTTTTCCATGATATCTCGTTTTTTGCAATGCCTTGTAAATGAACCATATTTGTATTTACTTGGTTGTTTACCTTTTTGATATCTGCAAAATCTTTAGACCAGGAAATCTCTGTTGCCAAAACAATATTCTTTGAATATAAAATCGCGTCAGCGGTTTTAACCATATATTTATCATCCTTAAATTTTACATCTGTTACGCTTCCAATCTTTATTTTATCTTGAAATGTTTTTATCATTTTTTCTTTTTCAAATGTAAATGTATAAATTGGTGTTACAAGAGGTATTAGAAATTGTAAAAAACTAAAAGCATTCATTTCAGAAACCTTAGAGAAAGTTGTAGAATACAAGGCTTTAGAAAGATACATATCTGTCCCCGTAACAATTTTATGTTCTTTGATAAGATCTGATGCTTTTTTAATATATAAATTATATAAAAAAGAATCATTTTCAATAAGTTTTTTCTGAGAAACAGTTTCTGAATTTTTCCGTAATAGGCGTAATTTTTTTCTAAACGTGTATAGTAATTTATATGTCTTTATAAACTGAGATAGGTACCTTACTAGTTTCGGTTCAAAAAGAACATATGTATTTTTATTTCCATGAAAACAAAAATCTCTCAACCGTATTCTTGATTTCAGAGTAACATATTTTAAAACATTATCATAATCAGAGCAAACAAAAAAAGCACCATAATTAACATTTCCATCCTCTGACGTAAGAATACGTCCGCCTATATCTTTACTTATAATTAAAAAATCTTGATCGTACTTGTTAAGTTGCCTAGCACAAGCAAGCCCCGATATTCCTGCTCCAATAATTATTGTGTCATATGTTCTATTTGACATTTTTTTATTGTAATACTGTTCATAAGTTAAATCTTTAATCTATTGTTTACAGGAAAATCGTTCTGAAAAGATTAATTTGTAAAGTTAAAAATTTTAAATAAGTGCTTAGAATGCAAAAGAATCCAAAGTTTGATATTCGGGATTTTAGAATTTATATTATTATTTAAAGTAATGATTATCTTAACATAACAATGAAAATATTAATCTATCAATTATATTCAAGATTTTTTAAAAATATATTAAAAAATTTAACATAAAAAATATTTTTCATAACAATAATTATAGTTATTTATTGTGCAAAGCCTCAATTAGATTAACGTTAATCAAACAAATAATGATTTTTTACTAAAGAATATCTAAATCTGTTGAAAAAGATATGCTTTACCAGAACCTAGACTATCCTTAGTATTATCAAACTTAGGTCAATAATATCATAAATATTCCAATAGATAACAATAGCTTTTGCCCTTACGCAAGTTTTATCTGTTTCAGATCGTTAGAAAATGCTCAATGAACTACCTAATTATGTGCATTGGTAATAGACATGGCGGGGATGATGCGATAGGTCCTTACGTTGCTGATCGCTTAAAAGAAAAAATCTATGATTTTGTTGTCTTGGACTGTGGAACCGTACCAGAAAATTTTACTTCGGTTGTAAAACGACATAAACCAAGAAATCTGATTATAATTGATGCTGTTGAGATGGGGTTAGATCCTGGCGAAATGCGAATTGTTCCAAAGGAGAAAATTGGTACAATGCACATAAGTACTCATGGTATTCCAATCTCTATTCTGATGACATATCTAGAAGATTATATAGAAAACATATTTTTCGTAGGAATTCAACCAAAAACCATGTCTGGTTCACTAACGAACTTTGTAAAAATAAGTGGAGAAAATCTCATAAAACTAATAATAAAAAAAAATATTAACTCGATTGAAAAACTTCAATAGTAGTAAGGTTTTTTTGAAGATTCTATATACTCTACCTTGTGATAAAATATGGGAGAAATGAAAGAATCCGTAGACAGTGTAATGCAAATGATGGGTGAGCTATCAAAACACCAACCAGAAACTTTGAAACATTTCAAATCATTCATGGGTTCAGTACTAAGGGAAGGTGTTCTTGACACGAAAACCAAAGAGCTCATAGCCATTGGAACATCTATCACGGCAAGATGTAAGTATTGTATTGCAATTCACGTGGAGAAAGCATTAAATGTCGGAGCTGCAAAAGAGGAAATATTTGAATCTGCAACAGTAGCGATTCTTATGGGTGGTGGACCGGCAATGACATATGTCTCTGAAGTGAAAAAAGCACTTGATGAATACCTGTCATAAAACACTAATAGGGATAATTTTTACCTAGCACTTCAGTTGAAGCAAGTGCAGCAATTGCACCCTCTGCACATGCTGTGATAATCTGCCGTAATCCCCCTGTGATATCTCCTGCAGCATAAACGCCTTTGACGCTCGTTCTCTGTTGCTCACCGGTAGTGATATATCCATATTCATCAAGCTTCACACCAAGTTCTTTTGCAAGTTTATTTTGAGGTATTTCACCAATTGAAACGAAAACACCATCAACTTCAAGTTTTGACTTTTCGTTATTCGTCGTGTCTTTCAAATCAAGATATTCAACTTTTTCTTCTCCATTTATTTTTTCTACAACCTTGTTAAACAAGATCTGAACTTGTTTCCCTCGTGCATCTTCTTCATACGCTTTCTCTGCACGTAGTTCATCTCTCCTGTGAATAAGATATACCTTTTCACAGCCAATCTGTTTTAGAAAAATGGCCTCAATAAGTGCAGAGTTACCGCCACCAATAACTGCTACTTTTTTATCTTTAAAGAAGAAACCATCACATGTAGCACAGTAGGATACGCCCTTTCCTTGGAGTTCCGCCTCGCCTGGAACTGCAAGTTTTCTATGCTCAGTTCCTGTTGAAAAAAGAATTGCACCGACAGTATATTTACCTTCTGATGTTTCAATTTTTAATATATCTTCAGATTTTGTTATTTTTTTTACGTCTTCATAAAAGTGGATATCGGCATATTTGCTGGCATGTTGTTTCATTTTCTCCATAAGTTCTGTACCAGAAATAGACTCAAAACCAGCATAATTTTCAATGTTTGGGGAAAGCATCGCAAGTCCCCCACCGCCACTTTTATCAAAAATAACTGTTTTTATCCCCGATCTTCCCGCATATATACCCGCTGAATATCCTGCAGGTCCAGCCCCAATAACCGCTAACTCATAATCCATATTAATCTCTCCATCAACACATTTGCAGTATTTCTTTTTTATCGTGTGTTTTTACCCCGTTAGACCAGAAAAGATATCATTTACTAAGTTGAAAGGTTTTTCTGATTTGATCAAGAATATTTTTAGTATTAGGTGCTACCTTAAAAATCGGTCTGAGTTTTTCTCAGACATATTCTTCACAATAGGCATAATTTTTAAGATTTTCCTCATGTCAACACTTTCTTACTTAACAAACATTGCAGTGGAAAAAAAGTTGATTTCCTTATGATAAACATCCATTGTAATTAACTTACTCAACTTTGCTGTATGCATTGTACACTAAGAATGTTGGGCAGCCATTGCAGGCCATTCCACAAAAACTTATTTGCTCCAGAGTTTTTTACCTCATTTTTATAATTTAGAAAAATCATCATTGCTTCTATCTTAAAACTTTTTCCTTTAAAATTTCATATGCTTCCTCAGGTGAATCGATGTCTGAAAGCATTTTTTCAAAGGGACAAACATCACCCCCATCCCTATTTTTGATATATGGAATCATTTCATCTATTTGACTGGGAATACCAGCTATGATCAAAACAGCAATTGCAGTTTTTGTTGCCTGGGGAGAATAAACACCTTTTATCTTAGAATATCTGCAGAGAAGAGCTGAGGCTTTACCAAGAATTCTGTCTCCAACAATGGAACCTTGAATTTTCTCCTTTAATTCTTCTATTACCTCTAAGATAGGTCTAATCCCATCTCCTTTCTTTTTAATTAATACTTCGCCATCTTTAACGACCGCTATAGAACAATCAGTTTCTACCAGCACTCCTCTAGCTAAATCCATATTTTCGATTATTTTTTCATCTATAATAATCAAACACCCCTAAGATTGCAGTTTTTGAAAAATGGTTTTATATCATGTAACATCTCACAGAGTTTCTCTTTAGAATAAGGGGCAACATCATTCAGTTTTGATGATATTAGCGGCGTATCACTTTTAAACTGCTGAAGATAAAACTGTTTGGATCCTTCCAACCATTTTGCAATTTTAATGATGTCTTTTTTTTCGAGCATTCCTGGAACAATCGTTGTTTTAAATTCGTAATCAGGTGCTGC
>Ga0272442_10006072_pt1 | contig 16006 bp, 14 predicted proteins | sample SSMForm2O_FD_200262 | JGI IMG/M metagenome (GOLD analysis project Ga0272442, IMG submission 200262) | Marine sediment archaeal communities from Little Sippewissett salt marsh, Falmouth, MA, United States - SSM-Form-2O | ecosystem: Environmental > Aquatic > Marine > Wetlands > Sediment ...
TAAGCTTATGGGACAGGGTCAATGCCGTCTATGCGGAGTTTTTCGGGGACCACCGCCCGGCCAGAGCGGTAGTTCCCACCCGGGAGCTCCACTTCGGGTATCAGGTGGAGATCGAAGCGATTGCCGCACTCCCCGGCCGGGCATAGTATCCGGGACGTCTCCCAGCCTTAGAAATCGTAAAAATGTATATCTATGGTTCCGAGAAGCCCCCAGTTCTTGATGTCTACGCTCGAGCCGATGCTCTTGAGACCGAACCTGGCCTGCACACCTAATGAAAGGAAGGGCAGAATATCAGCACCGACTTCACCGACGAGGCCGAAATCAGCATTGGAATCAAGGCTCACTGTTTCATCGGTGTATTCCCTGTAACTGTAAGCACCCGTTCCGATTGAGAAGTAGATTCCTCCCGCCAGATAGAGCATGTCTTTTTGGGTGCCGAACATACCGTTCAGATTGATGTATTCGTAGGTATTGTAGAAATATGTATCTGTTGCGCTTACATATCCCACGAATCCTGTTTCCAGATAGCCCAGGTCCACCAGGATCAGGGTATCCGGCGCAAAGGTTTCATAGAGCCTTAATCGCAGCCCCGGCGAAAAGGAGAATTCCACCCGCGCATCATACTCGGAAGGATAGTCTCCCCGGGCGCCTGATATACCTACACCCCCATGGACAGACAGTCGGCCGTTTCCCAATGCACTTTCCTGGGCACCAAGGAATGAAACAGTTGCACACAATAGAAGTACTACACAGACGTACATGTACCGATTTCTCGTCACCATCAGATTCCTCCTATATATTTTTTCGATTCCCGGTTCTCAGTATGCGTTAGGGTATGGTCTTTCGGCAACAATTTTTTTTATTATTTCACAGGGTGAGGAAATATCATCCGGCCACGTCGATCAAACAGCCTCGAAAATATTGTTCTGCAGAAAATTATCCACAAGTTCAGGATCGAACTGGGTTCCTTTGCCTTTCTCCAGCTCCCCGAGGGCTACGTCCAGGGGAAGCGCCCGGCGGTACGGTCTGTCTGAAGTCATGGCGTCAAAGGCATCCACAATGGAGACTATCCTGGTAAGCAGACTGATGTCTCCGCCGTAAATACCATCGGGATATCCGTTCCCGTCGTACCATTCATGGTGGTTCCTGACGATCGGGAGTATCGGGGTGAAGAACTCAACATTCTGCAGGATGGTTTCCCCTATTCTCGTGTGGGCCTGGAACAGTTCCCGCTCTTCAGAACTCAGGGGATCCGTCTTGTGCAGCAACTGCTCTGCTATGCCGATCTTCCCGATATCGTGGAGAAGGGCACCGTACTCGAGGGTTCTCAACTCTGAGCTCTCCGGATCGACGCATTTATACAGATGGGTGGAGAGTATTCTAACCCGGTTGCAGTGTCCACGGGTGTAATGGTCCTTGGCTTCTATCGTCTCTGCAAGCACTTTTACCGTCTCGAGGTTGGTAGTCTTCAGCTTCTCGTAGGCATGGAACAGTTCGCGTGTCCGCTCTTCGACTTTCTTCTCGAGGCTTCGCTGATACTCACGGTTCTCACGGGTGAGCCGGTCGTTCTCCAGAAGGATCTCCCTGTACTTCAAGGCCCTGTTGACCGTCTCGATGAGCCTGACCTTGCGGACCGGCTTGGTGAGGTAGTCGTAAGCCCCGCCGCGCATGGTATCAACCGCGATTTCGAGCTCCGTCATCGCCGTAAGCATGATCACCGGGACCATCGGAGCTTTTTCCCTGATACGGGGAAGCGCCTCAGTACCTTCCATTCGGGGCATCCGGATATCGAGGAGGATGCAATCCGGGGGAAATTCCCCGTTCTCGAGAATCTCCAGCGCAGCGAGGCCGTCCTCTGCTATCCGAACGTTGAACCCCGCTTTCTCGAGGAGGAGCCGGAGTGTCTTCTGGATACCGGGATCATCGTCTGTCAGCAGTATGTTCTTTGTCACCGCCTCAGCCTTATCCGCGGCAGTAACATGGGTACCTGCTGCTTGTATTCACCATAGTTGGAAAATATCCGTGGAAAAATCCATCGGTCTTCTATCATGATCAGGGCAAAATTCATACTCACGAGCCCTTCAGCAATAATTATAGTATCCTTATGCCCGGTCAGCCAGATGATGGAGATCTGCAGAAGCAGGAACCACCAGAATCCCGGATGGCGGACGATTCCGTAGGTTCCCCTGGTCACCGCGGTCCGTTCGATTTTCTGCTCTGAAGCATCACCGGCAGCCGCTCTACGCGCCGCTCCGGGCGCCGTTTCAATAAAAACTGAATAGAAAAGCAGTCCTGCCGAGACCGCGAATACCCCAATCTTCAAGATCAGGAACATGTGCGGGGAAGAGAACGGGCGATAGAGAAATATCTCCATAAAGACGGCAAGAATGAGACTCCCGTAGCCGATACATGAAGTGAGGCGGCTCCAAAACAGCCTGCGGCCAAGCTGTGAGAGGTCGTATAGGATGAGAAAGAAAAATCCTAAACCGCCGATACAGAATATGTGTACCATGTATATAGTATATGGTATACTAACTTCGCTGCAAAGGGAGATATTATAGGAATTCTAGAAATAGAAGATAACATGAAAGAGTTATGATTATTGATATATCATCCCTGATTCCGGGGATTGCTTTCGTTCCCTACATCCTCTTCACCATCTTCGGATTGAACCAGCGGAAGCGCGAAGGCATCCGTCTCTCCTTTATCTTCTACATGAGCCTCATGGCGATATGGAGCTTCGGCTCATTTATGATGCACGCCAACACCGGACTGATCACCCCGCTCTTCTGGAATCGTTTCATGGTGACCGGTCTGCTGGGCGGTCCGATCACCATCTTTCATGCATTTCTCGAGCTGTCGCAGACACGGAAGAAACGCTACAACATCATTCTCTACCTGGGATATATAATATATGCGTATCTGCTCTATCTGAATGTAACCGGCCGGGTGGTATCCGACGCGGGTTTCAGAGATGGCCGATTCTATTACACCCTCGCCGACGGTTCATTTGTCGCGTATGTACTGAGCTACTCTTTTCTCATCTTCGGGATCTATCTGCTGATGCGGGAAATATCCAGGTCAGACGAACCCTACCTGCGGCGCAAACTGAAGCTTCCCCTTATCGGAGCTATAATCATGCTGACGGGGGTTCTTGCGAACCTGTACGAACCCCTTGGCAGGTATCCGATCGACCTGTTTGCGGCTACCATAAATGCCTGCTTTATTTTTTACGCCGTCTACAAGTACCGTCTGGTCAACTACTCATCCTTCGTCGTGCAGGCAATCCTGTATTTCATTCTCGTGACCATCAGTTCGTTTGCATTTTATATGGTTTTTTACTGGATCTTCCCATCGATCCGCCCGATACCCATGGACAGGGCGATCCTTCCTTTTTTCCTGCTGGGCATCATAGCGGCCGTTATTTTTCAGCCGCTGCGGAACAGCACGCTGTCGCTTATGGAAAAAATATATTTCGGCGAAAGGTTCAAATATTATCAGAACCTGGGCGGATTCCTGGAAGATCTGACCACCATAGTCGAACTCGAAGTTCTCAGCAGTGTTACCCTCAAGCGGATCGTGGATATATTCGATATCGAATGGGCCATGATGCTGGTACTCGATTATTCGACCCGGAATTACCGGATCAGCGCTCAAATGGGTGTCGGAATTGACTCACGAAGCGAACAGAAGTTTACCATCCCCCGGAATTCTCCATTTATCAGCTTGATCTCCCACACTCAGGGGCCGCTCCTGAACCAGAACTCGGAGATTACCAGCAGCCTGTTCATCGACAAGATCGAACTGAAGCCGAGCCTGGTCATGCCTCTGCACTTCAAGGAACGGACCAACGGATGTCTTCTCCTCGGCAGGCGCAGGCAGAAGGAATTCTACGATCAGTTCGATATCGAGATGATCGAAATTCTCGCCAGCCAGAGCTCGATGGCCCTCGAGAATGCCATCTCCTTCGAACGGTTGCGCCGGCAGCAGAAGAGACTTCAGGACCTCAACCGTGAGATCATTATCAGCCGGAACAAGCTGGAGGCCTTCTTCGACGGAATCACCACCCCTATTTCCATTCAGGACATAAATTACAATATCATCACCATCAATTTCTCAGGTGCCCGCTACTGCGGTAAAACCTATGAAGAACTGGTGGGTAAGAAATGCTACCGTGTATTTTTCAACCGGAACAAACCCTGTGAGACCTGCATGGCACAGGACTGTCTTCACATGCAGATACCCTTCAGATCCGAACTCACTGATGGAAAAACCGGTTCAACCTTCGCAATTCATTTTTACCCCATCAGTGTTCCGGATGAGTCGCAGAAGATTTTCCTCGAATTCTTCCAGGACATATCTCAGCAGAAGAAGCTTCAGGAGGAACTGGCCCAGTCGGAAAAACTGGCTGGTATCGGAACATTGGCATCTGGGATTGCCCATGAGATCAACAATCCGCTTACCGGTATCATCGGCACCGCAGAGCTTCTGAAGGATGAGATCGAAAGCGGTACCGAGCAGAGAGAGTACATCGAAGATATCATTTCCTATGCGCAGAATGCCGCCGAAGTCATCAGTGAGCTGAAACTATATACCCACAAAGAGAAACACAGAACGGAGAATGTTCACATCTCCGACATCATCGAAACATCGCTCAAGCTGGCAGGCCGGGGAATGCAGATGGAGTCAGTGGACATCGTAAAAGACTTCGCCGATGACATTGTCATCCAGGCTGATCCCGTCGAGCTCCAGCAGGTTTTTCTCAATATCTTCATCAACGCCGTGCAGGCGATGGAGGGGAAAGGTCGTCTCGCCATCTGCGCCAGAATCTCCGATCAGCAGGGAATCATCTCCATTGCCGACACAGGCAAAGGGATATCGACCCAGCACATCGATAAGATTTTCAATCCATTCTTCACCACCAAAGGCCCGCGGACAGGAACCGGCCTGGGATTGAGTATAACCCACCAGATCGTCGCAAAAATGGGCGGACGTATACTCGTAGAGAGCAAGCCCAACTACGGTACCGAATTCATCCTCTATTTCCCGCTGTCGGCGGATGAAGTAAGACGGATCCGTTTCGTACATGCCAGGACGCCGCAGCAGCTCGAGGATGTCTTCTACATCCAGCGCAAAATTCTGGTCGGTGAAAAAGGCTATCTGGAAGAGACGATCAGGCGGTCGATCGATGAAAAGGCATTTCACATCATCGCATATCGCGGACTGCAGCCCGTGGGAACTGTCTCATGCATTACCCCCGAAATGACAGGCTCCCTGCCTATCGAAGAGCACTTCAAGCTGAACGGTGAGAAGGATAGTAAACGCTGCGTGGAGATCGACCGCCTTGCAGTAGTGCACGAGGAACGCGGCAGCATCATACCTCTGGGTCTGATGACTCTGTCGTACCTCTATGCCAAATCACAGGATATCGAGAAGCTCTTCCTCGATGTATTCTCAGATGAAAAGAAGTATATCGCTATGTATCACAAGCTGGGGTTCCATGTGCTCGGAGAGTACCGGGCGCCTCTGCCTGTGACCGTGATGTCCCTCGACTATATGACCGACTATGAAAAAAAGAAAACCCGCATGGAGCAATTCGTCAAACCGTTCATGAAGCGTCTTGTACAGCATCTGGACTTCGAGGAATCTGAACGGAAAATCATTCTCGAGGCGGTGCATAAGGTCACATCAGGCCAGACTGCAAATACCTGAAGATCCATTGGCTGTGCAGCCGGCCGCGCGCCGGTGATCGGCCACTAGCCATAGAAAACCGACGCCCGTCTAAAATTCCTCCAGTTTCTGCAGTGCCTTGAGCCCGCGTGCTTCGATGGACTTACCCGAATACTGTCCGGCGTACAGGGCCGGATCGATCGGGGTAATCCCCAGCATGTATTCATCGTTCAGTACTTCAATAAACGCTTGCGCACAGAGGGCCTGCCCCAGATTGTTCGGATGGACGCCGTCGAGACTGAAGGCTGTCTTTTCCTGGTCCTGGAGCGCATACTCCATCGAATAGTCTTCGAAATCTCCGTCCCGCCACCAGGCAGCAGATATATTTATGAGAGTACAGTTATAATTGGGATTGAGACTCAATGCATAGATTTTATCGTTATACTCATCTATATAATCTTCCTTGGCCTTAGTCACTTCAGCCCCAGTGAGGGTGAAATTGCCCGGAAGCGGTTTACTTTCGAGAGGAGGCGTCAGACCGAGACTACTCAGTGCAGATGTATATTGATCTTCATCGCCGGGATATCCACTATCCTGAGCTTCAGAATAGGTAGGGATTCCAAGACCGTAACCCTGCCCTTCGAGGTCCATATACATGATGGCGCCGGATAGAAGCAGGTGGGGGGCCCCCGTCTCCTCGAGAGTCAGAGGGATGAACAGACCTCCGCCGAAATCATACGGCAGAAAAGTCTGAGGATCAAAGATACATAGGTTGCCATCGTCATCCGCTATCTCGTCCAGAGCATAAACAAATGGCAGGTAATCCGGAATGGTGACTATGAGGATTCCTTCACAAATTCCTGAAAGGGCTTGCAGAACCTCTGAATATTCATTTCCGAAATCGTCGGGTGCCGTCGGCGGATCAGCGGCGCCGGCTTCGAAATCGCTCCCGTTAACTCCCCCGCCGTTCAGCACCACATGGAGTATATCGTTGCTTCCAATCCAGAGGAGGATGTAATCGGGGTTCAAGAGAGCAGCTTGTTGTACCACGGTACCGAATTCAGGAAAATAAAAATCTATTTCCCATATTTCTGAGATTATTTCACCAAGTGTATTCCGCAAGACTAAATCAAAGAAATAGTTGCCATCTGCTTCCGAATTCGTGGAATCAGTAGTAGTGCGAAGATCGAATAGCCGGGCCCCGTTGATACCCAGGTTGTGGAACGGTCTTGGAAGGAAGATAGAAGGACTTAACTGATCGACTAAATAGCGCATCATATCGTCACCAGTTTCCCAGTACGTTGCGCTGATGGTACCCCCCGACAGGGTCAAAGGCGTCTTGTACGGCGGTGTTCCGATACCATTACTGTCACTATTCAAATATGGCTGCTGATAGATCAGCGCGTTTCCAATCTGCTTTGCGATGAGATATGGATAGTTGTGTCTTTGAAAATCTTCTTTCAGTCCGGCATCCTGGGTTCCCATGGTGATACTGTCGCCGATTGCAACTATTTTTACCGGCGGGGGTCCCGGCTTAACGACTGGGCGGCATCCCGAATAAACAATTGCCGCAAAAATGAGAAGCATGACACCTGTCTTTTTCATGGTTGTCCTCCTTCTCGTCATCTCTATCTGTGAACCTAAAGCAGGCGGGGTCTCTGAAGTGTTTCTATCCATAGAATAGATCCCGGAACAGGAAAAGTCAAGGAGGGGCCCTGCCGGTACTGAACATGCCGGTACCATCTTCCGTGAAAAATTGAATAGCAAGACCGCCGCAGGTATGCTACAGTTTGGAAAATGAAAAGGCGGCTGGTATGAAGCGTTCGCTTTGGACTTTTACAGTTATCATTCTGCTCTCCTGTACCTTAGCCCCGCTGATTTCCCTTCCGCTGAACGGAGAGCTCCAGGAAAACCAGGTTTGTATACTGGAGCGGCAGGACCCCGCCGGGATACCGGGAGGAACTGCCGTCGAAGCAATGAGCGTGTGGCCCCGGACTTCCTCTGATTTTTTTCAAAGCAGAAAACACGGAGATCCGCTGCTGAGAATACGGAACGGTTCTCTCGAATTGTTCGTTCAGAACCACACATGGAGCGCCTGGGTTCCGGCTGATCAGGTCGCGGTGGAAGGAATAAGCAACGGCATAGTCTATATTGGCCAGATGCTCTCCCTGGCCCAAAGCGGTAAAGATAACGCACCGATGCAGCCCTCCCATTATATACAGACTCAATCCAGGATGGTGATGATCGACCTCGAATCGGGGAAAATAATCGAATCCCGGCTTCCGGACGAACCGAATGATTATATTACTCTCCGCATATCCAACCTTGTCGGTTATGTAGAAGTACATCATGCATATAACCGGTTCTCAACCGGGCCGGTGGATTACGAAGGGATCTATCTGATTCCCAGAAATGACTTTGCCTTGCACGGAGAAGTCTTTCACTATTATTCCCATATCGGCGCTCAGGGCATGCCGTACGCGAAGCTCATCAACATGGATTCACATGACGGGAAGTTGTATCTCGACTACTCATACTACGAAAGCATCGGGATACCGGACTTCGGGATGGGGACCTTCAGCCTGTGGTATCGCTCCTCCGCGAACGGTTTCAACCTCGGAGAGATCCACTTCGATGTGCACATCAAGCCGGACATATACGGCAGTCAGTGGCCGTTCCGCGGACCTCTGTTGATAAGCGAGCCGGAACTGTATGCCGGCGAAGGGTGGTATCCAAACGAAGGCGGATTTGCCAATACTGTGCACGGTATGAACAGCAGATTTTCCTATTTCGGGAAAATACCCCCTTTTCTGTGGGGCATCGATACTGCCTGGGCTCAAAAAGCTGAAGTTACAGTCGACCACCTGCGTGTTCGTTCCGCCCCGACCCTCGAGGGCGAGATTCTGGGCAAGGTCTTCACCGGCATGGAGGTGGAGGTACTCGACCGGAGCGGCTGCCGGCAGGAAATCGACGGTATGAACTCCTACTGGTACCGGATCTCCCACCGCAGCGTGAAGGAAGGCTGGTGCTTCGGGGGTTACCTGGAAATCGAATAGGCTTTATTACCAGTTCCGAACATGAAGTTACCTGCCGTATTCCTTCTTAAGGATATTCCTGAACCGGGTGGTGGATATGTACCGGTCGGCGAGGAGCCTGCTGTCCCGGATGAGACTGAACACGCCGTACAATGAGGGGGCCCGCTGGGCTTCCTCGGCCTTTTTCAATTGAATGATCTCGGGATTGAGCTTGTACTCGGCGAGGACAGGCTTGACTTCCTCTATAAAACGGGCGACCCATGGGCACTGCATGGAGTATACCATAAAAAGCCCTGTGTACCTGGCCAGCTCGCTGCGCCAGTCGTTGATTGAGGGAACAGGCGGCGCTCCGGCAGCCTCAGGTAATCCCTGTTCGGCCCTTTTTTCGTCCTCAGCTCTTTCTTCCAGCCCGCTGCCGGCATTTTTCTTTACCAGAAGCTGCTCCTTGCCGTCTTCCTGAACAAGATTGTATCCGTTTTTGAGAAAAAGTTCTCTGCCCGCCATGAAGGAGGCATCACTGGTCAGTACGGCGATGCCTGCGGTGCCTTTCGAATCCTTCTCCACTTCGGCAAGGAGCTGTGCGCCCAGGCCCTGGTGCTGAAATTTTTTCCCATTGGTCCAGAGACAGTGGATGAAGGTGTATCCTTCGGCACTCACCGCCCGCCAGCATTTTTCCCCGGGGACATACTCGATGAAACCGACCGGACGTTTTTCCTCCTCGATGTAGAGCAGCTTGATCCTCAATCCTTCCCGGAACCGGTCTTGGAGCCATTCGATCTTCAAGGGGTAGTACTGATGTTTGGGATTTATAAAACAGATGACCTGGGGATGTTCCTGTAGATTGCCGGCTGTTACCTCGATTATCTTTGTATTCATATCTATCTTCATGATAAGCAGCCGGTATTCGTGATGTCAAAAAAAATAGGCTCTTGTCTTATGCATCCCCGGCTGAACCGTGTTATATTTAAGCATAGATGAAAAACGGCATCCATATACACAGAAAGATGACGCTCTTCCTGCTGACCCAGATTTTCCTGGGCGCCATTGTGTCCTGCGCACCCGAGATTGGATGGAACAGTGATTTAATACTCACTACCAACCTCAAGGTCGGCACCACATACAGCGGAGAAGCAATCGAGGCCGGGGAGACGGTGTACTATGACTTTATCTCAAGTGCGGCAGATTCTCATCGTATTACAGTAGATAACACTGTTATCGACGTGGCCATCGAGCTCTTCACCGAACCAAGCTACAGCAATCCCGGTGACAGGTATCCGGAGGATTCAGCTGGTGCCGGAGTCGCGGAAACCCTCGTATCAGTCGCCCTCGAATCTCCCCGGAAGTACTACATCGCAGTAACCGAAGCCGGCGCGTCGGCCGGCGAATTCGATATAGTGATCACCTACCCCTGATCTGAATAACTGCTGCATATCTCCTGAAATCTGAAACAGCCCGTAATGTGATCGTTGACAATACCTGTGGCCTGCAGATGTGAATAGACAATCACCGAACCGAGGAATGTGAAGCCCCGCTTTTTCAGGTCCTTGCTGATGCGTTCCGAAATGGGCGTGCTGGCAGGTACATCCTCCTGCCGCTCCCATTTTCCAACCACAGGCCGTCCATCGACAAAGCCCCACAGATAGTCTGAGAAGCTTCCGTACTCCTTCTGAAGATCCATGAAGAGCCGGGCGTTGCGCACGGCGGCCTCGATTTTTCGCCGGTTCCGGATGATCCCCGTATCCTGCATCAGCTCGGCTATTTTCAACTCATCGTAGCCGGCGACCTTCTCCGGATCGAAGCCGGAGAAGGCGCGGAGATATCCTTCCCGCTTGCGCATGATGGTCAGCCAGCTCAAACCCGCCTGAGCCGACTCGAGGATGAGGAACTCGAAGTGGACTCGATCGTCGTGGACGGGCACTCCCCACTCGGTGTCGTGATAGGCGATCATCTCCGGATGTTCCGACCATGGGCATCTGTTCATATTCTTCTGTATATCACAGTTCGGGCAGCAGCGCAAAGCGACTCGGCGGAGTATGATTTTTATATTAAAGAAATCAGTAAATATTGAATACACCGTACCCCCTTGATACAATCGGAAACCATGAAAGCTCTTTTACTGAACGGCGGGCCCCGCAAGAACGGCGTTGTGTCGCAGGTCCTCGACCATATGGCGGACCACCTGGAAAAAACCATGACGGTGGAGTACATCTATCTGTATGAAAAAAAGATCGCCCCATGCATAGGCTGCCTGAAGTGCCGACCCGACAGGAGCTGTGTCCTTCCCCATGACGACGCGCATGTAATCGCAGGTCTGATCGGAGAAGCCGATCTCCTGATCGTCGGCACTCCGACCTACTGGGGTAACATGACCGGTCCGCTCAAGACCCTTTTCGACCGCTGTGTGCCTACCTTCGAATACATCGACGGATTCAAGATCCGGAAGATGCAGAAGGGCAAGAATGCGCTGATCGTCACCGCGTCCAGCGCTCCCTACCCCTACAACCAGCTTCTCTCACAGAGCAGAGGCGCGGTCAGATCGATCAAGACCGTGCTCCGGGCGGGCGGATATAAAATTCTGAAAACCAGCAATGTTGCCCTCGCGTCGGAATTCGATAAAAAAAAGTCAAAGGTTTTCCACAGTGTTGATCTGTTTCTCACGAAACGCAGCCGGTCGTTTCTGTGAGTATTAAGCCTTCCGCTATCCTTTAATAGGAAATTTTCCAGAGGCATCGATACGGGTTTTTCCTCACCCAGGATAAAGCGTAGACTATAAGCAAGAAAAAAATTGACGTATTCCTCTATCCGGTTAATAATTATTAAAGTAAACGAAACCATGAAGGAAATGCCGATGAAGAAAGCCCTCGCCTTGATAGTATTACTGGTGTGTGTTGTTTCTTTCGCAATGTCCCAGAACACGGGAAAGCCAATAATAACCGTGCTTCCTTTCTCAACCACCAAGCTTTCGGAATCCGAAAGTAAGTTATTCATCGATTTTATTTCGAACTATGTACACAAGACGGAAAAATTCGAAGTGATCGACCCGACACAGCGGGAGACTATATTGAACGAGATTCAGTTCTCCCTCTCCGGCTGTACCACGGAAGACTGCCAGTTAGAAGTCGGGCGGATGCTTTCGGCGAATCAGATCATCGTCGGATCGGTAGGTTCTATCGGGAAGATATACATACTCAATATGAAGATAATCGAAGTGGAGACGGGAAAAACACTTTCCACTGCTTCAGAACAGTTCGACAGTATTGAGGATCTGATTTATGAGAGCGAAGCTGTCGTGTTCGAACTGGTGAGTTACGAAGCGGAGGCAGCAGATGCAGAGACGGCCGGAGCGGATGAGCCTGCTGTGAAAGAAGAACGTACCAAGCCGGTAAAAGTGAAAAGCACCACTCCCCGGGAGCCTTTGGTAAAATTCGATAAGGTAGTACTAAACCTGATCCCGGCAGGACAGCTCCCATTCGGAGGGGACAATGATTTTTACGATATCGGCGCGGGGGCCCTCTTCAGCAGCGATATCTACTTCCAGGATTTTCCGGTTTTCCTGAGTCTCGATGCCGGGTTCAGCTTCGTTCCTCTGGACACCGCAACCGAAGTGCTCAGTATAGTATCCTATGGTGGGGGTGCCGGTTATCGATTCAAAGTGGGCGATAAAGGATCAGTCCTGACAGCCGTTAAGGGCGGCTATTCATACGCGTATCTAAGCGATGACGGCGGCACCGACAGCGTTCCGTGGGTATTCACGGAGATTGCGTACCTGCACCGCCTTAACAAGAATATGCTGCTTCTATTCGCCGCCGGATACCGTAATTTTTTAGGACTCTACCATGATGTCCCAATCGGCGTTGGTGCTACTATCGAACTGGGATCCTAATAGAACGGGTTTATAACAGAAGGAGACCGATCGCCATAATAATAAAAAGAACAGTAGTGGCGAGTTTTACATACGGCATTTTCCTGGAAAATATGCCGGCGATTTTCTTCGAAGCCAGACCGAAATACGCCGCCATCATGACAGCAATCAGCGGCATGATGAAGGCAAAGTTATAGACAAGCAGCAGCGTATAGCCGCGATTGTTCTCGGTTTTTACCATGTAGGTTATTGCCGGAAGATATATCTGACCTGTGCACCCGAGTTCGAACAAAGAGATGAGTACCCCCATACTGAAGGAACCGATAATGAGACCAGCTGTTCGGAGACGTACTCGTATCGTCCGGTGAATGCGCTGCTTTACAGACAACGGCAGCTGCAGAAGCATCTTGCTCGTTCGACCTCGCAGTGACTGAATAAAATCATACAGACTCAAACAGGCCAGTATAAAGAGCAGGATGATGAGCAGCCCCTCGATCACGCGGCTGATGACGGCGAATGTTGATGTTATACGCAGCACACTGAAGAGTCCAAGCCCTATCAGATAATAACTTACGAAGACCGCCAGGGCAAAGCTGACTCCGATGAAGGCTATATCCCTTCGATTGCGTCCGGCGAGCTGCAGGGCGGAAATGAGAAAAATTATGGTGGCGAATGCACAGGGATTGACGCCGTCGATCAGTCCGGCGGCCAGGACTGCAGGCAAAGATATTCTGCTGATCACTTTACGGGTACTGATGCCGCCGGCTGCAGGACTCTTCTCAGCCGCAGACTTAGGAGCGGTTCCCGCCTTGCTGTCCGTAGAGTCTACCGCTGCCCCGGAGATGCTGAGAGCAGTGATCTCCTCACCCTGCAGAACGGTGGATCCGATAATGCAGACCGGGGTACCGGTCAGTTCCACGCCGTACCGGTCAAGCTCGGCAGTGAGACGCTCGTAATTATCCGGCTCCGTTATATCCAGAGGAATAAAATCCAGAGGCTCTCTCAAGTCTTCCATCATCTGTGGTACGGTAGAATAGATAAACTCGAGACATTCTTTACAGCCCGGATGATAATAATACTCTGCCTTCAGGCCGGCGTTACGATGTAACTCCTCCAGGATCTTCATATCCGGCTGCTCACCGCTCTCTTCCCCTGAAATCACTTCACCCGTAACCGCGAAAAGAGCCTTGTTCAGATTGGGGCTGTCGGAGCGGACGATCAGGTCCATTCGTATATCGCCGGAGTAACCAGCGGAATCAAAGTCTATTCGAAATGAAGCTTTGTCACCGGGGGCTATGAGAGAAAATGAAGGATCCGTCACAAGACACTCGCACGTACTTACGACATCTACACGGTAGGCTTTACTCCCCCGGTTCTCCACTTCGAAGGTGGAGCTGGCCTTGAGGCCCTCTTCGATCTGTCCGAAATCCCAGCTGCCGGCGGAGAACTGCAGCTGACCCCACAGCAAAGCCCCTGGGAAACTGTAGATGATAAATAAAATGACCGAAAGCTTCCGTATTCCCCGCATGATCAATTCCCGATTGGAAGTGCCGACCGCATCTCCTCATTGTAGTTCTCTATGAGCTGGCGGATTGCCGGATCATCAGGTTCATCGGCATAGGAGAAAAAACGAAAACTATTTGCTATTCGCCGAACACCGTCGTCCGTGAATACAATAGTGAGGATTCCCACCCGGTTGCCGTCCTTCCCAGGAGAAAAGACCGGAACACCGGCCGCCGAATCATCTTCGATCAGCATCTGTTCATGTGCCAGCAGGACTGCGTCCACCTTGTCACCTTCGCGCAGCAAGCTGTCAAGATTCTGCCGGTACCCGTGATACAGCAGCAGTCGCGCATCGGCTGCCTGGATTTCGGGTCTGTTCAGCACCCGCTGCAATGCCGCCCGCGGATTCTCGATCCGGACCGCTTTTCTAATGCCTTCCGGCTGGAACCTGAAAACCGACGGATCGATGATCGGGATGAGAGCTATCTTGAGGCCGTTGCGTTCGATGATCGCCTGCCCGGCTATTTCATCTTCCGCACCTGCGGAAGTGTTGAAACTGAGGTTACTACTGTGGTAGGGATAAGATTTCAATCGCTCCCGCAGAACTTCAGGCCCGTCCGTGAAATCCTGATCCGCAAGCACCAGTACATCATAGTCGAGTTCTCCGCATGTCTCGAGAATAAGGTCATGGAGCCGCCGGTCTTCATACGCACCCAGAACATCACCGAGATCAATGAGGAGGGAATCGGCATGATCGATTTCCCTGAGGAAGACCGATAATTTCACCAGGCCCGCCCTGGGATTCCCCTTGCATTCACATCCGTCCAGATTCCCGTTGATGGATGCAGTGTAATATATGTCCACTGAAGCCTGCTCTGCATAGAGGGGAAGCCTCAGGAAAGACAGGAGGATTACTACCGTCAGAAGCAGCCGCCTCTTCATCGACCCTCCGTTACGGTTTCAGATTCTCTTCCAGAATTCCTCTGAGCTCAGCAATAGTCGAAGGGCGGTACCCCTCGGCCTTGTAGACCACCAGCCCCTGCTCATCCACCAGGAAGACAGTCGGAAGTTTTTCAACTCCATAACGGTTCGCGGTGACTTTATAACGGTCGATGAGTACGCTGAGTGTCGTCGGCTGCTCGGTGAAGTAGGGAGATATAACTTCCTTCCCCTCCTTGTCAACCGAGAAGATGAGCACTTCAAGGCCGTAGTCGGAGAAGTCATCACGAATTTTTTCCAGCTGAGGAACCTCCTCCTTGCACGGCTCACAGTACGTCGCGAAGAAATCGACCAGAAGCCAGTTTTTCCCTACAATTTTACTGGACAGCACATAGCGCCCCTGTAAATCGGGGTTGGCGAAGGTGGGAGCCTCTTCTCCTACATCAAGAGAGAAACATATAGCAGCGCTGAGAAAAAGGACCAGGACTATCGGGATTACCTTGTTCATAGCTAAACAGTACATCGGGGCGGCGGGAATATCAAGTTATTTTTAGATCATCGATCGGGCTGTCCCGATGATATCGGGCCACAATGTCAGCAGTTCTCCATACGATCTGACAAGGTCCTTCAACAATTCGTCCGATATGCTGCAGAGTGACTGCCCGCTATTCAGAAGATAGTCTTCGATACTGCCGATATATCGCTGAATATCTTCAGCCCAGTATACCGGCTGCCGGTTGTAGGTGTCGAGCAGATTCTGAAGGGTCATTATCTCGAATTCGAGGTACGGCATGTAGGTAGTTATTACAAACTCCCTGAATTCCGCAGCTGGAAGATTCCCTATATCCGTAAGATGCTTTCCGAGCCACGGAAGCCCCTCTGCCGGTTCTATCCGCCCGGCGGGTTCAAAAAAGGCAGTCACCAGGAGTTTGATGATCTCCGCTGCCCGGGGCTTGAACTCTCTTAGATCTTCCGTATCGAACATGCGCGGTTCTTC
>Ga0272442_10006073_pt1 | contig 16006 bp, 14 predicted proteins | sample SSMForm2O_FD_200262 | JGI IMG/M metagenome (GOLD analysis project Ga0272442, IMG submission 200262) | Marine sediment archaeal communities from Little Sippewissett salt marsh, Falmouth, MA, United States - SSM-Form-2O | ecosystem: Environmental > Aquatic > Marine > Wetlands > Sediment ...
AGCCATGCCATCGACATAGGCAGAAAAAAGCGCTGTCAAGCCAGTAACCACATCTGCCGGGCGATTATTTATCACCTTTCTGCCAGCCTTAATTTGCTCATCAGCATATCTGGCAAATATAGCATGGACAAGGTCGATTTTTGAGCCGAAATAATTATAAACGGTCGCTACACCAACTTCAGCCTGGGCTGCGACCTCTTCCATACTGGTATTTTCCCACCCCTTGGCCTCAATCAGCCTGGTGGCTGCATCGAGTATGTTATGCTCTCTACGCTCTCTTTGCTTCTCACGTAATCCAGACATTATTTTTATAGTCCCATATATTTTTATAGTATATTCGGAATTATATAGACCTATATATTAATTGTCAAGTCCTTATTTTAATTTTTTAGTGGTAACTATTAAATTGCTAATAAGGCCATTTATTCTCTATAATGGCCTTTGAAGACTAATACCTGTAGAGAAAGGAGCGGCTCTAGAAGCTAACTATAAATGACCAGGGTTATAGCACTTGTCGGCATGCCCGGGGCAGGCAAATCAGAAGTCGCCGGCATCTTCCGGAAGAACGGTTTCAAGGTAATACACTTCGGTGATGTCACCTGGCAGGAACTGAAGAAGCTGGGGCTTGAATATAACGAGCATAATGAGCGTTATGCCAGGGAATTACTGAGGGAAAAACATGGCATGGCAGCCTATGCGATAGCAAACCTGCCACGGATTGACAGCGCCCTGGAATCAGCAGACGTAGTAGTAGATGGTCTTTATTCCTGGGAAGAATATCTACTGTTAAAGGAAAAATATGGTGATATGCTCAAAGTGATTGCCGTATGGGCTTCCCCCGGCTCCCGACATCTGAGACTAAGTAGCAGAGTCATACGGCCATTGAGTGCACCAGAAGCATTCAGCCGTGACACAGCAGAGATCGAGCAGCTTAATAAAGGCGGGCCGATAGCAATGGCCGATTTTACTATAATAAACGAGTCTTCACTGCATAAATTGACCGAAAAGACAGAGGAGGTCATCAAAGATTTAAGATGATAAAAGGAAGCAGGCCAACCATAGATGAATATTTTCTCAAGGTAGCCTCCGTGGTGGCGGAGCGTTCCACCTGTCTACGGCACCACATCGGCGCAGTCGCAGTACGCGACAAGCACATACTTTCCACTGGCTATAACGGAGCAGCATCGGGCCTCAAGGATTGCCTCGAACTTGGCTGTCTACGAGATGAGCTGAATATAAAATCAGGGACAATGCACGAAATATGCAGGGCAATTCACGCCGAACAGAATGTAATTATTCAGGCAGCACTCCATGGTATCACCCTTGCTGGAGCTACAGTTTACTGTACCCATTCCCCATGTATACTTTGCGCCAAGATGCTGGTAAATTCTAGAATAAAGAACTTCATCACCTTCGGTAAATACGCCGACGACTCCTTTAAAGAGCTATTCCGGGAAGCTGGTATAGAATTCGAGATACATGAGAAGCCACCTACAAAGATACTCCATCTACCCTGACAACGGAATTAAGTGCTGGTACCGTTATAGCATACTTGCTAAAATCTATAAAAATAAATATAATGATGACTCTAAAACTTAATAAGCACCTCTCAGTCAAGATACTGAGTGTTGTATTTGCATCCTTGCTCTTACTTTCTGGCTGTTCCTGCCATGCTCCTGCTCATCCCTCTCCTCTGCCATCAACTCCTGCTCCCGAAACTACTCCGGTAATACCAGTAACTCCAGAGCCTTCACCAGAGCCTGTAAGCACACTACCCAGAGCAGCCATTATAGACCAGCTTTCTGTTCTCAATTCCAATGAAACCTTCCTGGAGCAGACGACGCAGGAACTTGAAGATTATGGCTTTGAAGTTTATATTCACAAGGGAGATGAGATTACTGTTGACTTCTACCGCACACTACCCCAAATGGATTATCAACTTATCATCTTTCGCGCCCATTCAGGATTACTCAGCGGAGAGGAAGGCGTGGTAAGAATGACAACCCTGTTTACCAACGAAGCGTATAGCGAGATGAAGCATGTTACAGAACAGTTACAAGACCGCGTGGCCAAGGCAAGGATTGACACAAAACACCCTATGATATTCAGCATTAAGGACAGCTTTATCACCAAAAGCATGGAGGGAGATTTCAATAACACAGTCGTTATTATGATGGGCTGCTCCTGCATCGCTATTGATGACCTCGCTCAGGCGTTCATTGAAAAGGGCGCCTCCAGCTACCTGGCATGGCATGCCACCGTGGGACTTGGTTATGTAGACCAGGCCACCGAACACCTGCTGCGGCAACTTTGTGGGGAACGGGCAACTATATCAGAGGCGGTAAGCAGCACAATGAAGACCATAGGAGCAGATCCAATGTTCGGTGCAAAGCTCAAGTATTTCCCCGATCAGAGTGGAGACAAATCGCTTGAATCCATTTTAGGCTTTTAATCCCCTCGTCTTCAGCATCATCCTGTAAATTGCCAGGGCGGACATCTCCTGGCAACGCTCATAAAGAGTAAAATCATTTACCATAGTACTGCATTATTTGGTCATGGAATCCAAAATACCAAAACATATCCTGGCATATGTCACTACTATTACGTAAGTCATATACAAGACAGCAGTCTATCCCTTTCTCTCTCTGTAACCCGGTACTAATTATCCACAAACCATAGTCCCCCTGGCCGGGGTAACCCTTACCCCCGTACTACATACAGCAGAAGCCCCTACGTGTAAATATCGCTTCTGTGAAAACCTTATTATTAGCTAATCGAAATAAGTGGATATATAAAGCCTTTAGCCTGTTTATATGCCTCGCCCTGTTCCTGTCAGTTGCAGCATGGTCAATAACCGGTACCGTACAGGCAGATGATGGAGGCGATTCATTTAATTCATACATCATCGACACCTTTGATGAATCCGGAGATGATGTAGACCTGATTCTGGTACCGGGAAGTCCACCTGAAAGCTCAGTCCCCAAAGTAAACCTTGGTAATTTTGGTACTAGTGGAAGCACTATCCTCCCCTCTGTACCAGCGTTTAACTGGTGCTATGGCTGCTCGGCCACCTCTGCTGCTATGTTATTCGGTTACTATGACAACCAGGGTTACGACAATATGTATGACGGCCCGGCAAATGATGGAGTTTGTCCCTTGACCAATTTGATATGGGGTTCAGGCGAGTGCCCGTTGAGTGCTACACACGAGGGCTACGATGGACTCGAGGATAAAGGACATGTAGACGACTACTGGGCAAGTTCTGGTAGTAACAATGATCCATACTATGATAACTGGGATGAGCATGGCTATGAAGACTGTACCGCTGACTTTATGGGAACCAACCAGTATCACAACTGGAATACGAGCGATGGCGGTACCTTCTTCTTCTTCCGTGGAGACGGCAGTCCTTTATATGATTACGATATCTGTGAGCCAAGCTTCCGTGATGGCTCTCATGGGATGCGGTTATTTGCTGAATCACGCGGTTATACTGTAGACACAAACTTCTCCCAGTATATTGAGGGGCTTGGCAGTAATCCAGACAATGGATTCAGCTTCTCTGATTTTCAGGAGGAGATCGACTCCGGACGGCCGGTAATAATACAAGTAGCGGGACATTCAATGCTCGGCTTCGGTTACAGCGATCCGGATACTATTTTCATACACAATACATGGGATTATAATGACCACTCAATGACCTGGGGCGGCAGCTACTGTGGTATGCAGCATTACGGAGTGACTGTACTTAGACTGGAGGAAGCCCCGGAGCCACCGGAACCCGAACCAGAATTATCAACAGTAAGTACTGAATCAGCAGATTCGGTGGAACAAAACTCCGCTACTCTTAACGGTATTCTTGACAATGACGGCGGTGAAAGCTGCCAGTTCCGCTTCGAATACGATATAGATTCAGCTGAACCATACGATTTTAATACCGGCTGGACAGGCAGCTTCAGTACCGGTGAAGATTTCAACGACACTATATCCGGCCTTGAGCCAGACACCACGTACTACTTCCGTGCTCAGACTAAAAACAGCGCCGGCTCCTCCAGTGGTGCCGAACTCAGCTTCACCTCCTCACCGGTAGATCTCATACCACCGGAAGCTCCGGCTTCATTCTCTGCTGCAGCCTCCGGCAGCCAGCAGATTGACCTCTCCTGGACCATAGCTACTGGCGCTAACCAAACAAAAGTACAGCGAAAACAGGGAGGGTTCCCTTCAGACAAAGATGATGGGATAGAGGTTTACTTCAGTAACAGTGATTCATTCTCAGATACAAGTCTTTCTCCCGAAACTACTTATTACTACCGCGCCTGGTCTTTTTCACAGGAAAGTCAGCTATGGTCTATCGATGGTGCAGAAGCTCAAGCTACTACCGAAAAAGCTATTAACATTCCCTCTGTAAGCACTCTATCCGCAGGTTCGGTGGAACAGAACTCCGCTACCCTTAACGGGATGCTTGATAATGACGGCGGCGAAAGCTGCCAGTTCCGTTTCGAATATGATATTGATTCAGCTGAACCTTACGATTTCAATACCGGCTGGACAGGCAGCCTCAGTGCAGGCGAATACTTCAACAATACTATCTTAGGCCTTGAGCCAGACACCACGTACTACTTCCACGCTCAGACTAAAAACAGCGCCGGCTCCTCCAGCGGCGCCGAATTCAGCTTTACCTCCTTATCAGCAGCTCTTATACCACCGGAGGCTCCGGCTTCATTCTTCGCTGTGGCCTCCGGCAGCGAGCAGATTGACCTCTCCTGGACCAGGGCTACCGGTGCCAATCAAACAAAAGTACAGCGAAAACAGAGTGGCTTCCCTTCAGACAAAGACGATGGAGTAGAGATTTACTTCAGTAACGGTGATTCATTCTCGGATACCGGTCTTTCTTCCCAAACCACTTATTACTACCGCGCCTGGTCTTTCTCCGAGGACGGTGAACAGTGGTCTGCTAATAACGCTGAAGCTCAAGCTACTACCGAGCCTCTCGCCAATAATCCTCCTGATAAACCTACCAATCCTTCACCGGAATCTCAGTGCAGGAACGTATCCATCGAAGTTACTTTAAGCTGGACCGGAGGAGACCCTGATAGCGGCGATACCGTGGTTTATGATGTTTATCTTGATGCAGTGGATGCAAGTACGCTGGTAGCTGCCAACCAATCCTCTACTACATTTAACTCTGGTGGGCTGCAAAATGATGTTACCTATTACTGGAAAATAATTGCAACCGATGGTGATAGAGAAAGCACAGCAAGTCCTGTATGGGAGTTCACCACAGAACCTGTAGAGAAAATACCCGTTAGCTATAACATAAGCTTGTCGACGGGCTGGAATCTGATTTCACTACCGATAATTCCGGACAATAACAATATCACCCGGATTATCACCCCGGACAACCTGGCTTCCGGAGACATTAGCAATATCAATATTATCTATTCATTTAATATCTCCGGTAGTAAATGGATTTTCTGGAATGGTAGTCCTTCCAGCACAATCACTTCCATTAAGGACGGACAAGGATACTGGCTGTTTGCAGAGGCTGAAGATACGCTGACCATATGGGGTACAGAAGCTACGGTAACCGATTATTCCATGACTGAAACCTGGAATATGCTTGGCTTTACCTCAATAGCTGAACAGGATTATGCCAGCTATCTCTCAAGTATCGGAGGTTCCTACTCGATGTTATATGGCTGGGATGCCGCTACAGAAAGCTGGTTCTGTCCGACTCTGAACCAGCATGGTGGAAAACTTGAGCCGGGCCGAGGTTACTGGATATATATGAGTAGCCCCGCTACTATCATGCTATCGTAGGCATGATTTCAATACTTCAGAGAATGAAGCATAAGATAAAGGCAACGATACCAGCTATGCTGGGGGGCCATTACCCGTTACCTCAATCAGCATAGTATTACTGAAAATCGTTTTACTATAGCAGTCAGTGATTAGTTCTTCTTGTTTGAGGAACAGACCAGGTTTATTTTGGATATTGCCCATGACAAAATAATGCTGGAACTTCAGTTAAAGTCTTACCTTATTTGCTTTTTTATGCCACAACTACGTAAAATATACACCAACTCAAGATAATAACCAGCGGTTTTAATATGCTCATAAAAGGTATGACTGCTGTTATTTATGAATAATTGCATCTATAACAAAGGAGGAACCCAAAATTACAACGAATCTAAAAGACACGCTTGCAAATCCCGCACCACTTGGACTAATGGGATTTGGGATGACCACAGTACTTCTTAATCTGCATAATGCCGGCCTTTTCCCAATGGGTAGTATGATACTGGCAATGGGAATATTCTATGGGGGTATAGCTCAGGTGCTCGCAGGTATCATGGAATGGAGAAAAGGGAATACATTCGGGACAACTGCTTTTAGCTCTTTTGGCCTCTTCTGGATTTCGCTGGTTGCCTTATTGATAATGCCCCAGATGGGATGGGGAAACCCTCCAAGTAGCATCGGCATGGCAGCATACCTTCTCATGTGGTGTTTATTTACCGGAATTATGTTCATCGGTACCCTGAAACTCAACAAAGCGCTACAACTGGTATTCGCTTCACTGACCATTCTTTTCTTCCTGCTGGCTCTTGCCGATATCACCGGTAGTGCCACTATAAAGCAGATTGCCGGCTTTGAAGGAATCGTCTGTGGCTTCTCAGCCATATATGCCGCTTTGGCCCAGGTGCTGAACGAAATATACGGAAGAACCGTAGCTCCACTTGGCCCGGTAAAGAACATCGAAGCCCAGGATTAAATCACTATAGAGCTGACGAGCCTCCATCGAGAAAGATGGTCTGTCCAGTCATGTAATTAGAAGCCGGAGAAGCCAGGTATAACGCCAGCAATCCCAGGTCGCGCAGATCGCCGGTATATCCCATAGGGATTTGGCTAAGCATATCCGCCTTGAGATCAGCGATCTCATATTTATCTGCTGCCAGTTTGGTATAGAAGTCACCCGGGCCTATGGCATTTACATTGATGTTAAAGGGAGCCCATTCTATAGCAAGGCATCTGGTTAACATACAGACTGCTGCTTTACTGGTATTATATGGCACAAAACATCCAACACCCACCACCGCACTATTGGAACTTATATTGATAATCTTGCCACTTCGCTGTTTCAACATATAAGGCCCCACTGCCCTGGTGCCATAGAAGATACTGTTGACATTAGAGTCCATGGTCAACATCCATTCCTCATCGCTTAAAGAATGATCAGGATCTTTAACTCGTTTCCATCCAGGGAATTTTACGCCGGGTACTGCTACCAGTTGTTTAGGGTGTGATACCCCGGCATTATTTACCAGTATATCCACTTTACCAAATTCTTCTACAGTACGCTTTATGAGGTTTTCAACCTGCTCTGATTTGGTAACATCGGTTTTAACAGCTATTGCCCTGCGCCCCAACTTCTGCACCTCATTTGCAGTCTCTTCTATTTCAGAAACAGTACGTGATGCCACTACCACATCAGCACCACCCTCAGCCAATACTAAAGATATTGCCCTGCCAATCCCTCTACCAGCTCCTGTTACCACGGCTACGCTGCCATCTATGCCAAACTCCTTAGGAATCATACCGGTCCTCCTTCTTTTTATACTTATCTATTGTCACTCAAGGACAATTTAAACCATGGTAGAATAGCAGCCAGTTAACTGTCAATAAAAAAGTAATAATGACCACCGAATCCTATACAAATAATAAAATTTCATATACAATTAGCCAGCTTTAAACTTTAAAGAAAGAATCCTATAGATGATTAAGAAACTTCACTTCTATATAAGCCTTGTCTTAGTTATTTGTCTCCTCGGTATATTTTTTACCCTATCTCCACAGGTATCCGCAAAGGGACCTCAGCAAAATTACATTTCTGTGGCCTATTTCACCGGAGTAGGCTGCCCACACTGTGCCAGGGGAGACCCTCTTATCCTGGATGAACTGCCAGGCGAATATCCTAACTTAATAATCCTGGAATATGAAATCTATGACCTGGAGCAAAACGCTCCACTATTCGAGGAATACTCCAATATATATGATGCAGGATTTGAAATCCCAATGATAATTATTGGCCCGGAGCAATATCTTACCAGCGACATCTCAATAATAAAAAATGTAAAGGACACTCTCGACAAACTGAATAATAATCCTCTACCCCTTATCGATGGAAGTTCACAGGATTTTCAGGACGTAGACCTTTCTACTCTCCCGGGGTACCCAAAGATATGGCATAAAAACAAGATAGCTTTTAAAATGGGAACTGAAACCGATAGCACGCTGTTGAAGAATCTCTTACTTGAAGACAACCTGCCGATGGTGCTGGAAGGGCAAAAGTATATCCCGATAGAACCTGAGGTAGTTCAACTTTCAGGGAAAGACCTTGAATTTGATAATGCTATACTGGTAGGTAACTGGGTCTTTCAGTGGAATGGAGACCGCATGGGTATCGCTCCAGCAGAAGGAGGAGTAATACTCCCGGACGAAACTCTTCCCGAACCAGCGCAAGTAGAGCATAAAGTAACTCTAGCAAAGATTATATCTCTAGCCCTGGTAGACGCAGTCAATCCCTGTGCCTTTGCCGTACTGTTGCTTTTACTCACAGCCATACTGGCATATAATCCGGGTAACAGACGCAGTATATTACTGGCAGGGCTTATGTTCATTTCAGCAGTCTTCGTAATGTATTTTATTTATGGTCTTGTATTCATCAAGTTTTTCCAACTAATACAGACCTTGAATGTTGTCAAAATCTGGCTTTTCAGGGCACTGGCTGTAGCAGCCATCGTCTTCGGTATACTGAATATTAGAGACTTTTTCAAATACAAGCCCGGTGGGCTTGGCACTGAGATGCCCCTAATGTTAAGGCCCAGGATGCAGGCAGTCATCGCCAGGGTCACCTCACCTCGAGGAGCCTTTATTACAGGTATATTCGTCACCGTATTCTTGCTGCCCTGTACCATCGGCCCCTACATCATAGCAGCCGGAATACTTTCTGTTTTCGATATGCTGGCAAATATTCCCGTACTACTGCTGTATAACCTGATATTCATCCTGCCTATGATGGCAATCGTAGCAATAGTTTACCTGGGCCTGAGCGGTGTAAAGGACGTAGAGGAATGGAAAAACCGTCATATCACAAAGCTCCACCTGATAGCAGGGATTCTTATGCTCTTTGTAGGAATTGCACTGCTCCTCGGCTGGGTATAATCCAATTGTAATAGAGCAGTCCGTAAATACCAGTGGAAAAAGGTAGATAATGGGAACCCTACTAGAGGACGGGGACCTGAGCATAGAACGGCTGGAGCCTTCCCCTTTTGCCTCCAATGCCTATATAGTACTGTGGCAATCGACCGGCGACAGTATCCTCGTGGATGCACCTGCTAATCCGGAGATACTACTTAAACGGTTAGAAGCAACCAAACCCCATTATATTCTGTTGACCCATACTCATTCAGACCATATTGGTGCATTACCTATACTTCGAAGTTCATTGAACATTCCGACTGCCGTTCATGTGATGGAAGCAGGATTTTCAGAACCGGTCCCGGAACTACTACTCAAACATGGAGAGGTACTTCATGTCGGGAAGGCGGAGATTAAAGTACTACATACCCCGGGGCATACCGCAGGTAGTACATGTTTTCTTATTGGCCGCTATCTGCTGGCAGGAGATACAATTTTTCCGGGCGGACCTGGCAGAACCAGTACTCCTGAATCTTTCCAGCAAATAGTAGAATCCATCCAAAGAGAAATACTAACTCTCCCAGCGCAAACCATACTACTACCGGGACACGGCAATTCCTGTACTGTTAAACAAGCCCGGGAGGAGTTCGCTGTTTTCGCCTCACGGCAACACGACCCGAATCTCTGCGGTAGTGTTCTCTGGCTATCCTGATAAGACTTTAGAGATATACTACCTAGCGCAGAATCTCTACCCGATGGAAAGCTTCTCCCAATTCAAAGTCATAACCTTCAGCCATAGTCTTATAACGCTCTGTTAAGCGTGCTTCTAACTCCTGCTCCGAAGGGATTTCTTTCATCTGGCTACGATGGCAGCGTAGTGCCGCCATTTTTAATTCTGCTGTATTAGTAATATCAAAACAGCAGTTAGGTTCCTCTGAGCCCCAGAATAGTACCTCTCGAACCTTATGAGGGGTAAGTCCCTCATCCAGCAAATCCGGATAGGACAGATGATCACGGGCAAAGGGAAAAATCGCATCGAGAACTACCTGTCCTGTAATACGATGATCTCGATGCCAGATATAACGCCGGTAGGGATCGGCTGTTACAACGGTCATTGGACGATAACGGCGAATCAGTCGAACTATATCCTTTCTAAACTCCGAAGTATCCTCCAGTCCCTGGTCAGGATAACGCAGAAATACTACTTCTTTAACTCCCAGCAGTTCAGCAGCTTTCTTTTGCTCCTCTTCCCTGATATTCGCCAGGTCTTCTGGATTGATACTGCTATCACTGGTACCTTTGTCTCCTCTGGTGCACACTGCGTATATTACTTCCTTTCCCTCACGAACCCAGTTAACTACGGTCCCGGCAACGCCGAATTCTGCATCATCGGGATGCGGCGATATCACCAACACCTTAGCTGTAGTTTCTGTCATATTGACTGCCTCCTGTAAGTATTGAAGTCTATCCTAATTGTATAGTATCTATTGCACTGCTACAATTTGACCTGCCTGCCTGTGCAGGTTGTAATGAGTAAGTTCGTATATAGTATCAGAAACTACTGTCCTGAAGATTTTGAAGAATTTGTACTCTTTCACAGAGAAATCAGGAATGTAGACGTATCACTTTCTTCTTCCTTATCGTGGGCTATAGCAGAACAATTACATCGACCACGTTATAATCCGACAAAGGACTTATTCCTGGCTACAGCAGGCAAAAAGATCATCGGTTACCTTGATGTAAGCCGCGAAACCGAGATAAACAGGATTGTCCTTATCGGTGAAGTACATCCGGCGGAACGCAGAAAAGGAATCGCCACATCACTAGTAACCCATGTGCAATATTATGGCGCTACAATAGGAATTCAACGGGCTCATATAAACATAACCGAGGATAATAAGGCTGCAACCGGACTGCTTAACAAACTGAAATTTTACCCAATCCGACACTACATTGAGCTTCGCTTGAGACTCGCCGGTAGTTGCATACCTGCACTTTCAGATACAGCCCTGCGTTGTCGAAGTTTGCGGCACGGAGAGGAGCCACTCCTTGCTAACTTACAAAATCGAATTTTTTGTGGTACCTGGGGATTCAATCCCAACACAAAAGAAGATATCTCTCATTGTCTCAAACTGCAGGGATGCAGTCCCTCCGATATAATCCTGCTACTCAAAGAAGACAGCATTATCGGATATTGCTGGACTGTTCCATATATACATAGAAGACTTGCACCGGATGATAAAACCGGCCGTATACGTATGCTTGGGTTAACTCCTGAATATCGTGGACAGGGAATAGGAAATATATTACTTTCTGCAGGGCTCCGCTATTTAAAGGAGAAGGGATCAGCCTCTGCAGTCCTCACTGTGGATAGTGAAAATACAGCTGCCCTTATGCTCTACCTATCAGCCGGTTTTAAAAACATTTCGACAAGCCTGTGGTACGAAAAAAGGCTTGTCTAACAGCGCACCGCTTCCCTGCATCCCAGCATCAGCCGATATTGTTCAACAATATCCCTGGCAATACACTCCCAGGAAAAGTCGGTAACTGCCTCACGGGCAGTTTTAATAATACTCAAACGTTCGGATGGATTTTTAAGAATCCGGCCAATTGCTTCGGCCAGGTGATGAGGTTCATGATCATCCATAATATAGCCGATGATATGATTATCAAGCAATGATTCAACAATCCCAACCCTATTCGCCACAACCGGCGTTCCGCAAGCCAGTGACTCCAGCACTACCAACCCGAAGCTCTCATAATAGGAAGGAATCACACAAACATCAGCAGCATTGTAGAAATAGGGCAGCTCTTCATGGTTGATAAGTCCCGCAAAGTCAACCAAATTACTGATACCAAGGCTCGTTGCCAGACTTCTCAGTTTATCCAGCTCAGTTTCACTCTGATCATCACCACCAACAATCATCAATCTAACCCGTTCATCATCCTGTAGATACGTCATAGCTTTAATTAGCGTATCTATACCTTTTAGTGACTCAATACGCCCCACATAGAGAACCGTCCTATACTCATCGATCTCCAGGTGGCGACGAGCCATTTCTCGATTCATACTGTGGAAAAGATTCAGGTTAATACCGCAGGGAATTACTGAGACCTTGTTTGCTGAAGCCTGATAATAGTGAATCAAATCTTCTCGTTCCTGGTCAGTAGCAGCAATGATGCTGTCACAATCACGGACCACTTCCCGTTCTCCCTGTATTCGCAGGTCAGGCTCATATGCTTCGACACTGGCTGCATTCTTCACAGCTCCAAGAGTATGAAACATCAGCATATGTGGGATATTCCATTGCTTCTGAAGTTGACCACCTACACAACCTGATAGCCAGTAATGGCTATGTATCAAATCGTAGTGCCCTCCATTTCGCCGTTGAAAGCCTTCCAGATTAGAGCTAAAATCATCCAGATAGGAACTTATTCTTAATTTATTTACCTGTTTCACTTCCCCTGCACGAAGATGGATAAGTCTTACCCCCTCCCCCAATTCTATGATTTCACTGTCCATCGGGTCATGTGCACGGGTAAAAATATCCACCAGGTGTCCCTGTTTCCCCAGTTCAGAGGAAAGTTCACGGATATATACGCTCATGCCACCTGTATCTTTACTTCCAATTTTCCCTACCGGGCAACTATGGACACTGAGCATAGCTATATTCAATTTATCTGCTGTTAGGTCTATTTCTTTCCTCTATTTGTTAGTCTTGAATTAATCGTTCTCAATTCAACTGAGGGTTATCTTACAATTGGATATAGGGACTTCCCTGCCCCCAAGACGGTATTTATATACCTCAGAACCCTTCATAAAATCAAATTTACCTTTCCCTTCCTCTATGCTTTCCCTGAGGCAGTAAAGTTTTGAAAGCAAACCCACGCTTAATGAGCTATAACGAGTATCATAGCCACTGTTATATAGATACACGACATCTCGATATTCAGAAAACATAAGCATGGCCACATCCTCCCCATTAAATTCAAGAATCCCAAGTCTTAACAAGCCTGCCATAGCCATATCTCTTGCCATACGGCGGAAAAAAGTTTCCATCCGAACGGTCATGAAATCTGCCTTATCTTCTCTGCTGCTGCGAAACATCTCCAGAAAATGGTCGAAGTGTTCTTCTATTAAGTTCCAATCAGACAGTATACGATAATCCACATCGCCTGCTTCCAGCAATCTTTTTAATTTACGCCGTATTTCATGTCGCTGTTTGGTATTCAAAGTAGTCAGATAGTCTTCCCAACTAACAGGTAAATCTATCTCAACAGAAGTTGCCTCTTGTTCGATGACAAAATAATAACCTCGTTTTTTTACAACAGGTATCAGCCCTCGAACTACTGTAGAATCCGGCCTCAAACAGTGCAATTCCAGAGAATTTACATTTTCCTTCTCCAACTCATCAAGCAACCTGGAAAAGAAATAACTTTCCTTATCCTGCATTACTACAAAGTCGAGGTAATCACACACATCCGGACTGCCAATAAAACAAGCTCTACCATCTTTAATCAGCAGGGGAGCAACACCAATTACTTTATTATCTTTTTGTAAGCTAAAGACACGCGGCTCGACACCCTCACCGAACTCGCACCACCAGGCCCTCAACCAGGGCGGCAGTGTAAACAGGCAATTCCAGTCCAGGTGCCGCAAATTGCGCCATGAATATAAAAGGTCATCAAGTTTCTGTGTACTAATAGTATAGCTCATAGATACCCCATCAGAGTAGCATGTTGTCTCAATCGAATCAAAAATAGCTACTTCTAAATTATACCATTTCCACCTTATCCTTAGTCTTCTGCTGTCTAATCTTTATAGTATTACTATTACCTTCTTGCCATTCCGGTGAAAGCATGAATTCTTTACCAGATGCTATACTACCGATATACATGAACAGGGAGGACAAAGTACGTATGGCAGACGCACATATCGATTATCGAAAAATCCACGCAGAGATAGTAAAACTTGTATTAGAGACCTTTGATCTCTGGGATGAGGACCGCGTGGGATTCCGCTGGAAACGCTATCTGCCCAATCATACAAAAAGGGTACATGCTGCGTGTCTTGAGCTTGGCAGGCAAGCAGGCGCCAATCTTATCGAGCTTTCCTTCGCTGCTACCTTGCACGATATTACCAAGCCCTATGATGGAGAGATATTCACAGACAAGGACGGTAGCAGAATACTGGACGAGAATGGCTTCTGGAAAAACGAGGTGCTAATGCCTGCTCGAGGCAATATAGTTACTGAACTCTACGACAGAAATAATCTATATGGCTCCATGCACCATACCTCGGGGGCATTCATAGCCAGAAAATTACTGGAAGAGTACGGATTAGAACAGGGCTTTATCGATAACGTATGCACAATTATTACAGCCCATGTAAAACCATTGCAGATCAGTCCTGAAGAATACGACCGTATTTACGGTAAAGTAGAAAGCCAGATAATTCACGATACAGATACCATGGATGCCAACCTGGGCTATATTGCCTTCTTCCGCAACATTCATATCCATGCTCCACGTCATACCCAGAATGGAGGATTCGACATGGCAAAGTATATTTCAAGCATAGAGCCGTGGATCAACCGCAAGCAGAGCTTTGCAGATGTCCTGTTTACTCAGCAGGCACGAGAGATGGGTAATAAGAGACAGCAGCGCAAACGACAGCTTTACCAGCAACTAATCGATGAACAAAATAACTCAGTACTAAATATGAAATATGGAATGCTCGGTGCTATTGATTATATTGCAGGGCAAAATACACAGCCGGATTTCAGCAAAGAGCTGGCATTTCTCCAGCAAAGATGGATCCCTGAACGGAAAAAGTCTCTTGACAATGGTTCAAACGCTACTGAGCGTAAACTAGCCGAGCAAAGCCTGGAACACGTTATAGATTTCTGTACTATTATAGCTGAAGAGGCTGAAGGAAAAAAGTAAAAACAGTGAAAGAACAAAGGCTGACTATCATAGCTGATGACCTGACTGGTGCCATGGATAGTAGCGGCTATTTCGCTACTCTCGGATTCAGTACTGTAGTAGTACTGGATAAAAGCCCGTCACAATCAGCTGAGGTAGTCGTTATCAGCACAAATAGTAGAGGAGACTCCCCTTCTGAAGCATCAGAAAAGCTAAAGAGGCTGACAGCGGAATTGAAAGAGGGCATAGTTTATAAGAAGATAGATTCAACGTTGAGGGGGAATATCGGCAGCGAGTTAGCAGCAGCGATGAAGGGACTTGGCAGTGAACGGGTAATAGTTGCTCCAGCCTTTCCTGCTATGGGAAGGACTACAGATAATGGAATACTGCTGGTAGATGGTACACCGGTATCGGAGACTCAATTTGCCCGTGATCCAATAAGCCCGGTAACCGAATCCTATATTCCTCGATTATTGGAAAAATCCATGGGAGACAAAGTAGGCATGGTATCACTGGACAGCATTAATAATAATGTCGAATATTTATATAATGAGCTTGACAGCAGGCCGGAAAAGATACTCGTTTGTGATGCCACTACACAGTCTCACCTTCATAACATTGCCTGTGCCTCAGCTCTGGCGGGAAAATCTTGGTTGCTCTGTGGTTCAGCAGGACTGGCACGAGAGCTCACTATTTTCTTTGATAATAAAAACGCAGTTTCAGTAGAAAAAGAATCAGTTACCACCGCGGGTCCAGCTCTACTGGCAGTAAGTAGCAGGCACCAGGCTAGTGCCATGCAACTACGTAAGGCACATAATGAATTGGATGTTCCATTGCTGGAACTGAACATCGAAGTCCCTGTTAATAGTAGAAGAAGTACTAA
>Ga0272442_10006074_pt1 | contig 16005 bp, 19 predicted proteins | sample SSMForm2O_FD_200262 | JGI IMG/M metagenome (GOLD analysis project Ga0272442, IMG submission 200262) | Marine sediment archaeal communities from Little Sippewissett salt marsh, Falmouth, MA, United States - SSM-Form-2O | ecosystem: Environmental > Aquatic > Marine > Wetlands > Sediment ...
ACAGTAGAAAATCAAGTTTTTATTAATTCAAGAAATCTAGTAAATGATCTACTTAGAGAAAATATAACTGTCTATTGGACATCTGAGAATTTTACAGAATATGTTTCTGATATTGCCGATAAAGATTATGACTATGAATTGTTCTTTGAGAAAGGTTCCTTTATAGTGCCTTTCACAAAAAATGAAGAAATAGATTCAAAGATATCTGCAATAATTTATGATTACAATAATTCAGGTGAAATTGAAATAGATAATCAAAAAATCCCAATATATCTTTTAAAGAGGAATTTGAAAATCAAATCCTATAAATTAACAAACACAAAAATTGCAGGCGTTACATATTTTTTAGAATGTGGGATTTGTTGGTATACAGACATTATAAGCAAATGCGGTTTTTTAAATATGGATTTTATTCATTCAAATATTCTTGGTAAAAAATTGAACAACAAAGATTATAACTTATTGATATGGCCCGGAAGAGATACTTATTATAACGAAAACGTGGTATTAGTTGAAATTGCTTTTGGCATAAAAAACTCTAGAAACAGAATGATAAGGAATTTTGTTGCAAATGGTGGAGCTCTTGTCGGTTCGTGTTATGCTGCAAATATGGTATGTAGAGGGAATTTTCCTTTCCCTATTTATCCAAAGATAATTTCAAAAAACCCAATTATTCCAAGTATTGCACTTTTATCATTATCTGATATGATCTCTGGACCAGGGGCACATATCCATGAAGACTTAGAACAAGAAATAGATACAAATCATCCTGTAGGATATGGCGTTGATAGTTATCTTACAGGTGGTTTTTTACTTGGAGGACCTAAGATAATATATGCTGGAGAAAGCATTGAAACAATTGGAACATATAAAAATGATAGTTATGTAAAAGAAACGCCCAGTATTACGTCAAACAGTTTTGGTGAAGGTAAGGTTGTAGTCTTCTCACCGCATCCAGAAATAAGAGATAATGATACAGGACCAAAATTCTGGAAAGGAGGAGTGGGTGGAACTTGTAATGGAAAAAGACTTGTTACAAATGCTTTTTATTACTCAACATCAAAAGATGATTCAGAATATGAGATTTCAAAATATAGAAATATCTCATTTATAACTGAGGTATTTTCAGAAACAGAAGATTTACTGGATTCAAATGAAGAAAAAACAGAATTATTTTCAAATATAAAGGATAGATTAAACGACTCAATAACAGATACTCAAAATTTAATAGATGATGTAAATCTAGTTTTAGAAGATATATTAAAACTAGAAAATGATCTTAATGAAGAAAACCTGTCAATAGATCTTTATTATGGCGGAGTTAGATTTGTAGTTTCTTATCTGGAACTGTTAAATAATTATCTTAAAAAAGAGCGATACACCCTAGAAATGTTAGAAACAGTGTATCAAACTTTAACAGATAAGGAAAATCTAAATAGAGATTTAGAAAAGCTAAAAAATGAACTAAATGACAATATTGAAAAAGCGGAAAAACAGATAGAACTATGTAAAAAAAATCTAGAAGATATGAAGAACATATTAAATGTTTATAAAACTCCTGAAGGTCTAAGAAAAATAAGACAGAAGATATTCAAAATCAAGGTCCATGATATAGAAAAAAAATCTGATAGATCTGTACAATATATCAACTCGGTCTACTCAGACTCTTTGAAACTTTTAAGAAATTATTGGTATAAATACGAAACTAGTGTTTGCATTGATTCCTAATAGGGATACTTTTTACCTAAAACTTCAGTTGTTGAAAGAGCAGCGATTGCGCCCTCTGCACAAGCTGTGACAACTTGTCTTAATCCGCCTGTAATATCCCCTGCCGCATATACTCCTTTGACATTTGTTCTCAACTCTTTGTCTGTTAAAATAAAACCTTTATCATCAATTTTGACATCTAATTCTTTGGCAAGTTTGTTTTGAGGTTCTTCGCCAATTGATATGAATACTCCATCAATCATAAACTTGGTTTTTTTATCTGATTTAACATCATGAAGCTCAAGGTATTCAATCTTTTCTTTACCATTTATTGATTCGACATGTGTATTATAAATAATCTTTACTCCTTTTTCAATTGCCTCATCCTTATATGCATCCTCTGCACGCAACTGATCCCTTCTGTGAATAACATATACTTCCTTACAGCCTATCTGCTTTAAATAAATTGACTCTATAAGAGCAGAATTACCTCCACCAACTACTGCAACCTTTTTGTTTTTAAAGAAAAAACCATCACAAGTCGCACAATAAGAAACACCCTTTCCAGTTAATTCTTTTTCACCAGAAATATTTAGTTTTCTATATTCGGTTCCTAAACACAGTAAAACAGCCTTTACATCATATTTTGTTTTGTCTGTAATTATAATAAAACCATCATTTGTTCTTTCAATTTTTTTTACTTCCTCATTAAAATGAAAGTCAGCGTATTTGCTTGCATGATCTTTCATCTTTGCCATAAGCTCTATTCCAGAAATTGACTCAAAACCTGCATAGTTTTCAATCTTTGGTGAAACATTTGCAAGACCGCCGCCCATTGATTTATCAAAAACAATCGTTTTAATTCCCGCTCTTTCAGCATATATTGAAGCTGAAAAACCTGCAGGACCTGCACCAACTATTGCTAATTCATAGCTCATAATTATCACAAATAAATATATTATACTTTTTTATTCTGTTTAAATTCAATAAGTTTCTCCTTTAAAACTTTATATGCCTCCTCAGGGGATGTTACTTCTTTTAAGATCTTTTCAAAAGGACAAATATCATTTCCATCTTTGTTATCAATCCTTGGGATTAACTCATCAACTTGGCAAGGAACTCCACCCATAATTAATAATGCAATACCTGTCTTTGTGCCCTTTGGAGAATAAACACCTTTTGCCTTTGCATATCTACATAAAAGAGATGATGCACGACCTAGTATTCTATCACCAATTATTGAATCATTTATGTCTTCTCCCATCTCATCAATTGCTTCAATTATTGGCCTTATTCCCTTACCCTTTTTTTCCTTCCAAATTTTTCCATAACTAACTACAACTACCGATGTATCAGAATTTGACAAAGCCTCTCTTGCAATTTTTAAATCTCTTAATATTTCTTCATCAAGAAGGGTCATAATCCTCGCACTTCACAAATTTTAAAATTTGATTTAATATCTTGCAGGGTCTCTAATAATTTTTCCTTTGGATAAGGTGTTATTTCCTTTAGTTTTGAGGATATCAATGATGTATCATTTTTGAACTGTTGTAGATAATATTTTTTGGATCCTTTAATCCATTTTGATATCTTGATTATATCCTCTTGAGTTAGTAAATCTGGAACAAATGTTGTTTTAAATTCATAGTCGATATCTGAGTTTTTAATTATTTCAATTGAACTTTCAATCTTTTTTAAATCTGTTTTAATATTTGTTAAAAGCTCGTATTTTTCTCTCGGTGCCTTTACATCCATTGATATATAATCAACTAATTTGTTATCGATAAGCTCTTTTAGCTTTTTAGGGTGCATTCCATTTGTATCAATCTTAATTAAATAACCTAGTTTTTTTACTTTTTTTGTAAACTCTGAGATATCTTTCTGAATTAATGGCTCTCCACCTGATATTACTAGGCCGTCAAGCATATTCTTTCTCTTTTTTAAAAAAGAAAAGAGTTCTTCTTCAGAAATTAACTCGACTTTTCCTAAAACAAGGTCCTTGTTATAACAGAAAGGACAGCGGAAGTCACAACCCACTGTCCAAATAATTGAGCTTACTTGCTCTGGATAATCAAGTAGGCTTGTTTTTTGAAGTCCTCCAATTTTCATTATAATCCTATTTCTTTTTTTCTTTTAAATCAAACAAACTGCGGTCACTAAATTCCTGTTGTTTGCCAAGGTTCCATTGTTTAACAGGTCTCATGTAACCTACAACCCTTGAGTATACCTCACATTCTGTTCTTTTACTTTCAATATCCTCTTCCATAATTTATTACCTCCTAGCTTTTACTAAAATTTTTTTCTTATTCTTATTATACCCAATTTCCTCATCACATTTTGGACAGTATTTATGCTCACCTGGTATATATCCATGCTTTGGGCATATGCTAAATGTTGGTGTAATTGTGTAATATGGTAGTGTATAGTTTTCAGCAATCTTTCTTACTAATTTTTTTGTAGATACTGGATTTGGTTGGTTTTCACCCATAAAAACATGAAAAACCGTCCCACCAGTATATTTTGATTGCAAACTGTCTTGCAAGTCAAGGGCTGTAAAAATATCATTTGTAAAACCAACTGGTAGCTGGGTAGAGTTTGTATAATAAGGCTCTACTCTTCCTCCATTACCATAGAAATCCTGATTATAGGTCCTAATATCCGGAAATATTTTTTTATCTTCTCTTGCAAGTCTATAACTGGCACCTTCCGCAGGAGTTGCTTCCAGGTTATAAATATCACCGGTTTCTTCCTGGAAATCAGCCATTTTTTCCCTCATATGATCCATGACTTTCTCTGCAAATTTTTTGCCCTCTGGGTCACCTATACTTTTATTCATAAAATTAAGCAATGAATCATTCATTCCAATAAGTCCAATTGTTGAAAAATGATTTTTCCAGTATTCACCAAAAGTTTTCTTTACATCATCAAGATAAAAACGCGAATATGGATGTAGTCCGCTATACGTTAAATTTTCAATTACTTCACGTTTTATAATCAGACTTTCTTTTGCAAGTTCCATTAAGTGATCAAGACGTTCAAAGTATTGGTCCTCATTTTTTGAAGTATAACCAATCCTTGGCATATTAATTGTGACAACCCCAATAGAACCTGTCTTGGGGTTGGCACCAAAAAGTCCGCCGCCTCTTTTTCTTAGCTCCCTATTGTCCAAACGCAATCTGCAACACATACTTCGTGCATCATCAGGTTTCATATCTGAGTTGATAAAATTTGAAAAATAAGGAATTCCATATTTTGCTGTCATCTCCCAAATGGGATCAAGACCATCATTATCCCAATCAAAATCCTTTGTGATATTATATGTAGGAATTGGAAAAGTAAAGGGCCTACCCTTTGCATCTCCATCATGCATTATTTCAGCAAATGCATGATTCACCATATTCATTTCATCAATATAATCAGGATAATTATCATCTTGTAGCTCTCCACCAATAATAACTGGTTCTTCTACCATATAACTTGGAACTGTCAAGTCCATTGTAATATTTGTAAAAGGGCTTTGGAAACCTACACGGGTTGGTACATTCATATTGAAGAGAAACTTCTGTATCTCTTGTTTTACTTGATTATAGTTCAACCCATCATTTTTTATAAATGGTGCAAGAAGAGTGTCAAAATTTGAAAGGGCTTGTGCACCGGCGGCCTCACCTTGGAGAGTATATAGATAATTTACGATCTGCATAAGTGCTGTTCCAAAATGTTTTGCAGGTTTACTTTCAATCTTTCCAGATACACCTTTAAAACCAAGAAGTAAGATGTCCTTTAAATCCCAACCAACACAGTATGCTCCAAGAGTACCTAGATCATGCAAATGATAATCTCCCTGCATGTGAGCCTTTCCGACTTCTGGCGGATAAATCTTATTTAGCCAATAATTTGATACGATATTCTCTGTTGCATATACGTTAAGCCCCTGAAGGCTATAACTCATATTACTGTTTTCATTTACCTTCCAATCCATCATTGATAGATAACCATCAACAACATCAATATCCTTCAAAAGGCCTCCTACTTCTCTTATATCAGTATGTTGTTTTCTATATAGAATATAGGCCTTTGCAGTTCTTGCATGGCCTTCTTCGATTAGTGTTTTTTCTACATAATCTTGAACTTGTTCAACTGAAGGAATTTCTCCCTTCTTAAGGTTTTTTTCAAGCATATCAAGTACTTTATCAGTAAGTTCTGCTGCTTTTCTGTGGTCTTTTCCACCTACTGCTTGTGCGGCCTTCCAAATTGCATTAGTAATTCTTATTGGATTAAAATCTGCAACCTTGCCATCTCTTTTTCTGATTTTTCTTATCATTTCTTAATCCCTCCTCTTTTTTGTTCTATTAGATTTTTTACTTCCTCTTGGAAAGAAGAAACGTCAGTAAAGGACCTATAAACTGAAGCGAACCTGATATATGCAATGTGATCTGTTTCTTTCAAACTCTCCATTACATATTCTCCAACCTTGTTACTTTCAATTTGTTCCTTTCCACTTCTCCTAATTTTTTCTTCTATTGAGTTTATTAATTCTTCGATCTTTTCATGATCTATTGGACGCTTTTCAAGTGCTTTCATTATTCCTTTTTTCATTTTATTTCTATCAAACTTTTCCAAACGTCCATCTTTCTTTTTAACGTATACTGGGGTTAATTCAATGTATTCATATGTCGTAAATCTCTTATTGCAATTCAAGCACTCTCTTCTTCTTCGAATTGATAAAGTTCCTGTATCTCGTGAATCTGTAACTTTTGTTTCGTTATTATGACAATATGGGCATTCCATTCCTAACCCCTCAGATAGCCTATAGATACAATATATAGTATTCAAAGAATATTAATCTACACTATATAGTATGAAAACCTGTATATTTAAACTTTTTCTTATAGAGGATTTTTATAATAAAAAAGTTATGTTTTCAAACACAACAAAATATTGATTTTTTGTTATGAATTGAAAAGCTAAATATAATATTTTTGAAAAAACTAAAAGTTAAATAGTGAGTTTAATCTAACAAAATATTGATGAAAATAATTTATGGCCCAGTAGCATCTTGGAGACTTGGTAAATCACTAGGCATAGACCTGATATGCTCAGCCAGTAAGATATGCTCATTTAATTGCATTTACTGTCAACTAGAAAAAACAGAAAAGATAACAACAGAAAGAGAGAAATTTGTACCAAATCACGAAATAGAAAAAGAAATAAAATATGCATTGAAAAATACTAAACCCGATGTGTTAACATTATCTGGAATGGGGGAACCCACTCTTGCAAAAAACTTACAAGATACAATAAACGTTATTAGAAAAAATACAAATCTCCCAATCGCAATTCTAACAAACTCAACCTTTTTGGGTGATAAAAACGTTCAAAATGCATTAAAAAACATAGATATAATAGTTGCAAAACTTGATGCATCAAATGAAGAACTATTTAAAAAAATAAATCAACCTGCAAAAAATCTAAGTTTTAAAAAAACCCTTGAAGGAATTAAAGAAATGAAAGAAAATTTTGACGGGAAATTTGCACTACAAATTATGTTTATTGATGAAAACAAAGATTATGCCGATGAAATTGCTAAAATTGCAAGAGAAATAAATCCAGATGAAGTACAAATAAACACGCCTCTAAGACCTTGCCCTGTAAAACCATTGCCAAAAGAAGAATTAGATGAAATAGTAAAGAAATTCAGCGGTTTGAATGTTATTTCTGTATATCATAGTGAGAAACCACAAACAGACCCCCTAGATAAAGTAGATCTTCTAAAAAGAAGAAGAGAGGAGCTAGAATAATTTGGAAAAAATCAACATAGATCTAAGGCCCATAGGATTAGTTCATTCATCATATAAAACCACAAATCAAGCACCAAGACAGGGTGAAGATAAGTTCTCAGAGATTGAAATATATAAAGAATATGAAGAAGGGCTAAAAGATATTGAAGGTTTTAGTCATATTCATGTATTTTATTGGCTTCATAAGTCAGAGGGTTATCATTTGTTGGTAAACACTCCCTGGGACACCAAAGCTCATGGCCTATTTACAACCAGATCCCCACATCGTCCAAACCCAATCGGTCATGCAGTTGTTAATTTAATAAATAGAGAAAAAAACATTTTAAAGGTTAAAAGATTGGATGCGATAGAAGGGACACCAGTTATTGATATAAAAGCCTATGTAAAAAAACTTGATAATAAAAAAGATGCTATCAGCGGATGGCTGGATGATAAAAAATTAAAGTAAAATTTTTTCAGAATTTTTAATTGAATCAGAGATTAGTCTTTTAATGTCGATTTTTTTTTCCTCTTCCAGGAATTTTTCTAAATTTACCATCGTGCTTGGTTTTTTTGGAACGGCAGTACAAGGTTCAGAAGGTAGAATTGATAGTTTATATGTTCCAATATTTTTTGCAATACTTACTATTTCATCCTTATCAAAACCAATAAGGGGCCTTAATATTGGAATTTTAACTGATGAATCGACAACTTTTATATTTTGTAGCGTCTGAGATGCAACTTGACCAAGAGAATCTCCCATGACTATTGCATCTGCTGATTCAATTTCAGCAATCCTCTCTGCATATAAAAGAAGCATCCTCTTACAAAAAACACATGTAAATCTAGGGTTGCATTTTTTCATATAACTTTTCAGATTATTTCCATGAGGAATGTTATATGCTTTTATCTTTACTTTTGTAATTTCTTTTAATTTTTCAATAATTTTTTTATTGTTTTCAATTTCTTTGTCATTAGAAAAAGGTCTAATATCACCATGAACAAAAATGATTTCATCTGCATTTTTTGAAATTAAATATGTGGCAACAGGCGAGTCGATACCAGAAGATAACAGTGATACAAATTTCATGTTGTTTCTTTATCTATATAACCAATATACTCTTTAAGTCCACCGATTATTGGAATTACAATGATATCTGGCAGCTCATAGTCATGAAGGGCTTTGATTCTAGTTATTGCTTTATTTATATTTTCATCTTTTGTCTTTGCAAGTAAAATGACTTCTTCATCAGTCTCAATTTTTCCTTCCCATCTATAAATAGATTCAACATTTGGTAAAATATTTACGCATGCAACGATTTGTTCTTCAACTAGAAGTTTTGCAATTCTTCTTGCATCTGGCATTGAGCCTATTGTAGAATATACTATTGCAGCCATATCTCTCCAAAATCAAAATATTATGGTAGTTCCTATAAATCTTTCTATTGATAGTAAAGATATAATTTGATGGTTGGACTATAAATTTTATATATAGGATAAATAACTTTATAAAAAAACAGGTGAAAAAACAATGAAAAAGATAATATTTCTAATAATGATTTTTGTTTTTATATATGCTACAAACTCAGTAACTGCTGAAACACCCTATTCAACTAATTTTGAGGAATTTGATGATGAAGAAGACATATCCTTAGATTGGTTAACTTCAACATATAAATATGGTGCAACAAATGGTCGGGCAGACTGTAGGATTTATGAGAATGCTTATTCGGGAAAGAAAACTTTCTGTTTAAGATCAAATGGTTTAAGTAAGACAAAATGCGACTGGGATCTTTATTTTGAAGATGATTATCAGGTAAAAAAATGGGATTCATATATGAGTTTTGGTTCGTATTCACATGATGATTATATTATAATGGAATTTTACGATTCATATGGCGTTAAATTTTTAATGATTAAAAATGAACATACTTCAGACTCAGATTTAACATTATCTTATTGTACAGATGGAGATGAAGATAATGAACATATACTAGGTTACATGGTAAAGGATAGGTGGAAAAATTTTGGATTTGAAATCCTATCAAATAACTCAATAAGATATTTCCTTGGGGATGAGGAAGTTATAGATGAGCCATATAATGTAGTTCAAACTAAATATCCAAAGTTAGAAAGAGTAACATTTACAACTCTTGTTCATTATCTGTATTTTGATGATTTAACAATATATACTAACCATAAACCAACCTCCGCTCCTGGTGGTCCATATTTGGGAAAAACTAATGAAAAAATATGCTTTGATGGAACAGATAGTACTGATGCAGATGGAGAAATTGTTAAGTACTCATGGGATTTTGGAGATGATAAAACAAAAACAGGCTCAAGTCCAGAACATACATACATATCAGATGGAACATATATCGTTACTTTAACTGTAACAGATGATGATGGCGGAGAAGACTCTGCTTCAACATCTATAATTGTTACAGAATCAGAAAACAATACTTCTTCAAGTAAAACAAGTACTCCTGGGTTTGGAATGATACTATTTTTAATTTCTATAGGTCTTTTTATAATTTGGAAACGGAAAAATAGAATAAGATTTTGAAATAACCAAGATATCATTAATTTCTCCATAAAACAAGTGGGATCTACAGTTACAATCGCTACACCCAAAACCACTGATAGACTTAAAATTAGAAAATAGTTCCGAAATTTCACATTCTTCTTTTTTATTACCTTCTTTATAATAAATGCTATTTATTTTTGAATTTTTTAAGAAGTAATCAATATGCCAATATAACTTTTTTTCTTGCCGGATATGTCTATTAATTCTCTGTTCTAATCCATTGAGAGCAGAACCAACATATGCATAAAATCCTTTTTTAAAAAATATTTTTCCAAGTTTACCTATCTGGATTTCTTTGTCATTTTCAAGTTTTATTATTAATATATAACTACCTTTCATAGCTAGATTGTCTTACTAATTATACTATCTAAATCTTTCATAAAAATTGTTTTTCCAAGTTTTTTTGTATCGCCAATTGTATCCTCAAGCTTATCATCAAAATCTATTGAACCTAAATATGAAATATCTAAATCTAAAACAGATTTTGAAATATAATCTGATTCCTTCATTTTCATATTTTCAATTACACCAATGATTGGTAAATCTAGTTCTTTAAGAATTCTAAGTAATTTTCCGACTGCGGCCATTGCAACCTTAGATGGAGTTGTAGCAACTAAAAATTCAGCCTTTTTAATAAGTTTTATAACATCAAGTGTCTCATCACCAATGCCTGGCGGCATATCAATTATTAAATAGTCAAGTTCTCCCCATTGAGTAATTGATAGTAATTCAATTATTATATTTGTAATATCCATTCCTCTAAGAGGTGCAGGTTTATCTTCTGTGAAATATACAATGCTCATAAATTTTATACCATCGATATTGTGTGGAATAATTCCTTTTTCTTCTTCAGGAAATGAATAATTATCAACACCAAGTATAACATGAGAAGATGGCCCATATAAGTCTAAATCCAAAAGACCAACTTTATGTCCTTTTTTTGATAAATTCAATGCAAGAGCTGAAGCAAGCAAACTTTTTCCCACTCCTCCTTTACCACTTGCAACAGATATTGTTCTATTAATTTTTGAAAGTCTCTTATCAATTACAGAAAGTCTTGGATCCATTTCCTCTATTTCTCCCCTTTAATTGAAGTAATTGAAACTCCCCTGCCAGTTACTATTTCAAAATCAGGGCTTTTACACTTTGGACATCTTGAATGAACAAAAGCAACTTCAGGTAGAAAATGAATTGCTTCGGATTCATCTTCGTTTAATTTTTTCTTCATATCTGAAAAATCCCAAACATGCCCGCATTTTTTACATTTTAATTGACTCTTTTCAGTTTTGATATTTACCTTTACGTCTTTTAAAAGTTTACTTTGTTCTTCAACGATTTGAGCTATTGCAAATTCAAATATATCCTGCTCGATTTGCTGAAGTTCACCAAGATTAACATTGATTTCTGTTATTTTCTTTATCTTTTCTTTTTCAGCAGATTCAACAGCTGCTGAAAGAATTGATTCAGCTAATGCCCACTCATGCATGTGAAAAAAACGTAAAGGGGGCTTTGGTTTAAACTTTACTGTAGAAAAATAAAAAAGCTAAATGAGAATAACAGGTAAATTATGAAATATCTAAAAAAAGATTTATTAAAAGAAAAAATCAAACATATTGATATTAAAAAGGTCAGAATCAACGGCTTGATTGAATCTTTTGACAAAATGGCATTTCAATCAAGAAACCTTGCAAGTGCATGCAGAATATATGATAGGATGTTAAAGGACAAAAAGTGCTCTATAATTCTTTGTTTAGCAGGCTCTATTGTAAGTGCTGGTCTAAAGAAAATAATCAAGGACATGATTGAAAACAATATGATAGATATCATTGTCTCAACAGGTGCAGTAGTTGTAGATCAGGATTTTTTTGAAGGTCTAGGTTTTAATCATTATAAAGGATTTGTAAACGCAGATGATAACAAATTAAGAGAAATCATGATAGATAGAATTTATGATACATTTATTGATGAAGAAGATCTAAGAATCTGTGATAATACAATTAAAGAAATTGCAAATGAGATGAGACCAAAATCATATTCTTCTAGAGAATTTATCTATGAAATGGGAAAATATTTAGATAAAAAAGGGAAAAATAAAGACTCCTTTGTTTTAGCTGCATATAAAAAAGAGCTACCGATTTTTTGCCCAGCATTCTCAGATTCAAGTGCAGGTTTTGGTCTAGTTGATCACCAATCACAAAATAAAGAACATATTTCAATTGACTCTGTCAAGGATTTTAAAGAGTTAACAGATTTAAAAATAAAATCAAAAGAAACAGGATTAATAATTATAGGTGGAGGAGTACCAAAAAACTTTGTACAAGATACTGTTGTTGCAGCAGATATATTAGGAGTTGACTCACCAATGCATAAATATGCAATACAATTCACAGTTGCAGATGAAAGAGACGGGGGACTTTCAGGATCTACATTTAAAGAGGCAAGTTCATGGGGAAAGGTTGATCAAGCCTTTGAGCAAATGGTCTATGGGGAAGCTACAATTACCTTTTCTTTATTTGCAGCAGATGCATACCAAAAAGGATACTGGAAACATAGAAAAACAAAAAAACTAAACAAAGTATTCTAAATTTGAATAATGTGGTAAAAAATGCAAGAAGTTAAAAATTCAATTTTATTAAGATCAGTAATTACTGCTATTTACAATGCAGCAAGTAGAAGGACTTCAGAAAAATTTGCAGATGAAGCAATTGGGTCCACAATAAAAACACTTGAAAGGAGATACAATTTTCTAAAATATATCAATATTAGTCAAAATGCAACTACAACAAATGGAGATTATGCAATTAGCATATCCTCAGATATTGACAAGATAAACCCAGATGTTATTGGAAAAGCAATTGAGGCACTAATAAGAGTTGTATATAATGATATCGGAGATGATGCAGGTCTTTATTTTATTACTGAAATAAAAGAACTTGCAGGAGATGAAATAACAAGGGCAATTACTGGAACCGAAGTTGACCTTGACCAAGTACAACTGGAGCAACATCATGCATACAGAAGAAGAGAAAGGAAAAAAGAGATATCAAAAGCTGCAAGAGGGCAAACAACTCGTATGCGAAGTCAGAATTTAATAGGATATGATTGGGGTACAGTTTCTCACTGGAAACATGAGTCTGGCAGTAAATTTTGTACACTTTATGATAAGGCAGGTAACGTCCTAGATAGATTGAATCTAGATAGAATTATTCAAAATTATGTAGAAAAACTTTCAGGTTATGTTGATGTAGACCCGCGTGAAATTGAAAGGGAAGCAGCACTTTATGAAAAGGAATACAAACTCTTACAATTAATGCTTGAAAAGGATATGGATGCAGATACTGCAATGCATGAGTTGAAAATCTCAAAAGAAGAACTAAATAACATGATAAAAAAGCTATCTCAAATGGAAATGCTTCAGTATATTGATTTTAATACAATCGAGCTAACAGATATAGGATTAGGTTATCTTTCAAAAAAAGAAAAAATGAAGGAACAATAAATCTTATTTTAACTTGATTTTATTTTTTTCCTTTCCTACGCTTTGGCGAAATCATAATTGATATAGCAAAAATCACAGAGGAAATTATTACTATCGATGCGCCAATTGGAAAATCAAATATAAATGATATATAAAAACCACTTAAACAGGAAACAATCCCAACTATTGGTGAAAAGATCATTATTTTTTTAAAATCAAAAAAGAACTGATAAGCTGTACTTGTAGGATTAATGATAAGCGCAAATACAAGAAGTCCTCCTACAATTTTTAAGGAAAGAGCTACTGCAAAACCTGTGAAAAAAAGAACAGCAAAATAAAATATTCTTGTGTTTATTCCTGCAGATTCTGCCATTTTTCTATTAAACATTACAGATAAAAGCTCCTTGTAGAATACAACTATAAAAATGATTAATATAAATGATAAAAAGCCAAGGAATATAACATCATTGAAATCAACAGAAAATAAACTACCCCACAAGATGCTTAAGGCCTTACCCGTTGCAGCTTCACCAGGTTTTGCATAAAGAAAGATAAATGCAATTGCTATCATAAATGAAAACATAAAGCCAATTACTACATTGCTTTCAAGCCGAGCCTTTTCTGCAAGTGGCCCCAAAACCATTGCTGTAATAATTGAAAATAATACTGCTGTAAGCATTGGATCAACTGAAATAAGAAGGCCAAATGCAGCTCCTGCAAAGGCTGCATGACTCATACAGTAACCAATGCTTGATAAATTCATTCTAACAACAAAGTTACCCATTGTAGAACATGCAAACCCTGCTAGAATTGCACCGAGAATAGAAGGAAGTAAAAAAGTAATTGCGATATCAAATTCTATTTTAGGTCCCCCTTAAATCATTTTTTTTAAAAATCTTTTCAATTGTATCTGAATGCAGTATCTTTTCTTTTTTATCATCCATTATAATTTTTCCCTTATCAAGGACTAGGACTCTACTACAATTTGCAGGAACATATGTAAGGTCATGGGAAACCATAATAATTGTAATTTTTTTCTTTTCATGTATTCTATTTAGAAGTGTTTCAATTTGTTTTCTTGATGTGAGGTCTAGGTTTGATAATGGTTCATCTAAAAGAAGTAAATCAGGATCCTGGGCAAGGGCTCTTGCAAGTATTATCTTTTGGAATTCACCACCTGATAATTTTCCAATGGGTCTTTTTGCAAAATCTATCATCCCTACAAGACTCATACTTTGCCATACCTTTTCCCAGTCAGTTTTTTTTGCAAAACGAAATAATCCAATTTTCCCTGATCTACCGGACATAACAATATCTTTACATAAAAATGGAGCAAGAGAATCAATTTCAAAGTTTTGTATCACATATCCCGTGTTTCGTCTAATAAATGTCTTATTCTTTTTTATTTTTCTTCCAAATACAAGACCCATTCCTTCTTTATAGTCAAGAAGACCATTAATTGTTTCAAGAAGTGTTGTCTTACCAGCACCATTAGGTCCAATTACTGATACAAATTCACCTTTTTTGATTTGCAGGTTTATGTTTTTTATTACAGGGATTCTTTCTCCTTCATATGTTGTTGAAATATCATTTAATTCTATTATATTTTCATTTTTCATTTTATCTCAAAGAGCTCTTCGTCGGTTTTACTATACATTCTTTCAGAGAAAAGAATCATATTTGAATCATTCACATTATTTTGGATGTCTTCAAGAACTTCTTTTTTTAGTTCGATTTTTATCTCTTTACCTTCTTTGTCTTTAAAGATAGCTATTGGCTTTTTTTCATCCTTAATCCTGATATTGCCTTTACCAAGTGTGCAACCTGATCCTATCTGGATTCCATCAACTATACAAGAAATAGGGGGCTTGGTACCGGTCATAACAATTACTTGTTTTGAAAAAGGATCATAATTTAACTTTTTACAGGCAATTATCCCCATCCTATATCCAATTACTGCAAATGGTCCAAGATGCCCATGGAACTTTTCTATCAAATTCAAAATTTCATTCATCTTTTTTCACCATGTTTTATTTTCTTTTAAACATAATAAATAGAAAAATTGCAAGGATAACAAGTATTATTGAAACTGCAACTAATAAATTTCTTTGTAAAGAAAGCCCATCAATTTCTTTTTCTAGACCCTGTATCTCCCCTTGTTTATAATCAAAAGTCTGAATTCCTTTAATCGTTTGATTAATATTATACTTAATAGTTTCTAAATAAGAGTCTGTTGCAGGTACTGCATTAGGAAAATTTGATAGGATAATATGGCTTTTTCCAGTTTTTGATGCAACTTTTGAACCAAATGTCGTACCACTCTGAAGATTATCAATTATTGCTGAAACATCTTCATTTGATACAGCATTTAAAATCTCATCTTCATCTTGTAACGATAAAAATTCAGGTGAACCATAGTAATACGTGACATTTAATCCAAAATATTCAAGAAA